>ERZ1669250.836-NODE-836-length-11872-cov-2.815943_pt1 | contig 11872 bp, 15 predicted proteins | sample MGYA00579295_ERZ1669250 | MGnify/ENA primary metagenome ERZ1669250 (study PRJEB41166, sample SAMN08046056) | hot springs metagenome | biome: hot spring; feature: acid hot spring; material: thermophilic sediment; isolation source: thermophilic sediment from acid...
CACCAATAAAGAGGCATAGTCCGGCACTATGCCTCTTTATTGGTGCGATGGCATACTGTTCAGCTTCTCTTCGCTTCCTATGACAGACGATGTCATAAAGGATTATTTGAAGGGAAGGATACACTGGCTAGAAGTGCATTTCTCAAAGATGGAAGAATATGTTCCAGTTCTTACTTTAAATGATGAAGAGTACAAGGCAACAATGAGCATAAGGGTAATTGATACAAGCAGCTCAGAGCTGCACAAAGATTTTGTAAAATGGCTAAAATCTAATTTGAAGGAGAAGAGGTGAAAAAATGGCATATGTTTGCTTGCAATGTGGAAAACAAATAAAAGATATATCAAACTTTGTAAGGTGCCCTTACTGCGGCTATAGAGTAGTTACAAAAGAAAGATCCTCTCTTGCTAGAGAGGTTTCTACAGATTAGCTTTCGCTTACAATTATACTTTCTGCTATATTCTTTACTCTTTTGTAAAGAACGCTATTTTTTGACAGCTCTTCTCTTACATTGCTGCTTTTAGCCAAATTTTCCAATTTTGTTGTAAGAAGATGAGAAACTTCTCCTTTTTCAATATCAAGAACTACTTCTTTTACATTTCCAATCATTCTTCCTCCTGTTGTTATAATCTTCTTTCCATATATCTCTGATATTTTCATAAAGATCACTTCCCAATCTCTATCCTCATTAGTTTTTTAGAAGCAAACATTCTTATTATATACTCATTCAGCTCTTTTATGAAATCCTCTTCATTTATCTTCATTTCCTTTAGCTCTTCATCGCTAAAAAGATCAAGATGCTCGTTTACCAGCTTCCTTAAGTAATCCTTTGTCAGAGAATAAAAAGCGTGATTGCAGGAGGTGCATACATAAATAGGCACTAGAGGCACTTCCTTTAGTTTTTTTGTATCGACAAGATCTAGCTCTCTTTTTATGCTTTTTTTCCCGCATTTTGGGCACGTAGCGTTTATCTCTATACTTTTGTATTCAGAATCAATTATATTCAAGCTTTTTCCTGCTTCATAGTTTCTCAAGCTCTCTTCAGCCCCTTTCTTGCTTCTTATCTGCTCTAGCACTGCCCCATTCTCATTAAATATACTTATCAATGATCCTTCCTTAAGCTCTTCTGCCAATACAAATCTGCCTTCTATAATTTCTGTCTTTATCTTCCCGTTTGGGCTCTTGTATGCATTTATCTGGTTTGCCTGCGTAGAATGCACCAATTAGCTATGCTTCAATATATATTCGTTTATCTCTTCCTTTGTAATTTTTTCCTTTTTCTTCTCTTTGGCCCTTTTTACTGCAAAGCTGGAAATCTCCTTTGCCTTTTTTTCTAGAAGTTTTGCTATTGCTTCTACGCCGTCGTTCGTTATATTTGCTCCGGTGTATTTTTTGACAAGCTTTTTTATGTTTGTCCTAGATATATTCGCCATGTGCTCAGCACTCAAGATCTTCATCACCAATCAGAAAAGATCTCATCACTATTATTATTCCCCTATTGAATTTTAAATATTTATACTATTGCGCAATCTGCGCATAAACTTTGGCTTTTGTGCTAAAATCAAGATAATCGTGTGCCAATTTTCTTAATAAGGTTTAAATATTTTTATTAGAAATTTATGATTGCTAATTTTGTGATTGAATGGTTGTAGAAGATGTAAGCAAGGAAAATTTCGAAGAAAAGGTGCTAAAGTCAGATCTTCCTGTAGTTATAGATTTTTGGGCTGAATGGTGTGGCCCATGCAGAATCTTCTCTCCTATAATAGAGAAGTTTTCTGAAGATGAAAAATACAAAGGCAAGGTAAAGTTTTACAAGCTGAATACAGACGAGAACCCAGAGATAGCAGTAGAGTATGGAGTGATGAGCATACCTACCGCAATGCTCTTTGAAAAAGGAGAAGTAAAGGCTATTAGTGTAGGTGCTGTGCCTCAAGAGCATTTCAAGAAATGGCTTGATGAAAACCTTAGAAGGTAGGTATGCATTTTTATAAACTAATTTCCTTATAAAATCTTAGTGTTAATATGGTGAATCTTTCAATACCTCGTGGCACCAGAGATTTTGGCACTAAAGAAGCCATAGCCAGAAAAGAGGTTATTGCCATAATAGAGGAGATGTTCAAGAGGTTTGGATTTTCACCTATAGAAACTCCTTCTTTTGAGAATTTAGAAGTGCTAAATGCAAAGAGCACTTATGGAGAAGAGTCTTTAAATGAAATATTTAAGCTGGAGGGCGAAGATGCCGCTTTGAGGTATGATCTGACTGTCCCTTTGGCAAGATTTGTAGCTATGAACAAGGATCTGCCAATGCCTTTCAAAAGATACCAAATAGCAAATGTTTGGAGAAAAGAAGAGCCTCAAAAAATGAGGTATAGGGAGTTTGTCCAGGCGGATGTGGATATAGTGGGAACAAGCGAGATATCAAGCGATGCAGAGCTTATTGCTTTAGGCTCTTTTATTCTTGACAAATTAGGCATAGAAGGCTATGAAATACTTGTAAATGACAGGATTTTGCTAAACGAGATTCTTTACCTTTTCAATGTGCCAAAAGAAAAAATTTCTAAGGTTATAAGATTGATAGACAAAATACCAAAGATAGGCAGCGAAGAGGTAAAGATGCAGCTTTCTTCTTTGCTCAATCAAAAAGATGCTGAATCCATAGTTGAATTTATACTCAAAGAGGATTCAAACGAAAAAAAGATAGAGCTGCTAGAAGCAAACATAAATGCAAAAGAAGAGGTAAAGAAATTCAAAGAGTTCATGGCCCTTTTAGATAATTATGGTTTAAAAGCAAAGGTTGTTTTTGATTTGTCGCTTGTAAGGGGGATAGACTATTACACAAGCTTTGTTTGGGAGTTTGTAAAATACGATTCAAACGGAAAAAGGCTGCCAACGCTGTGCGCTGGAGGCAGATACGATAATCTGCTAGGCATATTCTCAGGAGAGAAAATTCCAGCAACAGGCATGTCTGTTGGCTTAGACAGGGTTATGGATATTATAGGCAATAATGAGCTAAGGAAAAGCTATGCCCAAGTCTTCATTGCTTATATAGGGGATAATTTAGATTATGCAATTAGGATAGCAAATGTGCTGAGAAGCAATGGAATTTATACTGACATGAACATCACAAAAAGAGGCTTGTCCAAGCAGCTAGACTACATAAACTCAATGGGTATAAGGTATGCAATAATAGTTGGCGATAGCGAAAAGAAGGAAAGCAAGCTTAAGCTAAGGGACATGCTCTCTGGCAGCGAAGAGCTTTTAAGCTTAGAAGAAGCTATAAATGTATTGAAGGGGACAAAATGAAAAAAGAGAGCGTAGAAGAGGTAACAAAACGCGTGCTGGAAAGCGGAGGCATATTGGCTAAGCTTTATTTTGATATGCAAAGCGAAAAGCCTGATGACCTACAGCCACTTATGGCAGAGATGGTTAATGAGAAGATACTAAAGACTCCTGGGGTTGTATATTGCTATGGTAGCATAGATGAGCCCATAAAATTGGATGATTCTACCTATTCAACAAGCGCCGTATTGACTATACTTTTCAAAGATTTTGCTGCTTTGATAAATGTAGCATTCAATTATACGCCTGCAGGCGTAGAAATACTAAAGCCCGAAAAAGAATATCTGCTTAAGACAAGCGAGATGCAGTCAATAGCTTTGGATGTTGCCCAAATATCTGTAAACTATGCCCAATATATTTTGAGCAAAGTTCTATCAAAAGAGGATTTTGAAAAGATAAAAGAGAGCTTGGAAAGGAGGGAAAAGCTTGGCAAAGAGCTGCTAGAGAAGGCAAAGAAGAATAGCGAAGAGGCTAAACCTTAAGCATTCTTTTTATTATAAGGCTGGGCCTATCCATATCTCCATATTTCGACAAAACCTTTTCTATGCTCAGCGCTTTCAAAAGCCTTGCAAGGTAATCGAGCTGCCTATTGCTCAAAGAAGAGTATATTGAGTGTATTAAATTGTGAAGCCTCACTTCCATTCCAAATTCCTTAAGCCAATTCCTTTCATAAGATTCTAAGCTAGTTTTGCTGTTTATCTTATCGTGTATTGCTTTTGCAGCTATAATTGCAGCATTGCCTCCAAATATTATGCCGCCGCCTGTGGTGCTTTTTACCTGGCCCGCAGCATCGCCTACAAGAAGGACATTTTTTTCGTCATATGCGAACCTCTCCCTTAGTGCTATGGGTATTATGCTTGCACCCCCGCCTATGAGTCTTGCATCTTTTATCAAATCCTTTACTTCTTTTTTCATAATGAATTTTTTGAATGCATCTGTGCTTTTGCCAAGCTTGCTCTCTATGCCTACTCCAATCTCTATGTCGTCTCCATGAGGCGCTATCCAGCCAAATAGCCCCTTGGTTATATTGTTGTCAAAGAAAAGGTCTACTGTTTCCATATCTTCTTTTTTTGCCTTGTACTCTGCCCTATATGTCAATACAAATCTTTTGATGCTCGGAAAGCCGAAGTGGCTTGCCACATTTGATACTGCACCGTCTGCGCCTGCTATTATTCCGTCCATATTTGAAAGCTCGCTTTTGCTAATGCTCTTTCCATAAAGAATCTTTGCACCGTTGCTCTCTGCTTCTTCCCTTAATTGGATATTCAGCTTCTCCCTATCTATGCCATATGCTTGTAGGTCCTTAGATTTTATGTGCAATACAGTCTTATCAAAATATATATTGGCTCCATAAAGCTTGTTAAGCCAAATGTTCTTTACATTTATTCCTAAACCTTTAAGCCCGCTTGCTGATAAAATGCCAGAGCTGCTTTTTGATGGCTCTATTCCTTTTTTTCTTTCATAAACTGTTGTAGGCACATCTAGCTTAGAAAGCTCTCTGGCTAGGATTAATCCGTTTACTCCTGCCCCTATTACATTGCATTTCATCATATAAGTGCCTTGAAGAAGTTTCGAAATAAATAGATATTGTTTTATAATTTATCTATTAAATATCTTTACTAGCTTTGAAGGTAGTTGAATGTCCTTAGTCCTTGTAATATTAGAGGCTTTATTGTCTATAATTGTGCCTGGGTTTTTCTTATCTCTAGCTTTGCTCAGAAAGACAAACCTTTCAATGTTTGAGATAGTGGTGATTGGCTTTATCTTCGGCTTGATATTCCCTCCAGCATTGACATGGCTCGAAAGCTATTTTATAAATTATATACACTTTTTCTCTTTTTCAGAAAGCTTGTATAATATAAATGTCGTCTTGCTCACAATAATAGGCATAGCGCTTTCTTATAAGCAAGGCCTTTTCTCAACAACTAAAAAGCAATCAGTTGAATTTTCAAGGAATGCAGATTATAAAGATAGGATAAAAGAGGTAAGGCAAAAGATACGCGATCTCGGCCTAGAAATAAAGCTTATAGAGAAGCATGAGAAAGAAGAAGCAGATCTAGAAATGAAGCACAAAAGCGAAGAGGCGGCTATAAGCAGCTTAAGCCCAGAAGAAAAAGAAAAGATACTTGCTTTGCATAAAAAAGAAGAAAAAGAGCTAATAGAGGCCCATGAAGCAGAGGAGAAGCTTCTTTTGGAATCTCATGAGAAGATCGGCAAAAAAGAGCAGAGCAATATGAATTATGTGTGGCTTATCCTAACTTTTCTTATGCTCCTTACATTTGTGACTAGAATTGCAAACATAAATGTTGCTCCAAAATATTTTGAGTTTGATCCTTATTTCGACATGATAAGCACTGAATACATACTTACCTATGGCTATCAATTGCTTTACGACCATTCGGCTTGGCCTACAGTGCCTCAAGGAACTATACATAGGATACAGCCTATAGTTCCTTATCTAGAAGCCTATTGGTATGATCTTGCAAATACACATCCAGCAAACTCTACAACTATAGATACAAATCTGCTTAGCCTTGTAAGCGGTTGGTATCCTCCAATAACAGCAGCATTGCTCGTTTTTGTTGTATTCTTTTTCCTATACCATGAGTATGGCAAGTTTCCAGCATTAATAGGCGCATCTCTTACCGCAAGCATGCCTGCTTTGGTTACTACGTTTATAGCTGGAGAGCAGCTATACTTGCTGTAAAGAATATGAAAGAAAAGAGGTTTGCAATATTGGCTGGCATAGCATACGCATCTACTTTCCTTGGAGCTCATTATTATACAGTGAATGCAGGCGTTTTGGCAATCTATATCATATTACAAGGAGTTATTGATGCAATAAGGGGCAAAGAGCTTACAGATTTCTATAAGATGAATGTTATAGTAATACTCACCTTCTCAATATTCTATGCACTGTATGCCCCATATTCCGCAACCTTGACTGAAAGAACTCCTTCAGTAATAGGAATACCTATAATAATAGCATTTCCTCTATTTGCATTAATCTTTGTTGCCCTGCTTGATTACTTATCAAGGCTTTATTCAGAAAAGATAGAGAAGAACAAGTCTATAATGGCAATATTCTCAATACTTTCAGTATTTGGGGCATTAGTATTGGCCTTTGAGTTCTTGACCAATAGGATAAGCAAAGACATTAAGGCTCTTTCAAGATTCAGCATAGCATCGCTTCTTGGCTTTTTTGTAATACTTCTAATAATATTTACCCCACTGGGCAAGCCTGTATATAGATATATACAGCTTAGCACTCACTTTATAACTCCTTCAATACCTTTGTTCATGACAGTTCAAGAGTATGAGCCTACTGGAATAAACTTTAACTTTGCCTCTGCTGGCTTTGGAATAATTGGCTTGAACATTGGTGGAGTAAATATAATAATCTGGCTTGTCTTGTTTGCATTTACCGCTCTTGAACTGCTCGCAATATACTATAGAAATTCAAAAACGAGCATAATGGCATTGGCTGCAGTATGGCCTCTTGCAATAGCAGGAATGATAGAAGTAAAGTACCTGCCTCATTTTGGTGTTGGCTATATAATAGCGATATCTGCAATAATTGGTGAATTGATTCTTTATATACAAAACGGATATAGCTTCAAATACAGGTCAGGCACATATAACCAGAGAGATTTGAAAGTACTTTATGGTATATCTATACTAGTGGTTTTGCTCGAGGCGGCAACATTTGTGCCTATTTTCTCAGCAATGGCAAATCCAAACTGCAACCAAATAATCAATTCAGGAAATGCGATAGGCTATGACATGTTCTGCAATCTTGTTCCTAACTATTGGCTGCAGGCAACTGCATGGATGAGGCAGAATGTAGGCCCATTCGGACCAAGAATCCTCTCTTGGTGGGACTATGGTGATTGGATCAATTGGTTTGGAAACAGCAACGCGGTATTGAGGGGCGATAATGCGGTAGCAACATTGGATTATGCAGCTGCAGCACAATATGTATTGGGCCCTGCAGATGGTTATGGTGCTAAAGAAATGGCCAATTTCATGAATACAGTGGCACATGCAAAATACTTGCTTTTAGATAATGAGCTTTTGCCAAAATGGGGTGCTCTTGATTTCCTTGCATGCATACATGTAAACGAAACAAACATGTCTTTTGCAGAAAGCCAAGGCGCACTTGTGGGAAAGCCTTACCTGCTTGGAACCTCAACATGCGAAATAACGCATGATCCTGTGTATGCCCTTGTTCCACTTAATACAAACAACATAAACAATTTCTGCACAACAAATTCCAGCCAGCCTATGGTTAAAGTAATACTCTCTCTTGGAAATATAGTTTATTTAAATGGTACTTATTGCATGCCTACCTCTCTATATAATTCAACCTCTCCAGTCAATATCTACTATTCCAATGGCACAAAGATATCAAATGCATTCATAGTGCCAAACGGAGAATTCTATTTTGGAAATATAAATCTTTCTGGACAGCCATTTGCTGACTTCATGGTGATGTATACTCCAAACGGACCAAACTATACAGTAACAGATGCGCCTAGCGAGTTCTATAACTCTAATTATTATCGCGGTTTCTTCTTTGGTTACTTGCCTGGCTTCACAAGAGTGTATCCTTCTAATTTCACTGGCATAAATTACATGAATTCTACAAACCCTGTAGTTATACTCGCATTAAACAACTATACTGGTGGCCTCCCTTACGTGACTCCTAAGCCAAGCTGGGTAAAGAACAATTATACTATGCCTGGCTGATTTAATGAAACTTATAATAGCTCAGCCTTACTTGACTTTAAAAGGAGGGGCTGAAAGGGTAATATTAAAAATAGCCCAGCATTATAATGCGACAATATACACCACAGAATATGATCCAAAATCTACCTTTCCTGAGTTTAAAGATTTTGAAATAAAAGTTATAAAAAAACATATACCTCTTACAAATCTACTACCATATAGAGCTTCTCAAGGGTTGAGGTATGGCTATACTTTTTACAATACTATTGTAAAAGAAGATTATGATCTTATAAATGCCCATATCTCGCCTAGCGAATGGATAAGGCATAAGAACAAGAGGGTTCTTTGGTACTGCCACACTCCTCCTAGGGAGGTATACGACCTTTATTCAGAAAGGATGAAAAACAGGAGCTATACTGAAAAATTTATATATGCCACTTTTACAAAATCATACAAGATTATAGCAGAGAAGATAGTTAAGGATATAGAAGAAATTGCCACAAACAGCAAGAATACTGCAGGCAGAATAAAGCAATACTTTGGTAGAAATGCGACTATAATAAATCCTGCAGTAGATGTTGATGAATTTAAAAATGAGGGCGATGGCAAGTATTTCTTGTATCCTTCGAGGATAGTGCCTAACAAAAGGCAGGATTATGCTATAGAGGCATTCAAGATGTTTGAAAAGAGGAAAAAGGGTTACAAGCTAATTATAGCAGGCGCATTGTCTAAGGACAAAGAGCATGTAAAGTATTTCAATGAGCTAAAGAAGCTTGCAAACCAAAATGTGGTATTTAAAGTAAACATAACAGATAAAGAAATGAAAAGCCTTTATGCAAATTCTACAGCTGTTTTGTTTGCAGCGATAAACGAAGATTTTGGTTATGTTCCTTTAGAAGCAGGGGCTAGCTACAAGCCTATAATATCAATAAATGAAGGCGGGCCTAAGGAAACAATAGTTGATGGCCAAACAGGCTTCTTGGTAAATTCAAAGAAAGAAATGTCTGAAAAAATGCTTTTGATAGCAGAGAACCCAAAGCTGGCAGAAGAAATGGGAAAGAATGCGAGAAAAAGAGTAGAAGAAAATTATTCTTGGAAAAGCTTCTTTGAAAAGTTTGACAAGCTTGCGAAGAAGGTAGCAAAGCAAAAAGATTAGCCCTGCTCTTCTATCACATATTTGGATATTATTTTTGTTGCATAGTCGAGAACTTTCTTTATATCCGCCTCTGTGCTTGAGCCTGTGCAAATGAGTTTTCCATTTTTGAATAGTATTATTACTGCTTTTGGCTCTTTTATCCTGAATATAGCACCTGGGAACTGCTCTGGTTCATAGTCTACTTCTTTTACATTTTTTGATAATGCATACAAATCTATTGTTGCATGCAGGTCTGCGCTCACCACAATATTCTGTATCTTTATTGCAGGCTTTAAATTAAGTGTTCTCTTTTGCTCCATAAAAATCAATAATTTATCCAAATAATAGTTTATTAATCTTTCTAATAATGCAAAGCCTAGCTTTTATTAACCTCTTTCAAAGGCTTTATCCTCTCCCATCTCTCTATATTGCCATGATAGGCAAAAAAGAGCTGATTTGGCTCTGCTTTCTCATTTTTGATTCTAAGATAGTCTTTTTCTGACCTCTTTCTTAGCTTTTCTTTTAAAAGGCTTAATTCATATTCTAATTGCTTGTCAGAAACGCCTATCCTTATCTTTTTGTCTACTAATCTTTCTTCTATCTTCTTTTTGTCGAAGTCAAAGCCCCTCTTTGAAGCCTCTTCATTTATATAGCTTAGGTATGTGTTTATAGCTTTAAGGGGCTCCTTGTAATTCTTGAATCTCTCTAATTGGGGGTGGTTCCTATACCCTTTTGTCTTTCCTTCTAACACCGCCTTTGCTAGAAGGGATTCTCTCCATAATGCTACAATCCCTTTTTGGTCTAAATACTCTAATTTTATAGACCAAAGCCTCATTTTATCCCTTCTCTAACCCTTTAAAAAGGATAAATATAAAAATATTGCATGGCTATTATTATTAATTAATTTTTATTTACAATCTATACAAATAAAAAATGCAATTCTATTTGTAAAAATCAAATGGTGATAAGATGGCAGAAAATCAACTCGGTGCAGGACAACAGTATCTAATACTCCCTGAGGGAGCTACAAGGATATTGGGCAGAGAAGCCCAAAGAGCCAATATAGCTGTTGGCTATGCAGTAGCAAGCGCTGTTAAAACAACACTTGGTCCTAAGGGAATGGACAAGATGCTAGTCAGCGAGCTTGGAGATATAGTAATAACAAACGACGGTGCTACAATCTTGGAAGAGATGAATGTAGAGCACCCAGTAGCAAAAATAATGGTAGATATAGCAAAGACGCAAGACAAAGAGGTTGGAGATGGCACAACATCTGCGGTGATAATAGCAGGAGAGCTTCTTAAGGCAGCAGGCAATTTGATAGAGCAGGGAATACACCCAACAACAATAATAAAAGGCTACAAGATGGCAGCAGAAAAGGCGAAGGAGATATTGAGGGACAAGAGCTTTAATGTGAGCATCGATGATGAGGATAAGCTAGAGAAAATAGCAATGATAGCCTTGGGCTCAAAGAATATAGGTGGAGAGGACACAAAAAGATACCTCTCAAAGCTTGCAATACAAGCAATAAAGCAGGTTGCAGTAAAAGACGGCAACAAAATAACAATAGACCACGACTTTATAAAGCTTGAAAAGAAGGAGGGAGGCAGCATAGAGGATACTGAATTTATAAACGGCGTTCTAATAGACAAGGAGGTTGCACATCCAGGCATGCCAAAATCAATAAAGAACGCAAAGATTGCCCTTATGGATGTTGCATTAGAAATAGAGAAGACAGAGACAGATGCTAGAATAGAGATAACATCTCCTGAGCAGATGCAGGCATTCTTGGCGCAGGAAGAAAAGATGCTAAAAGAGATGGTAGATAAAATAGCAGCAAGCAAGGCAAACGTAATATTTGTGCAGAAGGGAATAGACGATGTAGCCCAGCACTACCTTGCAAAAGCAGGAATAATGGCGGTAAGGAGGGTAAAGAAGAGCGACATGGAGAAGCTTGCAAAGGCAACAGGAGCAAATATGGTGACAAGCCTTGACGACCTATCACAAAATGACCTTGGCTTTGCAGGGCTTGTAGAAGAGCGCAAGATAGCTGGAGAGCAGATGGTCTTTGTAGAAAAGTGCAAAGACCCTAAGAGCGTAACAATATTCATAAGGGGAAGCACACAGCAAGTAGTAAATGAGGTTGAAAGATCTCTCAACGATGTAATAGGAGCAATATCCAGCGCAATAGAAGTCGGCAAATATGTAATAGGGGGCGGAAGCATAGAAGTAGACATAGCAAACGGCCTAAGGGCTTATTCAAGCGACGTTGGCGGCAGAGAGCAGTTGGCAATACAGGCCTTTGCAGACGCTGTAGAAATAATACCAAAGACCCTTGCAGAGAGTGCAGGAATGGACCCTATAGACACGCTAGTGCAGCTAAGAAGCAAGCATAAGGGTTCAGAGGGCCGCGTATATGGAGTAGATGTATACAAGAACACAATAGGCGACATGGAGAAGCTCGGAGTTATAGAGCCACTCAAGGTTAAGGAGCAAGCAATAACAAGCGCCAGTGAGGCATCAGAAATAATACTAAGAATAGACGACATGATAAGCTCAAAGAGCAAGCCATCAAGCCCTAACCCAAGCGAAGGAAGCGGCATGGAGGATTGAAGAAGCTTAGTTTGTTTTTTAATTTTTATTTACCTATTACTCTTTGATTTTTGTGGCAT
>ERZ1669250.837-NODE-837-length-11852-cov-3.341867_pt1 | contig 11852 bp, 15 predicted proteins | sample MGYA00579295_ERZ1669250 | MGnify/ENA primary metagenome ERZ1669250 (study PRJEB41166, sample SAMN08046056) | hot springs metagenome | biome: hot spring; feature: acid hot spring; material: thermophilic sediment; isolation source: thermophilic sediment from acid...
AGCGGCCGCCGCTATAGTAGATGCTGGCGATGCCGTCTCCTTGGTTCAGGAAGTGGCTGAGAAGGCCGCTTCCCTTAGAGCGCAGAAGTAAAGGTGTAGCCCTTGAGCGAAGAGGCCCCTACTCCTGCCGTCGTGGTCCAGATTATGGGTAGGACTGGGTTTACCGGAGAGGTAACCCAGGTTAGGATGAGGGTACTTGAGGGCCGCGATAAGGGAAGGGTTCTCACCAGGAACGTCCTTGGTCCTGTTAGGCTTGGTGACATACTTCTCCTAAAGGATACGGAGAAGGAAGCTAGGAAGTTGACCGCTAAGAAGTGATTTTTTTGAGAACCTATAACTGTTCGTTTTGTGGGAAAGAGATAGCTCCTGGAACGGGGATCATATACGTTAGAAATGACGGCAGTATTCTCAGGTTCTGTTCGTCTAAGTGCAAGAAAAACATGCTCAAACTGCACAGAGCTCCCAAGAAGACGAACTGGGTCGTTAAAAGGGTAGAAAGGGCGACTACCAGCTCCTCCTGAAAGGGGATGCAATTGGCTGAACTTGTTTCCGATCAAGAGCTGACCTTCGTCATGGTGAAGCCGGATGGTGTTAGACGGGGGCTAACAGGTGAGGTCATCCTCAGAATTGAGAGAAAGGGTCTAGAAATAGTTGGCATGCATAAGATCTTAATGAGTGAGCAGCAGGCGGCTGAGCTTTACTCTCCGCATAAGGGAAAGCCGTTCTACGATAGCTTGATAAGCTTCATAACCTCTGGTCCCGTTGTCGTGATGGCCGTAAAAGGAAGGAAGGCCATATCGGTTGTAAGAAAAATGATAGGCTCGACCGATTCAGCCGAGGCTTTGCCGGGAACCGTCAGGGGAGATTTCAGCACAGCAGTTCAAGAAAACGTGGTGCATGCATCCTCATCTTTGGAAGACGCTCGGAGAGAGCTATCAATATTCTTTCCCGAGCTTGCAAGTGGGAAAGGAGGGGGTGATCGATGAGGCAGCCCATAGTGGTTGTTCTTGGGCACGTGGACTCCGGTAAGACCACGTTGCTCGACAAGATAAGGGGAACTGCGTTGCAACTTCGTGAAGCTGGGGGCATGATCTCAGGTATTGCCTGAGATGCCAGACCCAGCACATCGGTGCCAGCTTCATCCCGAGCGCAGTCATTGCCCGGATAGCAGGAGAGTTGCTTAAGCGTTACAGGTTTTCGATAGAGTTCCCTGGACTTCTCTTTATAGACACTCCTGGTCACGAGGTTTTCATGAACCTTAGGAAGAGAGGTGGGTCCATAGCTGACTTTGCAGTGCTAGTAGTTGATGCGATAAAGGGTTTCGAGCCGCAAACCGATGAAGCGGTAGACATATTGATTGAGAGAAGGACCCCATTTTTGGTCGCCTTGAACAAGATAGATCGTATCCCTGGCTGGGTTAGCAAGGTACAAGGAGAAGTGCCTTCAACTTACGAGGCCTCTTATGCTGCCCAACAAGAAACGGTTAAAAGAAGGCTAGATTCCATAGTCTACTCGGTAGCTGCCTCATTGGGCAGGCATGGTATTTCGGCTGACATATTTTCGAGGATCAGTGACTTCTCGCGCACCGTAGCCATAGTACCAGTTAGTGCCCTTACGGGCGAAGGGCTTCCTGAGCTGCTGGTTTTAACAGCAGGTCTTACTCAGCGCTACATGGGCAAGAAGCTCACCGGTGCTCCCAGGGAAAACGAAAAAGGGAGAGGGGCAATACTCGAGGTTAAGGAAGAGAAAGGTCTTGGCACGGTGCTTGATGTGCTGCTTTATGAGGGAGAAATGGCCAAGGGAGACCTTGCCCTAGCGGGCGGTATTGAGGGTCCGCTCATGGGAAAATTAAGGAACATACTCTTACCAGCTCCCCTCTCTGATACTCGTTTCCAAGTAAGCCTTGTCGAAAAGGAGCGCGTGGAGGCAGCAATTGGCGCTAGAGTTGTCCCAGACGATGCGTTAAAGGGCGCCTTGCCTGGGTCGCCCCTAATTATACTCAAATCAGATGCTGACGAAAGCTCGTTGAAGGCCGCTCTCTCAGAACTCAAGGAGGAAACCGGCGTAATCATATCTTCCGACGTTAACGGTGTGGTTGTGAAAGCCGATACTTTTGGATCGCTTGAAGCAGTTATATCTGCGATAAGGAAGCGGGGAATACCTGTTAGGGCCGCTAGCTTGGGAACTGTATCCAAGAAGGACGTAGTGGAGGCCTCTATAGTTAAGGAGAAGGATTACCTGCACGGCTTCGTTGCTGCCTTTAATGTGCGCGTCAACCCTGATGCCGAGCTCGAAGCTCAGACAAGAGGGATATCAATAGTTAGGGCAGACCTGATTTATCAGCTTCTTGAGCTCATAGACAACGAAATAAAGAAAAGAAGCGAGGAGTTGCGCTTATCTGAACTTAGGGCCCTTAACAGACCCGTAAAGGTAAAGCTGCTTCCAGAGTACGTTTTCAGAAGGGCATCACCAGTTATAGTAGGTGTAAGGGTAGTAGGCGGCACGCTTAAACCACAGAGGACTTTAATAGATGAAAACGGTGAAAAAGTGGGGGAGGTGCTCCAATTACAAGATAAAGGAAAGGTATTAGATGGCGCTCCAGAAGGCTCAGAGGTAGCTATGTCTTTAAAGACGCCTTATACTTTGGGAAGACAGATAAAAGAAAACGCAACGCTTTTTGGTGACATGGCTGAGGAAGAGGCAGTGAAGCTTTACACGAAATACCGGTCTGAGATGACTCAGGGCGAGATTGACGCTTTGCTTGACCTTGTGAAGGTCAAGAGGAAAAAAGATCCCAGCTGGGGGATGATGATTGCCTGAGTTCAAGGTTAACATATCAGATGGCAAGGGAAAAACTACAACTGTTGAAGCTAAGGGACAGGCTGCAAACACGCTTATCGGCATGAAGATAGGCGATGAGCTCGCGGGAGACCTTTTCGGGCTTCCTAAGCAGATCCTAAGAATAACTGGAGGAAGCGACAAGAGCGGTTTCCCCATGATACCTTGGCTCCAAGGAGGAGTCAAGAAGCAGATCTATGTGAAGAAGAAGGGAGGACGTGAAAAGAAGTGGGTAAGGGGAAACACGATAACGGAGGATGTGGTGCAAGTCAACATGGCCATAGTCGAGGAGCAAGAGGTCAAGGAAGCTAAAGCGTAGGTGGTGCATTTGAAGAAGTCGCTGGTGGAGGCTCCCGTCATAAACGTGGGCGTAGTTGGGCATGTAGACCATGGCAAAACGACATTGGTACAGGCGCTGACAGGGACTTGGACGGGAAAACACAGCGAGGAGATGAAGAGGGGCATGACTATAAAGCTAGGTTACGCAAACATGAAGATAATGAAGTGCCCGCGTTGCCCGGCGCCCCTATCTTTTTCTACCAGCGACGTTTGTCCACACTGTGGTTCAAAAACAGAGCTTGTGAGGAAGATCTCCATTATTGACGCGCCCGGTCATGAGGTGCTGATGGCGACAATGCTTAGTGGTGCTGCCGTAATGAATGCCGCCTTGCTTGTCGTAGCAGCAAACGAGAATTGCCCGCAACCTCAGACCGTAGAGCACTTCGCTGCTCTAACGATAATGGGTGTCAGGCAATTGATCGTTGTTCAGACCAAGGTTGATGTGGTTACTGAAGAACAGGCGCTTAAAAACTACAATCAAATAAGGGCATTCTTAAAGGGCACTTGGGCTGAAAGCGCTCCGGTTATACCGGTTTCTGCTGTTGACAACTTGAACATAGACGTACTGCTAGAGGCTATGTACGAGTTGTTCAAGCCTCCTCTTGTCGACGTCGACGCGCCACCCAAGTTTTACGTGACGAGGTCCTTTGACATAAACAAGCCGGGAGCAGACATCACCTCACTTAAGGGGGCAACTGTTGGGGGGTCCCTGATAAGGGGAAAGTTATCCGTAGGGGATGAGCTAGTGATAACGCCTGGTATCAAGGACAGCAAGGGGAACTACAGACCTCTGGAGACAGTTGCCGTTTCAATGCACACCGACACCGATGTCAATGAGGCTGTACCCGGCGGCTTGCTTGCAATATCTACCGACCTGGATCCTTCGTACTCCAAGGCAGATAGGTTAGTAGGTCAAGTGGTATTCAGGAAGGGACAGGAGGAGAAGCCCGTTTCAAAGGCCATTGTGACGATAAAGCTTTTCGACACGGTTTTGGGGACGAGCGAGCCCCTTAAGCCGACACCAATCACGCCCCGGAGGAAGTTCTGGTGGAGGCTGGTCCTGCTCTTGTGCTGGCAAACTTCAGGCAAACATCAAAGGGAGCATATGAAGCCGACTTTAAGAGGCCAGTTGTACTTGAGAAGGGGCAGACGATTGCTATAAGCAGAAGGGTCAAGAACCGGTGGAGGCTATCTGGGTACGGTACCGTGGAACGTCTTCAATGATGGTCTCGTCTAAGAAAAGGATCGTGTTTGATACTAGCTTTCTGATTAACTCCCTTGATATGCGCTCAGACTTGGACGCGATGATCGAGCATTTGGTGGGGCCATACAAGGGTTACGTGCCCTTGCCGGTGATCAGGGAGCTAAAGCGGTTGCCGAGGGACATCTCTGTGCCGGCATTGCAGCTAGCTTCAAGGTACGCGCTCTTGTTGTCCAAGGATAGTTATGCGGATAACTTTATCATTAGGCAAGCCAGGGCATATGGCTGGATACTGGCCTCCGATGACCTAGCTTTATCCCGGGCCGTTAGAACTTACGGGATTCCAGTAATATCTCATGCTGGCAGGAAGTTGCGCTATACAGGCCCCGGCCGATATGCATCAAGCCTTAACCTTGAGTGCGTATAAGCCTGGTTTCTTTATGCCTAGCATGGAAGCGACTTTCGAGTTTTCGGGACTGAGCACTGCCACAACGCCATCCCACCTATCTGAGAAATCGCGTCCTCCGCACACCGGGCATACGTTTGTATCATCGGAAACGAGAGCCTTGCAACGAGTGCATGCCTTCAGTGTTGTTCACCCTTCGCTTGGGCTTGCTGCCTTTGTATCTCTAGCCATTGGAGGTTGCCCAGACCAGGTTGCCTTAGCGTTAAACTAACCTTGACATCACTTGAATCACCCTCATGGACGCTGGCCGTGATTATCCTTGCCCGCACCAGGTCACCTCTTTCAATCGTTTTCTTCGTGTTTCTACCTATGTACTTCCCCCCTCTCGGATCAAAATCTACGTAGTCGTCCATTAGCTGAGACTGATGAGCAACTCCTTCAATGGGCCCTATCCTGATGTGTATACCATATTCCTCAACTGCTACTACTTCTCCTTCCACTATTTCCCTCTCCAAAGGCCTATACGTAAGCAGAGAAAAGGTGGCCTCATGATAAGTTACCCCTTGTCCTATGGGTATTTTTCCCTCTTCAGAGGCTTGAACATCAAATACCTGAAGCACGATGCCTATTTCCTCGTTTATAACCTTACCTGCGTATTTCTCCCTCAGGGCCATCGCAACAGCATCTTCCAGCGGATTCCCAAATAAACTAGCGGGCACTTTTACTAGGTCGCTGACCTTGTAGACGTAAAACATAATGTTGACACGCGCTGCTTTTTATCGGTTTTGTTGTAACTCTAACTTAGCGTGTAGCACTTGTTTTCGAGCAAATGCGTTTCTGGACGTGAATTTTTCGATGATGACACGCTCAATCTTTCGGAGCGTACGTGAGATGGCCAGCCGTTAAGGCTTGCAGATGCCCAAAGTTGGCTTTCCCGTCAAATCCTGTTCTCGTGCACAGGATCATGCGCAGGAACTCGAGCAACTATCTGCGAACGAGAGGATCAGTAAATATGTCATGTTCGTCAGTGCTCGTGGAAGAGAACTCCGAGATGACAGCCCCCTCTTCTCCTGCTTGGAACCAGTGCCTGGTATTTGGCGGTATTGTGAGCTGCTGCCCTGGTAGCAACACTATTTGGCGCTTGGCTGTGTAGTACTCAGGCCTGTAAGGCGGCTTGATGCTGGGTTCTTCTCCTCCCCCTCCCTCGACAAATAGGTAAACTTTTCCCCAGCGGCATCTGAAGGTCTCTTGTTTTCCTGGCCTTCCGTTCACAGGAGGATGCCTGTGCTCTGGGCATGTCTGTCTAGGAAGCATTATGAGCTCCTTAGCGCAATATCTATCGTTGTTAACGTAAACGATTAGCTGGAGGCCGACTTCCTTGAGGTGACCTAGCCCGAAATCCGCTATCTCCATGTTGTTTTCCTCCTCCTTTGTGATCACTATGCACGCACGCTTCAGGATGTCAAGGGCCCTCTGCTTAACCTCCGCTTTTAAGCTATCTTCGTCCATAATTCTTTACATGAGAGAAAATAAAAGGCTGTCCGATTTTTGAGCGCGAAGGTTTGGGTTGGGATTCCATGCAGCCTCTAACGCTTTCCACTGGCGACTTACCTTTATAAACGGGACCACGATCAAAATATGGGGCTGACCTACGTTCCCTTGCCGGAAGACCTCGAGCTGATGCGCAGCCCCTTTGGTGAGCTTTATGAAGGGGAAGGCTTGCAGGTACTCCTAAGCCGTTTAAGCTCGGAGTCTAAGTCGAGGGTCCTAAGCAGCGTCGGCGACGTTGTGACGGCTTACCTCCTAAGAAGCGGTTTCTTTCCCAACTTAGCCGTAACTGACGGAAGGACTCTTAGGAAGGAATCTGGAATAACTCCAATTGGGAAAGATTACAGCGTAATTGAGATAAGCAACCCAGCAGGAGGAATTTCTGATGAGGCTCTGTCCGTTATCCGCAGGCTATCAAATTTCATAGGCCCAATGGATAGGGTATGGATAAAGGTCGATGGCGAGGAAGACATGTTAGCCCTTCCTGTAATCGCTTATTTTCCATCATCTGCCATAACGCTTTACGGGCAGCCCAACAGGGGGATTGTATTGGTCACTGGTAACGCTAAAAAGGAGGAGGCGTTAAGGATATTGGAGAGGATGCAGGTCGCCAGAAGAAGTTAGCATGATAAAGGATATCGATAACAAACTCCTCGGCAGAAGAGAGGTTGTTGTGAGGTTCGCGATACAGGGGCCTACTCCAAGCAGAAAGCAGGTCATGTCAATGCTTACTTCAGCTCTGAACGTGACTGAAGATCGCGTGGTTATAAGAGAAATTAAGCAAGCATACGTCGAAACAGCAATTGTTGTGACGGCAAACGTTTACAACGACGTGTCCACGCTGAAGCGCGTAGAGTACGGCCACTATCTCAAAAGGTTCGAAGAAAAGAAGCAGGGCCAGCAGGCCCCAACCCAGGAGGCGAAGTGATATGTCGGAGGTTCACAAGCTTTACGATTACTCATATGAAACAGGAAGCATCGCGCTGAAGAACAGGAAATGTCCTCGCTGCGGATCAATAATGGCAAAGCACACAGTAGGGGGAACGCGGTGGAGCTGTGGCAAATGCGGTTATACCGAGTACGTAAAGGGATCTTGACTTGAGGTTTTGGCTGGGGATCGAAAGCACGGCCCACACCTTCGGGGTTTCAATAGTATCGGAAGATGGGGAAATTTTAGCAGACGAAAGGGACGTATACGTACCTCCAGCAGGAGGGTTGCAACCCAGGGAGGTCGCGAGGCATCATACAAACGTGGCTCCCTCTGTGCTGAAACGGGCGTTTCAAAGGACGGGGATTGCCCCCTCGCGTGTTTCTGCTGTAGGGGTATCCTACGGTCCTGGGCTAGGGCCATGTTTACGCGTGGGAGTATCTGTGGCAAGAGCACTTTCATCCTATTATGGCTGGAAGCTTTTTGGTGTCAATCACACGGTTGGCCACGTTGAACTTTCCAGACTTTTGAGCGGGTTTTCTGACCCACTTGCTGTATACGTTTCAGGCGGTAATACGAACATAGTTGCGTGGAAAGATGGACGTTACAGGATATTTGGAGAGACGCTGGACATCGCCGTAGGCAACCTTTTTGACTCATTTGCCAGGGAAGTTGGGCTTCAGCATCCTGGAGGTCCAAAAATAGAAAAGCTCGCCCGCGAAGGAAAAAAACTTGGCCTAGTAGAGCTTCCCTACTCGGTTAAGGGGCAAGATGTATCTTTTTCGGGTCTCTTGACGGCCGCCGTCAAGGCTTACAAGAGAGGGGAGAGGCTTGAGAGGGTGGCGTACTCGCTTCAAGAAATCGCTTTTTCCATGCTCGCGGAGGCCGCGGAGCGCGCTCTCGTTCATACGCGCAAGGACTCGATGATATCCGCGGGAGGTGTTGCTGCCAACTCGAGGCTTAATGAAATGCTTTCGCTTGTGGCCGCCGAACATAGCATCCCTTTCTTTGCCACTCCAGTTAAGATGGCAGGCGACAATGGAATTATGATAGCTGCCGTGACCATGGAAATGGATCTAGGAGGCGTGGAACCAAGCGACCCACTAAAGCTTTTGCCGACGCCCAAGTTACGCATGAATGATACGGATGTGTATTGGAGGATAACTGGGATGCGTCTGAGGTTGAGAGGAGATGAGCAACCTGGAGTTTCTAAGCGAGGGATCGCTTATAGCAAAGGGAGCAGAGGCTGAGCTTTGGTCTGGTACCATGCTCGGCATGCCAGTGGTAATAAAAAAAAGGGTAAGCAAGGCATACAGGGATCCCTCCCTTGACTTTAGGCTTAGGGCGAACAGAACTTTTGAAGAGGGAAGACTCATATCTAAAGCTTACCTGGCCGGTGTCAGCGTACCCGCTCCGCTTTACATAGATCCCATCAGCTTCATCTTAGTTGAGAGCTTCATAAAAGGTGAACTGCTTAGGGATATCGTTGATAGGCAAGGCCTCATGAGGAGCGTTGGGGTAGAGGTTGCCAAGATGCACGAAACTGGCATAGTTCACGGGGATCTAACTACCTCCAACGTTTTGATATCGGACAAAGGAAAGCCAGTAATAATAGATTTCGGGCTTGGTGCGTTCAGCAGCGACCTCGAAGACCTCGGTGTGGACATGCTGTTGATGAAGAAGTCGCTTGAAGCAAACGTTCCGACCAAAGCAGATAAGCTTTACAGCGAGTTTGTTGAGGGATACAGGGAAGTCGCAGGTATAGCTACTGATGAAGTTTACAAGAAGGCGGAGGAAATAGAGAGAAGAGGTAGGTACTTCAGAGAAAGGGTAGTGGATTGATGCGGCTTTGGCTTATCACTGGAAATGAGGCAAAGCTTGCAGAGGTAAAGGAGATTTTGTCACCCTATGGGATTGAGGTTATTAAGGCAAACATTGAAAAGGTTGAATTGCAGGGAAACATAGAGGAGATCTCCCTACGGGCCGCAAGGCTTGCTGCCATGGAGATTCTGGAGCCGGTAGTGGTCGATGATTCAGGTCTCTACGTGGATATGCTAAGGGGCTTCCCAGGTCCTTATTCCTCATACGTTTATTCCACCATAGGAAATCAGGGTCTGCTTTCCCTGCTGAAAGATGAAAGAAACAGAGGAGCAAGCTTCAGGTGTGCGGTAAGTTATGTGGACCCGCTTCTTAGGGTTGAGAAGACCTTCCTAGGGGAGGTGAGGGGATACATAAGATACGACCAGGGAAAACCTGGAGGATTTGGCTTCGATCCCATATTTTCCCCTTTCGCTCCAAATGGCATAGCGTTTTCTGAGCTAAGCGTTCACGAAAAAAACTACATGTCCCATCGGGGGCAGGCCTTCAGAAAGCTTGGAGAGTACCTCACGCTAGCGCATAGGGACTGAAGGAGAAGGGGGGGATTACACGGTTGAGCGGTGATGCACAACCCGTAGAGATAGATGGAAGCTTTGGTGAAGGGGGCGGACAGATGCTGAGGACTGCTCTTGGGCTTTCCGCCGTGCTCGGTAAACCTTTCTTGATGACAAACATAAGGGCCAAGCGGAGAAGGCCTGGACTTCAAAACCAGCATCTTAGGGCTGTCGAGCTCATGCAGCAGTTGACCAAAGCGGAGGTTAGGGGAAACTTCATAGGCTCTGACGAGCTGAAGTTTATTCCCAAGAGGAGACCTGAGGGCTCGGTCAGCATGCAAACTGGCACTGCAGCTAGCCTAATGCTCATCATACAGCCAGTAATTATTGCCTCATTAGCAGGCGGAGAGATTGTCGCAGACCTAAAGGGCGGAACCGATGTGCCAATGGCACCTACCTCTGATTACGTCAAATACGTCGAACTCCCACTGCTTAGGAGCTTTGGCCTCGTTGCCTCTATCGACATTGTTCGCAGGGGCTACTATCCCGCCGGCGGTGGATATGTTCGCTTCTGGGTGATGGGCTGGTCTCCGGCGCCATTACATGTGCGTAGGGGAGAGAGCATAAGGGAAATCCGCGTTCACGCCTTAGCTTGCTCGCTGCCAAAGCATGTAGCTGAAAGGGAGGCACAGGCTGCCGTTGAGTTCATAAGGTCGACGCTAGGTCTTCAGTCAAAGACATTGACGTCGACTTGCAACGAATCTGTTGGTACAAACGTCCTTGTGTACGCGGATCTTGTCACTTCATTGCTAGGCGCTGACGCGCTCGGAGAAAAGGGGAAGCCAGCCGAGCTGGTGGGTAGCGAAGCTGCTGAGTCTCTTGTCAGGGAAGTTAAAAGCAATGCCTCAGTAGACGTACATATGGGGGACATGCTCTTGCCCTTCATCGGGCTTCGCGGTGGGTCTTTTTCGGTGCGCGATTTGACAGCTCACATGATGAGTAACTCATATGTGGTGAAGCAGTTCACGGGAACTCAGATAAAATTTGAGAGACAGGGAGACCTATGGCTCGTTTCGGCTTGATGTGAAATCTATATTTTCCCGAGGATAACGCGTATAACCCCTGAGCCAAGGAAACCGTGAAAAACTCCGTCGTTGTTGGTCTTCAATGGGGTGACGAAGGAAAGGGAAAGGTAGTTGATCAAATAGCTCAGGAGTACGACGCCATAGTCAGGTACAACGGGGGAAGCAATGCTGGGCATACTGTTGTGACAGAAGGTGAAAAAAAGGTCTTCCACGTCCTCCCCTCTGCCGCCTTGTGGAAGAAAAAGCTTTTCATAGGACCTGGAGTTGTGGTAGACCCTGAATCCCTAGCTCAGGAGCTAACTCAAAATCCCTCCAATATATTGGTTGATTACAGGTGTAGTCTCGTAACACCCTTCGAAAAATGGCTCGATAAGAGGCTCGAGGAGCTTCGCGGTGCCGAGGCCATAGGGACTACTGGTAGGGGAATCGGGCCAGCTTACGCCGATCACATGCTCAGGATCTCGCCGCGCGTTGCGGACGTGGTTTACGGGAAGACTCGCGACTTTTCCATAATGAGGAGGCTGATAGGAGAAGGAGATTACATAACAAGGAAGTGGCTAGCTATGAGCAAAAGCGTGCTTTCGCCTGTGGCTGGTGACGTGCCTGAGTCGTTGATCAAAATTCATGAGGGAGGAGGCTCAATACTGTTTGAGGGCGCACAGGGGGCACTGCTTGACATAACCTACGGAAGCTATCCCTACGTTACCTCATCGAACACTTTGGCATCTTATGTCGGCGTCGGCGCGGGCTTTCCAGTCAGCGAGGTAGACGAGGTCATAGGCGTTGCAAAGTTGTACACAACAAGGGTTGGTGCCGGGCCATTTCCAACGGAGGTTCATGGGGACTTATCGGACAGGATAAGGGCCAAGGGCGGGGAATACGGCTCGACCACGGGTAGGCCTAGGCGCGTGGGATGGCTGGATCTAGTAGCTCTCAAGTATGCCGTTGCACTTAACGAGCCACGTAGGCTTAAGCTTGTGCTTACAAAGGCTGACGTGCTGGCTGGATTAAATGATCTTAAGGCGGCAGTAGCCTACAATATAGATGGCACTGAAACTTCAAGTTTCACCGGTGTGTTGCTGGGTAGGTTAGCAGAACCCGTTTACGAAAGCTTCGAACCAATACCAGAGACAGA
>ERZ1669250.838-NODE-838-length-11840-cov-42.663386_pt1 | contig 11840 bp, 13 predicted proteins | sample MGYA00579295_ERZ1669250 | MGnify/ENA primary metagenome ERZ1669250 (study PRJEB41166, sample SAMN08046056) | hot springs metagenome | biome: hot spring; feature: acid hot spring; material: thermophilic sediment; isolation source: thermophilic sediment from acid...
ACTTTCTTCTTTAATATCAAAGCAAAGCGTAGCTACCGAAGAGCAATCAACTGTTATGAGCAATATAGCCAATAGCATATCTACTCTTAATGAAGGCATAGCTAAAATAGAAGAGACGATAGAAAAATCGGTGCCTGTAATTAGCGAAGCTGTAAACCTATCAGATACCACGTTCCAAGGGCTAAAAGTCATTAAACCAGGCGTGTACACTGAAATTTATCAAAGGGCTGTGGAACACGCTAAATTTATGCTAAATGTTATGAATATGGTAGAAGACAATATAAGCTGGAGTGTACCAGACCACACCCAATGCAACTTTGGTAAATGGTATTACTCGCAAGAGGCAAGGACTACTGTATCTCGTTGCGGGAGCACTGCACTAATACTCTATGAAGAAATAGAAAATCCTCATAGACATTATCATCAGATTGCTATGGATATAGAGAGGTTGAAAAGGCAAGGTAAAAAAGAAGAGATTTACTCTAAGTTTGTAGAGCTTACAGATTATTCTACTACTATTGTAGAAAAATTAGCAACCCTTGCAGAAGGTTTAAAAGAGTGTTAAAGTAGAAAAAAGGAGGTGTGATATGGACCAAGAATTTCAAGCCGAAGAAGCAAAGGCTGATGTAGAAAACGTAAATTTAAGCAAAAAGGATATAGTAAAAGAGGCAGTTAAAGAGACTGAAGAGATAAAAGAGATGGTGGACAGTCTTTCTAAGATAGCCAAGCAAACCAACTTACTTGCTCTTAACGCAGCTATAGAAGCGGCTCGGGTGGGTGAAGTGGGAAAAGGTTTTGCAGTGGTGGCTTCTGAGTTTAGAAAGCTTGCAGAAAACACCAACAAAATAGCCACCAACATAAAAAGGCTCATGCTTTCTATAGAAGAAAAACTTGATACTCTCAACAAAGAGGAAGCTTAAGGAGAGGGCTTATGGAAAGTGGTATAGTAGCTCCTAAAAAATCAAGCAGCGGCTTGCCGGAAGTTTTGAGGACTGGTGCAAACGAGCTTGAAATAGTAGATTTTAGGATTTTTGAGGATAAAGAAGACGGCTCAAAGTATGAGTGGATAATGGGTGTAAACGTAGCAAAGGTAAGAGAGGTTTTAAGACTTCCGGAGATTACAAAGGTCCCAAATATGCCTCCTCAAGTAGAGGGTATGGCGGAGATAAGGGGAGAGTTGATACCTGTCATTAGCTTGGCAAGGTGGATGGGTATACCTGAACCTCTTAAATATAAAAAATATGTTCTTTATATGGAGTTTTTAAGGGAAAAAGTAGGTGTTATAATCCACGATGCCAAGCGTATAAGAAGAATATCGTGGGCAGATATAAAAGAAGCTCCTATCATATTAAATCAAAAATTGAATGGACGCATCACAGGTGTGGTGGAAACTGAAGAGGGTCTTCTTCTTATACTTGATTTTGAAGGCATACTAAACGATATGGGGCTTTTAAACGTCTTCGATGCAGATTATCTTGAAAAGGCAAAAGAGGAGCAAGGAGAGACATTTACCATATATGCAGCTGATGATTCTAGCACCGCCAGAAATTTATTGAAGAGCATGCTTTCAAAGCTTGGCCATAATGTAGTTATCTTTGAAAACGGAGAAGAGCTTTGGGAAGCCTTAGAAAGCCTCTTGGAAAAGGCAAAAAAAGAAAATAAAAATATATCAAACTACGTTCAGCTTGTTATAACTGACCTTGAAATGCCAAAGATGGACGGCCTTACCCTTACCAAGAAAATAAAAACAACTCCAGGGCTTATGCATATACCGGTGGTGGTAAATACCACTTTAAGCGACGAAGCAAATAAGATGAAAGCAAAAACTGTCGGGGCTGATGATTTTATGGTGAAGTTTGATGCAAAAGAGCTCTCAGATATTGTAAATAAACTTGCTTTAAGGGCAAAAGGAGAATGATGTATGATACCTGATGAAATGCGTGAAATATTTGAAGAGTTTTTGGTGGAGGCTAGAGAGAATTTAGAAAAATTAGAGACAGATCTGCTTGAGCTTGAAAAAGATCCTACGAATCAAGATATTCTAAATAGTGCTTTTAGAGTAATGCATACCATAAAAGGTGGGGCAGGATTTTTGGGTTTAGACGCAATAGTAGAAACTGCTCACAAAGCCGAAGATATACTTGGCAAGTTAAGAAATGGAGAGATTGCCTTTTCTGATGCTATAAACGATTTACTTTTAAAAGCCCAAGACAAAATAAGGGAGTATTTGGAAAAAGCAGAAAACCAAGAAGAGCTAGAGCTTGATAAGGAGCTGATATCTGAGTTAGAAGATGTTTTGAAACATCCTGAAAAATATGCTACAACAACCACCAAAGAGGATGAGAAACACGATGATGATTCAACCCTTGACCCAGTATCAAAGCTTTTGAAAAAATACGGCTTTGAACATCTTATCGGAAAGTCTATAGAAGAGATATTAGAAGAGCTTGTTTTGATGCCACCTAGTGAAAGACCGGAAGGTTTGATAAAAGAGTTAGACGCCATCATAAACGCTTCTTCGCCAAAGGCTGTTGATAACGTATCCCAAAAGAAAGAAGAAGATATTGCAAAAGAGATGGAAAAGGCCTCTGCTAACGAGGATGTAAAGTCAGCACCTAATGAATCAGCACCTAAGGAATCACCGCAGACACCATCTCAAACGGTAGAAAAAAAAGAACCACCAAAACAAGCTCAGCCTCCAAAAGAAAAAGAAGAAGAAAAAGTATTAAGAATAGATGTTCAAAAGATAGAAGCTCTTATGAATTTAGTAGGCGAGCTCGTCCTTGATAGAAATAGACTTGTGAAGGTTGTATCTACTATTATGCAAAGCGTTTCCGAGAATAACGAGCAGATAAAAGGCTTAGATGACCTTGAATCTGTATTATCTTCCATAGATAGGATAGTGGGAGATTTGCAAGTGGCTGTGATGAAAACTCGTATGCAGCCTGTTAAAAGGCTATTCCAAAAGTTCCCACGCGTTGTTAGAGATTTGGCAAAGCTTTTGAACAAGCAGATAGAGCTTATCACCGAAGGCGAAGATACTGAAATGGACAAATCTGTGCTTGAAAAGCTTGAAGAACCACTTATTCACATCATAAGAAATTCTGTAGACCATGGTATAGAACCGCCTGAAGAAAGAGAGCTTTTAGGTAAACCACGAACAGGCATTATAAAATTAAAAGCTTACTATCAGGGCGATAGAATTATAATAGTTATAGAAGATGACGGTCGAGGTATAGACATAGAAAAGGTCAAAAAGAAAGCCTTAGAAAAAGGTATTATAAGCCAAGATAGATTGGAAAAAATGACCGAAAAAGAAGTGCTGTCTCTCATATTCCATCCCGGCTTTTCTACAGCGGACCAAGTTTCTGAGGTATCTGGTAGAGGCGTTGGTATGGACGTTGTGATGACTACCGTTATGAACTTTAGAGGCACCATAGATATAGAAACCCAAAAAGGAAAAGGCACAAAAGTCATCATGGCATTTCCTCTAACGGTAGGTATCATAAGGGCACTCATGGTATCTATAGGAAACAGAAATTTTGCTATACCCATATACTCTGTATTGGAGATTATACAGCAAGAAAATGCCACTATCACTACCGTGTCTGGTGAAGATGTTCTTATATTAAGAGAATCTACTATACCGCTTGTAAACCTTGCAGATGTGCTTGGTATTTCGAATAGTAAAATAGGTTATGTCATCATATCACAGCTTGGAAACCAAAGGGTTAGCTTTACCGTAGAAGAGCTTTATGGAGACGAGGAGATAGTGGTAAAGCCTCTTGGCAAGATATTTGGTGAAATAGAAGGTATATCAGGGGCTACTATCACAGGTGATGGTAATGTAGTGCTCATACTGGATTTGGCAGGTATATTAAAAAGGATAAGCCATAACACAAGAGTATAACGTCTTTGATGAAGCTTATATGGTTTGATAGTATAGATTCTACACAAGACTATATTAAAAGCCATATAAACGGACTCTCAGATGATACGTGTGTTGTAGCAAACTCCCAATATAAAGGTCGTGGAAGATATGGTCATGTATGGTACTCTTCTTTAAAAGACGGGCTTTACTTTAGCATATTAAAGAAAGATATTCACATAGAGCCGTTATCTTTGGTGGTGGGTGTATCTCTTTTTAAGACCATAAAGCATCTTTACGCTATAATTCCATTTATAAAATGGCCAAACGACATATACGTTTTTTTGGAAAAGCCTAAAAAAGTTGCTGGTATATTGGTAGAGAAAATAAGAGAGAATGTCATAATAGGTATAGGTGTAAATTTAAACCAAGAGGATTTTCCACAAGATATATCAGATAGGGCTATATCTTTGAAGCTTTTTACCGGAAAACACATATCTAAACAGCGTTTTCTGACGACGTTTTTTGATTTTTTTTATGATGATATTGATTATTTTAAATCCAACGGTTTTGAAGCTTTTAGACACATTATAGACGATAATTTGCTTTACAAAGATAAATATATATCTGCAAACGGCGGTAGAGTCCAAGGTGTATTAAGAGGGGTTGATGAATATGGCAATATACTGGTTGAAAAAGATGGGAATATTTTTAGTTTAAACGCCGGTGAAATAGAATCTATGATATCTAAAGAAATGTGGTAAAATATTTATAATTTTTAAAAGGAGGCAAAAATGAAAAATCTTAGAAAGATGCTAAAAGCTACAGCTCTGTCTGTAGGACTTTTGTCTTTGATGTCTTTATCTTCTTACGCTGGTGATTTTGCTTGTGTGGACACTCAGGCGGTGATGCAAAAATCAACCTTTGCCAAATCCCTTGGCAAGTCTTTAAATGAGAAAGTGGCTAACATAAGGAAAAAGCTACAAGCTTACGAAGCGGAGCTTCAAAATCTTCAAAAGGAGATAGAGAGCAAGGCTATCTCCAAACAAGCTAAAAAGCAAAAGATAAAAGAGTATGAAAACGTAAGACTAAAAGCTTTAGAGTATCAGCAAGATGCTCAAAAAGAACTTCAAGCTATGCAAGAAAAAGCTGGAAAAGAGTTTACAGAAGCTCTTAAAACGGCTGTTACAAACTATGCAAAATCCCATCACCTAGAAGGCGTATTTGACTGCAATCAAATGCTTTATACAGGTAATCTTGATATTACAAGCGCTATTATAAAAGCCTTAGACAGCACCCACAAATGAAAATCTCTGAAATAGCCTCCTTGCTTGGGGGCGTTTCAAATTGTAAAAACGATTTAGATATTATAGGGATAAGCTCTATATCTTCTCAAAAGCCAAATACCGCTGTCTTTGTGGACGAGCGTCATAAGAATTTTGATTTTAAACAAGATATAGTTTATATATCAGAGATGGACTTACAAGCTCCAAACGTTATAAAGGTCAAAAATCTAAAATACGCCATGGCTGTTCTTTTAGATAAGCTTTATAGTGAGGAGATTCCAAAAGGCATATCCGATAAAGCTTTTATAGAAGACGGCGTAAATATTGGGAAAGATGTTTACATAGGAGCTTTTGCTTATATAGGTAAAAACGTAAACCTTGGAGATAATGTATTGGTATATCCTTTTACGTATATAGGAGACAACACTATTGTGGGTGATAATACCGTTATATATAGCGGAGTTCATATATACAAAAACACCGTCATAGGTAAAAACGTGATAATACACTCGGGAGCCGTGATAGGAGCCGATGGTTTTGGATACGCTATAGGACCAGAAGGTATCAAAAAGCTAAAGCACATAGGAAACGTCATTATAGAAGACGATGTAGAGATAGGGGCAAACACCACCATAGATAGGGCTCTTTTTGATAATACTATTATAGGTAAATCCACTAAGATAGATAACCTTGTGATGATAGGGCACAACTGCAAAGTGGGGCAAAATTGCTTTTTGGTATCTCAAGTGGGGCTTTCAGGAAGCGTCAACATAGGAGACAATTCAATTCTCGCTGGGCAAGTAGGCGTGGCAGATCATGTAAACATAGGTTCCAACGTCAAGGTAGCGGCCAAATCAGGCGTTGCCTACGACCTTCCATCCAACAACACCTACGGTGCAAACTTGCCTTCTATAGAATGGGCTAAATGGCGAAGGGTTTATGTGTCTTTGTTAAAGCTTCCAGACGTTTTAAAAAAATTAAACAAGTCCTAACTTAAATCCAATTTCCTTTTGTAATATCTACAAGTCTTTTTATAGCATAGCTCAACATAATTAGATATATAAGAGTAAAAAATAAAGGGTTTAGGTTTATTTTAGAAGATAAGCTGTAAGGTATCGCTATGCCCATACCAAACAAAAAAGCGTGCCATAAAAAAGCTTTGTACCAGTCTATAGTGTTTTGGCTTTTAGCAATATAAAAAGACGCTATAGACACCATAAGAAACGGCAATAAAGAAAACTCCAGCTTAAATATAAAAGTAGATAAGTATGGAAACGTATTCAATCCTTCTTTTCTCATGATAATAGCGGTTTTTATGAGGTCTGTAAGGGACTGCTCATCTGGGGTTTTAATCCAGAGGTTTAGCTGTGATAAGTCTATTTTTGTTTTTATGTTAAAAGCTCCAAACCGTATTTCTTTAAAAGGATTGAGTCTCAGTATATAACCATTTTCAAGCCTTAGAAAACCGTTTTTTAGGATAGCTTTTTTAGCTTTTATGATATAGTTAAATTTGTCATTTTTTATATCTATCAACTTTACCTTGTAAAATACGCCATCAGAAGTGGCTAAAGACGTTCCTATGAAGGTTTTTTCGTTGTTTTTTTCTTTGGCTATCCATAGGTTTCTTGCTATCCCTAGTTCATATTTTTGGTTTTTTTTATAAACGTGTTCTATATACTTTAAATGTTTGGTGGAGTTTGGTATATAAAATTCGTTTAAAAGTATGTTTGAAAACGATATCAAAAGGCTTCCTATTATGAAAGGTTTAAAGATGTAGCTTATGGGTATACCAAAGCTTTGGGGTATGATAAACATTTTTATTCTTTTTAGATAATGGCTCGCCACGAAAACCGATATTGATATATTTACAGTAGCGGTGTAGAAAAGCACGATTGGTAAGAAGTATAATATTGTATCCAAAAGAATTTTTGGGCTTTTCATATGATAAGTGATTAGAAAATCAGATATTTGATATATAAAAAAAATAGCCAAAACCACCGTATAGACTAAGCCAGTTGTGAGAAAAAAGCGCTTTGTTATAAATCTTAAAAGCATTATTTCTTATTTTGTGCGGTCTTGTAAGGTATGGGTATGTATTGAACGGAAGGCACTTGAGTGTTGGTGGGTTGGTCGTAAAGCTCCATGAGTTCATAAACCTCTTCTGGTACATCTGTATTTATGATTAACCCCATAGCTTTTAACTGCTCTACATCTAGAGGATAATCATGTGTAAATTTGCCAGTGGATAAGTCTTCTGCTATCTTTTTTGCAACATCATCAGAATGACCTTTTTTCTTTAAAAGCTCATATACAAAGCTTTTCATCTGCTCTATGGCTTTCTTTGAAACATCAGCCATTATCATGGTCTCATCGTCTATATCTTCTGGTTTTTTTGCCTCAAGCACTTTTAATATAGAAGCGGCTGGCATTTGTCCTATCTGTGGGTCTACTGGTCCTAAAACAGCGTTGTGGTCCATCACTATCTCATCGGCAGACAGCGCTATCAAGGTCCCACCGCTCATAGCGTAATGAGGCACTATCACTATAACTTTTGATCCATGTCTTGCCAAAGCGCTGGCTATTTGAGAAGCCGCTAAAGCCAACCCGCCGGGTGTATGAAGTATCATAACTATGGGCATATCTTCTGGCGTCATTCTTATAGCTCTTAGCACTTGCTCTGAATCTTCTATGTTTATAAACTTCATAAAGGCAAATCCAAAAAATGAAAGCCCTTCTTGTCTGTGAATCATTGTGATGACTCTAGCGTTGTATTTTTTCTCTATGAGCCTTATCATCGCCTCTCTTTCTCTATTTAAAAGGCTTCTTTTCCAAAAAGGCCATACTACAAAGAAAAAGATAAACAAAAACCAAAGTAAGTTAAAAAAACTCCCTACGTCTTGCCCTGCATTCATATTAATATTATACCATACTTAAAATCATGAATTGCTGATGCTTTGAAACATAGCTTTTACATCAAGCTTATATATATATCTGGGGAATAAAAATTATCGTCATTTGTTAAAATTAAATCACAATTATTGGATTTTGCTAAATAATATTGTAATGTATCCTCAAAATCTTTAAAATTGCTGTCCTTATTCATAAGCTCTAAATAAAAATTCTGTTATATGTCATTTATTTTTGAAGCTTTTGCTATCTGTATGGTAATGTTTGGCTCTACATCTTTAAAGTATTTTCTATTTTCAACAATACGAGAGAGGGCTTTCTTTTTTCTATCTTTTTTTTCCTCGTCTGTGTTAAAGTTTATTGTTGCCTTGGGATTAGCATTCATGTAAATATAATAAACTTCTTTTGATATTTTACAATGATATAACCTAAATATACTTATCTACTATAGGACTTAATATACTTAAAAGCCAAAGACTTAGCCTTATACCTCTTTGAAGGGCTTTTTTGGTGGTGTTTAGGCTTTTGATAGCGTTGTCTATATCCTCATTAAAGCCTTTGTTTAGCATGAGCTTTTCTAAATTTTCTATGAGACAGTCGAGTATTTCTTCTTTTTCTTTTATGTCTTTTATGTTGTCTATTTGGGGTATAGTCTCGTAAAAGCTTTTTGAAAATAGCTTATCACATATAAAATGTTTTGAGGCTTTTCTTTCAAAAATCTCTAAAACTATAGACCTTGATATGATGGTAGGTATTATGTTTGATAGAGAATCTGCCGTTATTATAAATTTAAGATAGATGGGTGGTTCTTCCAAAGTTTTCAAAAGGGCGTTTGAAGCTTCTTTTAGCATGTTTTGAGCGTTTGTAATAAGACACACCTTATAATCTGAATAGTTTGGTTTTAAAATGGCGAAATTTGATAATTCTCTTATATCATCTATCTTTATAGAGTTTTCTTTGCCAATCCACATAAAATCTGGGTGTTTGTCGTAAAATATCTTACAGCTATAACACTCACCGCAGCCCCAAGGTGTTTTTTTCTCGCAAAGAATACCTTTTGCATAAGAGAGAGCTAGTTTTTCTACATCTTTTTTGGTGGATACTATCAGCGTAGATGTGGGTATTTTCTGGTTTATCTGTACCTTTTCTAAAAATTCTCTTGCGTTCATACTATCCTTCCACTTTTTTGACAGTTTTTATGTGATTTTTTAGGCTTTTGTTAAAATAGATATTGCCAGACTTATCGCTTACAAAGTATAGATAGTTTGATTTGGCAGGATTTATAGCGCTTTTTATAGAGTTTATACCGGGATTGCAGATAGGAGTTGGCGGAAGGCCTTTTACAAGATATGTGTTATAAGGGCTTTTTATGGAAAGGTCTTTCTTAGTAAGGTTGCCGTTCCATTTTCCCTCTTTTTTTAGCGCATATATGACGGTAGAATCCATCTGAAGGGGCATGTCTTTTTTTAGTCTGTTGTATATTACAGATGCTACTATAGGTTTATCTTTCAAATACTTTGCCTCTTTTTCCACTATAGAAGCTATTATAATCTGGTCTTTGGTGGGTTTTAAATGATTTTCTTTCATCTTTTCTTTAAAATCCTGATACATCATATATATTATATCTTTTGGGTTTTCATGCTTGTAAAAAAAGTATGTATCTGGAAACAAATATCCTTCAAAGCTATCGGCATTTAATCCAAGGGTTTTGGCATAGGACTTGTCGTTTGCATATTTTAGAAAATCCTTTTTAGAGCATATGCCTTCTTCTTGAAGCCTCTTTGCAATTTCGTATGTATCAAAACCTTCTGGTATTGTGATTTTATGAAGCAAAAACTCTCCTCTTGTTAGTTTTTTATAAACCTCAAAAGGGCTTACAAGACCTTTAAACTTATATTCTCCATATTTTATGTGGGCACCTGTTATATCAAACAAAAGTTTTAAAATGTATTTGTTGGCTATGCCGTCTTTTGATATTTTATCTAGGGCCTCTTCTTTTGTAAGTCCATATATATCAATGGTTTTATTTACCATATGAGGTCTTACAATCAAAAAACCTGTTATAAGGGTTATGCCTACAAGTATAACGATTTTTTGTTTAATCGTTTTGGCTTTCCACATAGTCTCTTAATATTATATAGGCACTTATATGGTCTATTTCTTTTTCGTTGCTTAGGCTTTTGGCTTCAAAGGTTGTATATCTTTCATCATAGAGTACTATATCTATATTTAATACTTTTTTTAAAAGCTCGTAAAATTTTTTCACCTTCTTTGCCCTTTGGCCTTCTTTTCCAGAGGGTGTGAGTGGGTATCCAATGACTATAAGGTCAACGTTGTAGGCTTTTGTTATTTTCTTTAGATTTTCTATAAGATTTTTATCGTTTTGTATGATTTTAAAAGGTTTGTATATTTTTAAGTGCTTGTCTCCTAAGGCAAGGCCTATTCTTTTTTCGCCGTAGTCTATACCAAGAATCATTGGAAATGTTTAGCGTTAAATCTTAACTTTGTTAAAATTTAATATATCCATATAATCCCATTCTCTATAAGCCATGGCATATATGTTTTGTTTGGAAAGGTAGTTTAAGATGTCTTCTGGGATTTCCAAAGAAGCAAATATAGGTATTAGTTTATAATCTTGATATTCGCTAAAATATTTGTTAAAAAGATGTTTGAATCTTGGTATCAAGTCTTCTAAGAACTCATCTACATATTTTATTCTTGGAGTTGATTTTACTTCTATTAAAAATATTTTTTTACAAGGCTTAGAGATAGCCACCACGTCAAACTCGCCGTTTAATCCATTATCTTTCATCCTCAAATTTGAGGATATAGCGCTAACTTCACAGCCAAAGTACTTTTCAATGACTGGTCTTGCGGCTGGGCGCACCAAATCTTCTGTGATTTTACCAACTTTTTTTGAAATCTCAGCCAGCTGTTTATTAAATTCTCTTCTATCTTTTTCTGATTGTTTTTTAAACTCCCTCATCTCTTCTTTGAATATTTTCATCTCTTCTTTGAAGGCAAGCATCTCTATCACAAGCTTTTCTACTAATTCTTCTAATTTATCAATCCTTTCTTCTACTGTTTTCATAAAATCCTCTTTTAAAAGATATTATCTTTTTATAAAAAAGCAATAAAGTTTATTAACGTTTATTATGAGTGCCCTAAGGCTTTGTATTCTTCTTCCAGCGGGCTTGGTTTGTGTAAATAAAAACCTTGAAAGAACATTTTTTCTTTTGGTAGGTCTATAGAGTTTGCTATGGAGTGTAACTCTTTTATTATGTCTTCACTATCTACAAACTCATATATAACTTTTAGGTTTGCTCTTTTAGAAAAAATAGATATAGACTCTACAATAGACTTATATATGTTTGACTCCAACATTTTTTTTACTATGCTTCCATCTACTTTAAGGGTTTTTGCCATGTTTGTATCGGCTAGTTCTCCTACTAATTCATAATTTGTATAGCCTACACCGAAATCATCAAAAGCTATATAAAAAAGCTGGCTTTTTAGCTGTTCTATAATGTCTTTATTTGCAACAATAGCATACTCTGTAAGTTCTAAGTTTAGCATTATCTCGTTTTTATGGCATTCTCCGATAAGTTCTTTCAAAAGCTCTATCACCTCATTATTGGAAAGAGATGTTGGATATATATTTAGATAAAACTCGTTTGTAAGAGCTTTTATCTTCTCTAAATTTTTTATAATATTTGTGATGACGGCTATATCAAGAAGGGTCATGGCATTTTCTTGCTGGAGTATGTTTATAAATTTGT
>ERZ1669250.839-NODE-839-length-11835-cov-3.834211_pt1 | contig 11835 bp, 13 predicted proteins | sample MGYA00579295_ERZ1669250 | MGnify/ENA primary metagenome ERZ1669250 (study PRJEB41166, sample SAMN08046056) | hot springs metagenome | biome: hot spring; feature: acid hot spring; material: thermophilic sediment; isolation source: thermophilic sediment from acid...
AGTTCGAATCGGCCTTGCGCGGCTGAGAAGCTTCCATACTTCGAAATGCAGCCCGTCTCGTCCCTTCGGAGGTTTCCTGTCCTTAAACTAAAAATTCAACAGTAATTTTAGGTCTAAGATCTATCTCAAGCCGCCCTTATGGTAGCTATGCTGTTGTCAGCTACTCCAGCTTTTGCCATTTCATCTGGATTAGCCCAGATCTCACCGGTAGCGACCTCTCCTGAAGGAAGCGCTTTCAATAACAACTTTCTTTTTCCAGAAACTACGACCTCTAGACTACCGGTTATCTTTAATTGATTCGCTATCTGAGGCTTTATCTTAGCCTCCCCTTCTTTAACTGATTCGCTCTTCTTTACCCTCATTCTCCTTTCAACTTTGTTTTCCATTTTATAATTTAAAGGCACAAGCTTTTTTCCTTTTCTCTTCTTTTGCAAACATTGCCCCCCTTAATAGATTCATAAGCAACCTTTCAAAAAAGTTTACATGCCAAAAAATAATTTTTTATCTTTAGCTGGATCAAAAATAAGCCTACCCCGTTTTAGGGCCGCGAGTAGAGTCCGCGTTCGTTTTACGCGAGACCTAATGACTTTAAGTCCAATCCTTTTCTGAGTGCCTCAATTGCTTCGCTCAACCTTGCCTCGCTAACTCTCCATTGCGTCCAGCTGTCCCTATCCCTAATCGTCACCCCTCTACCAGCAATCGACTCTTCATCGACCGTTATAGCCCACGGAACGCCTATCTCGTCTACTCTTGCGTACCTCCTACCAATTGTCCCGTCTTCGTCATATAGAACCTCAAAACCAGTTTTTTTAAGCATCTGGAAAATCGCCTTTGCCTTAAGGACCAATTTTTCTTCCTCGACTAGCGGGAACACGGCAATGTCGTACGGGGCTATAGCGCTCGGTAACGATAAAATTCTTCTGTCCTCTTTATTCCTTAGTGAATGATCCAAAACGGCGTACAGTAAACGATCAGCTCCAAAAGAGGGTTCAACGACGTGGGGGTAAATCTTTTCACTGTTAACAGTTTCTTCTTTAAATTCGATACGCGCTAAATCGCTGGTTATCTCCACTTTTCCAAACGATAAATCGAGAATTATTTTTTCCTTATTACCTAACTCTTCTTCATTTGTGCTTTCCGCTAAGGCATTTAACGCGTTTACAATATCTACGGAGTATTTACCAAATTTCTTTCCCAGAGCTGCTTTGTTTACCCAAACGTGGGCCACTTTCTTAGTTACAGGAACGGCCAACTGGACCGATACCGATAAGTCTTGCCCGCTGAACTCCGAGTGATGCCTCAAATCGTAATCTGTACGATAAGCAATACCAGCCACCTCTACATCTCCCCACCTTTTAGTGCTAACTAGGACATCAAATGTCTGAGCGCTATAATGAGCCCGTTCTTTTTCGCTCTTTTCCTGAAATACTACCTCATCGGCGGTAAACCCGATTTTTTCCATGAAATCCGCCGTAGAAGCCATAAAATATCCCATCCATGGGTGCTTGAGTAGGCCGCGCGCTGCGATGTCTTTCATTTTTTCAGCCACAAGCGTGTTATTACTGAGCCTAATCTTTACCACTTTATTTTGCAACGAGCCCAAATCAGGCACTTGATCGGGATCAAAAAAGAACTCGAACTCCATTATGGTAAATTCTCTCATGCGTATCAAGCTCTGCCTCGGGGATATTTCATTACGAGCAACCCTTCCTACCTGGGCAACGCCCAGCGGAAGTTTCTTTCTTTCGGCTTCAAAAGCCCGTTTAAACGCCGTAAATATTCCTTGCGCTGTTTCAGGCCTTAGAAATCCGCTTTCCGCAGTAAACGGGCCTATATAGGTACGAAAAAGCAAATTAAAAGATTGGATATCTAATAATCTAGTCCCACAAGCCTCACATTTAATTTCTTTTTCGGAGTAAAGCTTTTTCAGTTCACCGAGAGTCATGCCTTCAGTTTTGATCTTCAGCTGAGCCTCGGCTAGCTGGTCTGCCCTATAAACTCTGTGGCACTTAGGGCAGATCACTAAAGGATCAGTAAAAGATTCAACGTGACCACTCGCTTCAAGTACGCGCTGAGGAGTTACCATCGGGGTCTCTATTTCAACGATATTTAATAACGAAGAAGTTATAAAATGATCCCTCCAAAGATTTTCTATTTTTTGTTTTACCTTAATCCCATTAGGACCTATGTCATAGAGCCCCGCCGTGCCTCCGTATATTTCATAACTAGGCCAAAAGAACCCCCTTCTTCTAGCCAATTCTTCCAGTTCATCATTAAATGCCAACTTCATAGAATACGGATAGAAATAATTAGGCTTAGCCCTCCGCTCGGACTATTTCACGATTTTAGTTCGTCTGCGCGCTTAAAGAAATTCCGTGAACGCTCAAGATAAATAAATTCAATCAAAGAAATCAATAATATTAATATGAAATACGCGCTTGGAACTATTAGTATATCAATAAATGAAATAATCGATGCAGAAATTGCTACAATCATAGATATAATTCTGCCCCAATTCTTCATTTTTACCAAGCCATAACCCGATATCAGCAAAATAACTGCAAGAATAAATGAAACTAGTCCCATATACATTGAATATGCTTCTATTTCATTATAAGTAAAAGTTACCCCGTAATACGAGAGCATCTGAGAGTTTAATTGCTGAAGCATACTTGGGTTTATTATAACTCTGATTATAATTAAAGATATACCTATAAAGGCGAACAAAAACCCAAACAAAATTTCAAGTATAGATATTATTGTTACTCCTAGAGGCCTCTTATTATTATTTACTTTAGGTTGTTGGCTCACCGAATTTGGCACTTGGCGCTCAAAATAATCCTTCAAGGATGAACCACAATATGGGCAATACCAAATCTGACCAGGAGGCAACTCATGGCCACAATAGGGGCAATACTTCTTTGGGGTACTATCAGACATAGCAAATATCGGCTTTCGCAAAAAAACGTTTCTAATTTAGGCAGCCTATGCAAACGATAATTCTAGGCGGCAAACAAGTCAGAGGATTAAAGCCCTAGGCTGAACGAAAGGCCTAACCAGATTGCTTTTAATAAGCAATCGGAGGTTAGGGAGCGTAAGTCCGTGAGGATGTGGTAGTTTACTAAGCTATCTTATGGCGAAATTAAGATCTTCCTTAATCACGTTAAGCACCAAATTGGTCAGCGTCCTTTCTACGCTCTCCATTGATAATATTTTCTTAACGAATTTATTTAGTTCATCTCTATTCTTAAACTTGCCCATAACCAGTACGTCATAATCTCCAGTTATGTCATAAACTAGCATCACTTCTTCCATCTCTGCTAATTTTTTTTCTAATTCAGTTATGTGAGTTCCTACCGCCCGAATAAAAACTATCGCCGTAAGGTCAAAACCCAACTGCTGCGAATCCAATACTACAGAGTATTTTTTTATAATATTTTTAGATTCCATAGACCTAACCCTATTAAAAATCGTACTTGGGTTAGTCGCTAATTTTTTGGCCATTTCCCTATAGCCGATTTTTCCATCTTCTTGAAGCAATGAAAGTATTTTTTTATCTAATTGGTCCAATTCCATATAATAATTTAAAATAATTCCTTTTAAATATTTGGATTTTTTCTGGATGAAATATTAGTTTTAAACGACTCGCAAAAAGAATTTTTTGTATAGCGCGCATTAAAAGCCCTCCTTGGGCATAAATTTATAGGAATTAGGAATTGCTGCACAAGCATATAGACCACAGCTAAGCCTACTACCTAACCTGGATTCCGACTTAGTACAACCGTAGTAAACTACCCCGCCCTAACGGACGGGGACTTCCACCCACCTTAATCCCCGTTAGAATTAAAAATATTATGAGGAAGGACAATCATTTCTGGTCTTCTTCGGTATAGTTCTTTACGAACTCCGATATAGGCTTCAGCATAGTCAGGAATTCCATTGGAAATATGTATTTCGTAGACGGACTTGAACCTAATTGCTTCAAGGCTTCAAAGTATTGCAAAGTCATAGTCTTAGCATCTATGGTTTTAGCGGCTTCAGATATAGTTTTAAGCGCGGTGGATAAACCTTCTGCCCTAAGAATCGCGGCTTGTTTATCACCTTCTGCCCTAAGAATTTCAGATTGTTTATCACCTTCCGCAACAGTTACTGTAGCGGTCTTTTTACCATCAGCTTCTATAACCACAGCACGCCTCGTTCTCTCGGCCGACATTTGCTTTATCATGGCATCCTGGACGTCTTTAGGAGGAATTATTTCCCTTATTTCCACGCTAGATACCTTCACACCCCACCTTGCGGTCACTTCATCCAATTTACTCCTAAGTATTGCGTTTATAGTATCCCTTTTAGCTAGTATTTCGTCCAGCTGAATGTCCCCTATTACCGCTCTGAGAGTGGTAGTTGCTATGCCAGTTGCGGCCCCTTCAAAATTCTGAACCTGAACCACAGAATCTGTTGCATTAAACACCTTAGTGTAAATCAGGAAGTCTATGTCAACAGGTGCATTATCCTTTGTAATGCAAGTTTGATGGGGAACCGTTATATATCTCTCCCTTAAATCGACTTTTTTCGGTACATCTACTATGGGTATTATGAAAACTATGCCGGGCCCCTTTTCGCCCATTACGCGACCAAACCTAAAAACAACAAGCCTTTCGTATTCGCGTACTATCCTTATGGAATAAGCCAAGAAAATTATTATAACGATTAAGACCACTAAAGCACCTATGAGCGAGGCACTAACTACCGCGACTTGATCAAAAAATATCATAAGTATTAATTTCGCTATTTAATAAAAGTCTTTCTAATTTTTAAATTGATATTAAGCCCCGAACCTTCTTTTTCTGGTTTGAAAAGTACGTATTACTCTGTAAAGATCTATTTTTCTAAACTGCGGCCAGTAAACGTCTAAGAAAATTAACTCGGAATAAGAGGACTGCCATAACAAGAAGTTACTAAGTCTTTCTTCCCCGCCAGTCCTTATTATTATATCAGGATCTGAAGCCCCCGCTGTATAAAGACAAGATGATATAGTATCCTCGGATATATCTTCAGGAGTCAACTCTCCTTCTTTCACTTTTTCCGCTATAGTTCTGACCGCCCTTATTATTTCATCTCTCCCGCCATAGCCTAACGCTATTTGAAGCAAGTGCGGCGAATTATGCGCGGTCCTTTCTTCTACCGTTTTAATTGCGCTCTTAACCTGATCAGAAAATTTTGAAATATCGCCAATAACTTTTACTCTCACGCCTTTTTCGTAAACGTCTTTGCTGTCCGCTAACTCTAAAAAACCCTTTGTAGAAAGGGTCAAAATATGAGAAATCTCATCTGGTGATCTCTTATTTAAATTTTCGGTCGAAAGGGCATATACCGTAACCTCTTTTACCCCGAGCTCCCAGAACCAGTTCAAAGCATCCTTAAGCGTTTTATAACCCGCTTCGTGACCGTATTCGGGAGAAAAACCGAGAGAGCTAGCCCACCTCCTATTTCCATCCAAAATAAGAGCCACAGAATTAGGCTTGCTGCCTTTCTTTATCTCTTCGTAAAGCATACGTTGGTAAAGGGCGTAAACCGGCCTCAGTATAATATAACTTAATTCGCGGCGAAAAAAACTCAGAGCTTTGCGGGTAGAGACGATAACCTTGTCACCCCCTGCTTAGTGGACAAAAAATCGTCCTCTATTCTGATTCCTCCCACGCCTTCGATATAAACTCCGGGCTCAATTGTAAACGTTTGCCCCTCTTTCAACAAATCCTGAGATGAAGTACTTAAATACGGCGACTCATGAACTTCCAACCCTATTCCGTGCCCTAAAGAGTGAGTGTAGTATTTATCTAACTTATACTTGGCCAAATTTTTTATCGCTAAATTTGCTACGTCTGAAAGTTTAGCACCTAAGCTTAGTGCTTTGAAGCAAGTTTGCTGAGTATCAAATACTGCATCAAAAGCCGAGCGCATAGTATCGCCAACGTCTCCCACAAATACGGTTCTCGTTAAATCACTGTCATACCCCTTGTATTTGGCTCCAAAATCGACAACAACCACCTCTCCATCCCTTATTTTTTTATCGGTCGAAACAGCGTGCGGATTAGCTGCTCTTTCGCCGCTTGCTACAATTGTCGGAAAGGCGATCCCCTCGGCCCCTGCTTCTTTCATTGCTTTTTCTAATTCAGCAGCAACGTGATTTTCAGTTGCCCCAGGCTTTATTTCGTCCTTAATTTGCAAGAAAGATTCTTCTGCTATCTTAACCGCATTCCTGATCAAACTTATTTCGTCATCGTCTTTAACCGACCTTAGCTGAGAAATCTTCTTAGATATACCTACCCAGCTATTAACGTAGGGCTTGATTTCTTCGTACATAGAAAGCGTAATCGAGCCATCCTCAAGCCCTATTTGCCCACGCTCTCCGTATGACTTTAAGGCCTTTTCAATTTCTTCTTGAAACTTTTTTGTTTTTTCAACAACTACCAATTGGTCGTAAACTGCTTCCTTTGCGTCAGGCGCTTCGAGCTCAGTAACGAACATTTTACTCGTCCCATCCCTGCTTAATATGAGAAAGGCCCCTCCAAGGCCCTTAAAACCCGAGAAATACCTCAAAGACTCGTAGGAATTAATTAAAGCAGACTCAAAAGAAGCATTTGAGAATAAACTCGCTATACGCCTCTTAAAATCGCTCATAGGATTATTCTTACAGACTATATAAGTATTAATACGGGCTTAAACCACCAACAGTGATAATCGCTGCTGTTCGTTGTAGAGCCGGCTGCGCATAAAAAATAAACCCTTTGCCTGCTAGTTTGAGCCCGAAAAAGTTCCATTTATTAGGATTCATAAAGTCGATTTTGTTTTTTCTTGGCGCGCTAACCACATTGTGAGCACGGTGCAGCCCTCCGGCGAATGGGCAGCGCCCTCTTCGCATTCCATTGTGAACGGGCAAGTAAAGCAAGGGGGTAACGTGGCCAAATCCAATTTTATCGTATTTTTCAATTTAATTTAATCGCTAAGGGGCTCTTAAACCTGTTGGGCAAACAGAAAGCATTAATGCCTCCGCTGAACTGAAGTTATGACTAACTATAGTATTGCGAGCGTTAAATCAAGGTGGATACTCGATTCCAGGGGAAATCCAACTCTAGAAACGCAGGTAAAAACGGAGAGTGGGATAATGGCTACGGCCGCAGTTCCAAGCGGCGCTTCGAAGGGTGAATATGAGGCCCTAGAACTCAGGGATGGTGGAAAACAATTTCACGGTATGGGCGTTACTAAAGCTATTAGCAACGTCAATGAAATAATAGCTCCGCGTATAAAAGGCATGGATGTAAGGGATCAGAAGGCCCTTGATGATGCGATGATAGCTTTAGATGGAACTCCAAATAAATCCAAATTAGGCGCTAACGCTATACTTTCCGTTTCGCTGGCTGCTTCTAGACTAGCAGCAAAAGCTCAAAACCTTGAACTCCATACATGGATCTCAAAATTGTATTCAACCCGCGAAATTCTGCCAGTACCTTTTTCAAACGTACTTAATGGAGGAGAACACGCAGGAAATGACCTTTCAATACAGGAATTCATGCTTGTTCCTTTAGGATTAAAAAACTTTTCAACCGCAATAGAAGCTGTAAGCGAAGTATACGCTTCCCTCAAGACGTTTGTAACCAAGAAGTACGGGCCTGTAGCGAAAAATGTGGGGGATGAAGGCGGAGTAGCTCCTCCAATGAGTAAAACATCGGAGGCCCTTTCAGCGCTAGAAGACGCTATCCAAGAAGCGGGTTATACGGAAGGCGAAATTCGCCTAGCAATGGACGCCGCGTCTAGTACCTTTTACGCTAACAAGAAATATAAAATAGATGGAAAATTAATCAGCCCCGAGGAGCTCTTCGATTACTGGAAATCCATAATTAAAGATTATAAAATATTCAGTTTAGAGGATCCTTTCGAGCAAAACGACTTTGCTTCTACGGCTAAACTAACTAAGGCGACGAAGCCTCTTCAAATCGTGGGAGACGATTTATTCGTAACTCAATTGGCCAGGTTGAGAAAAGGCGTTGAAGAGGGAGCTGCAAACGCGTTACTGTTAAAAGTAAATCAAATCGGTACGCTGTCGGAAGCTGTCCAAGCGGGTTTATTCGCAATAAAGTCTTCTTATTCGGTTATGGTAAGCCATAGGAGCGGAGAAACTACTGACGATTTTATAGCTGATCTGGCTGTAGGTTTAGGTACTGGTCAAATAAAAACGGGAGCCCCTGCTAGAGGAGAAAGGGTATCCAAGTATAATAGGCTCTTGCGCATAGAAGAAGACACGGGTCTAGCATATGCGGGTCCGTCGCTCGCGCAAAAAAGCTAAAAGTACACTTCACGCCTATCTCCAAGATTTTTATTCAAAAGACGGAGGCGTGACGGAGGCTAAACTGGGAGATTATCGCGCGGATGTGCTTAAAGGAGGTACAGTAATCGAAATACAAATCAGCGGCCTATATAAAATACGCCAGAAGGTTAAGGCCCTTATTTCAATGGGCTATGAAGTAAAGGTTGTAGTACCATTGCAAGCAATTCTGGTAAGTTCGGGTTATACCAGAAAAAAGGACCAAACAGCAAAGATCTTCCGGGAACTGACCTATTTCACGAGCGTATTTCCGTCAAAAAATTTAGAACTAAATTTTTTATTCTTAAAAGAGCTACAACTTTGGAAAAAAGAAAAAAGAGGAAATCGGTACGTAGTACCTACGGGTTTTCTAAAAAGGGATACTCTTCCCGTAGAATTCTTGAACATAGTATCTTTACGCCAGCCGTACGATTTATTGAAACTAATTAATGTACCTACGCAACCCTTTACAAGTTATGATTTATCCAAATACTCGTCAATTTCAAGGCGCACAGCATCAAGAGCTTGTTATGTATTAAGAAAAAGCGGCGTAATAAAACAGGTAGGCCTACAAGGAAGGGCCTACTTATATCAGTTTTTGCAGCCCCCTCAGACTAACTCTGATACGTCATGAATCCGTTTTTCCAACGCACATCATCGGGGAGATCTTTTGATTAGCCACGCGTGCTTAAGCTTTTCTCACTAATAATGGTAACAGGGGAAACGTAACGATCCGACAAAGTTAAAAGCATAATATGTTTTTAATTAGATTGGAGAAGCTGAACTATAGGGCTATAAATTCCTCTTATATGGTAGGGGCATTAGCTCAAAGACTAAAGTCATTTGAGACGATAACCCCTCCAAGCTGGGCCGGCTTTGCTAAAACTGCAGTCTTTAAACAGTCGCTGCCTCAGGATCCGAATTGGTGGTATAATCGCGCCGCATCAGTACTAATCAAACTTAGCAAAAATCCCGCATTAGGCACAAATAAATTATCAAAAGAATACGGCGGTCGTGCCATAAGCACGTCAAAACCGCATCACGCGGTGAAAAGTTCTAGAAAAATAATAAGAACAATAGTTGATCAGCTCGAAGAATCAAATATAATAAAGACTGAGGGTAGCAATAAATTAATTACTGCCGATGGGGAGAAACTGCTAAACGAGGTAGGAAAACAGGTAATTGAACAAATTAAACAAGAAGAGCCAAGACTCGCTATTTATGATTGGAATTTTTGAGGTGAGCATAAGTGGCGGAAGACGATGATGAAGAGCTAAACGAGCTCAAGAGAAGACAAATGGAACAATTTGGGAGCTCTTATTACAATAGGAAAGCCCAAGAGCAAAAGCTTGAAGAGGAAAAACGCAACATCCTAAGAGCAATCCTAGAGCCAGAAGCAAGAAGCAGATTAGACAATCTCAGAATAGTTAGACCTGAATTAACTAATATGATAGAGAGTCAGCTAATAGCTTTGTACCAACAGGGGAGGATAGAAAGAGTTAGCGATGAACAGCTAAAAGCTCTATTATATAACTTATCATCTAAACAAAAAAGTACGTCAATTCATATACAAGAAAAGTAATATTAATATTAAATTAAAGTTATAAGTTAGTCTTTGACTTTTTCCAACATACTTGCGACGTTCCAAAATTGAACTCTGGTCCTAGTAGGCATGTTGGGATCCTGCGAAATTTCATCTAAAACGCTAAGCGCATTTGCCGCCCGTACACCCGGGCTAACCGAAGTATCCTGCAAATATTCTATAGCATCTAATACTGCCCGCCTAATATTTTTTGGTACGTGTATATCATTACTAATATCTTGCAGAATCTTTATCGACAACCTTATAGAATCAACCGCATTAGATGGCGCAGACATCACAATCACAAATTAAATGTGATCTAAGAATAAAAGCATAGCACTTATTACCGCTACTTTCGTATCGAAGCTCAAAAAAGCATTATATAGGAGAACGCAAGTAAGGCTAGTGCCATAACCGCTACGTGTATTATTCCAGCTGTAGCCTTACCCTTGTTTATTTCACCAGCCAAAAGGCCAAGGAAAACTGCTTCAGAAAAAGCGACGTAAAAACTCATGCTCCTAAATAAGGATGGTGAAAGGCTTGAGGTTGTTGAAAACAACGGTATTCCAGTTGAAGTGATAGGCGTTATTTTTATCGTGGCTCCAACCGCCAATAAGAACGTAAAAAATGCGACGTAAATTATTATTACGTGAATTCTAGTTTCCGACTCTCTTTTGCGTTGCAATTCCACGTATTGACTTTGAAACGTACCGAGCTCTTCTAGAAACGAGTCCATCCTAGGCGTTAGGTTCATAAGGTCTTTTATCGAAGATATAGCGTAGCTAGAAATCCTACTCTTCATGGATGCAGAAAACGTTTGTAAAGCCGTTTCAATCGGGATACCTAACGTCAGCCTTGAGACAAAGGACCTAAGAATAGGTTTTAGCGGTCCATATTCGCCGTCAGAAGCTATGACGAAGGCTTTTACCACGGGAGAACCGCCTCTAATTGCCCTGGCAACATTAAAGAGGTAAGTAGAGAAGTAATAATCAATAAGCGCTTTCTTTCTAGATGATAACATTTCAAGAATTCCTACCGGAAAAGTTACAGCAAATACGATTAAGGCCAAAATCATTTCGAAGCTAGGGCTCAGGACTTGATCCAGCAATCCTTTCTTGAGAACCAAGCACGCCTAAAAACTTTTTCTTTAGTTTAAATTATTGCGTAATGCCCACGAAATTATAACGGCCGCTTTTTTTGAGCTAATCCAAAGCAATACCAGGCGGTGCAAGAATAAGGCGGGCCGAGCTCATACGGGACCGGTAATTCTACGCGCGCATAACGGTGGAAAATAAAATGCCTAAAATTAAACCAGAAAACGCGGTAGACCTTGGTATATCGCGCACGGCCACCCTGCTTGGAAAACAGGACGTATATCAAAAGTTCTATGGGAAATAGGACAGATGCACGCGCTCTCATTTCTTCAAGCTCAGGAAGGCCCTTCAGAAGAAGGGTACCTGTACGGTTAAGAGTAAGGTAGCCGTGAAATAAGAGTGATGGATAACTGCTTCAGCGCGCACGCAAATACATATTAGATGACGCTTTCAGGACTAACTCAATCATAATGGTCGGCAGCGTCAAGGTAACAAGGAGGTGTACGAGGGGGAAGAGCCTTCCGTAGAAAGCTCTTAGGTTTTCACTTATATAGGTTCGTGCAGTACGTAAAGTACAAGGCGGCTTGGAATAAGCTGCATAGAAATATCCGAGATCTGCATTTCAGATATGCCATAGCTGTAGAGGGAAAAGCTTCGGTCTCGGCGGTTACTTCTCGCGTTCAAACTGCGAACATGAATACAACGCAGACTATAATATGGTGTACAGCATTCTAAAATGAGGAGGACGCGACAAGCCCTATCCAAAGGTTGCTTCTAGTACAGCCCGGTGAACTACCCCC
>ERZ1669250.840-NODE-840-length-11831-cov-11.669158_pt1 | contig 11831 bp, 11 predicted proteins | sample MGYA00579295_ERZ1669250 | MGnify/ENA primary metagenome ERZ1669250 (study PRJEB41166, sample SAMN08046056) | hot springs metagenome | biome: hot spring; feature: acid hot spring; material: thermophilic sediment; isolation source: thermophilic sediment from acid...
CGAATCGCTGTTTATAAGCTATAACTATGACAGGAGCTCGTTTATCTTCGGATAGGCTTCCAGCGCATGCTCCTGCTCTATCTGCTGGTACAGCATGTACATTATTCCGACAGTAAGAAGCACGCCAATTCCAGTTCCTACTGCACCGGTAAGTGTGGCAAATACGGCAAGCAATGCCACTATTATGCTGCCCAGTACTGTTATTACAGGTATGTACTTGTTGAGCAATGTCTCTGTTATTCTAGGGTCCCTCCTGAACCCAGGAATTTGCCAACCAGCTGATTGGAGCTGCTCTGCAACGTTCTTAGGGCTCTGGCCTGTCATTTCTATCCAGAACTTGCCAAAGAGAATGGAGAGAAGCACAAAGACTATGGTGAAGACGATTATGTGAACCCATTCAGGAACCTGCACCAATGCCCCGTTTGGCAAGTAAAGTGGGCTTGTGTGCGTGGCAAGATATGTGAAATAAACGCCGTAGCCGCCTATGCCTCCGAAGGTTGTGGAATAAGGAAGCGGGAAGTTTGGAGAAATAAGGTAAAGAAGGCCTCCAACGAGCTCAGGCGATACCGCGCCGGTTGTGGTAGGCACAAACTGGTAGTAGGCAAAGAACCTAGCCAAGTACATCAAGCTGCCTGAAACATGGGCAAAAAGCGCAAACCAGAAGGTCAAGGAGGCAAGAAGGGAATAGGTCAGTATTACTGGCAAAACGCTGACATAAAGCAAAGGTATTGGCAGCCTGCCCCCTACGCCCCTGAACTGCGAGAACACCATGGGCAATTCCACCTTGAGGTTAAAGACATATATGCTTATTATCAAAACCACAATGGCTGAGAAGAGAGGGCCGAAAGCAGCAAGCGCGTTTGGCAAGGCAGCTGCGCCGCCTGCAGCAATTGCTTGAGCAGCTTCAGCCCCAAGCACATTTATAGTGCCAGCTACTATTGCGTAGGAAACCCCGCCAGCTATGAAGAGGTTGATGCCCGAGGTTATGCCGTATTTTGTCATTGCCTCGTCCAAGTATATTATGATTATTGCTGTTAGCGCAAGCTGTGCAACTACAATCCAGTAGAATCCAGGCTGTGGAGGCGCATAGCCTGCATTTACAAACACCATTGCCTCTATTACCGCAATAACCATTGCCGAAAGCTTCTGCAGGCCTTGGAACCTGCCCCTTACTTCAGTGTCGTTAAGGTCTACGTTTATCACACCAGAGCCTATGATGAGTTGCAAGACTATGCTCGCTATTACTATAGGTCCAATGCCCACAGTGGTCAAGTAGCCTATCCTTGAAGCAAAGATTATGCTTATGAGCTGAAGCACAGGCTGGTTTATCGACTGTATGCTAACCCCCCATGCCGGAGTGCTAAACATTAGGAAGAATATGCCCATTATTATTCCAGTCCACACCATCTTCTCTCTAAATGAGAGCGGCGTAGAGGGCCTTTTGATAGTGGGCACGTATTTCAGGATGGGGTCTAGGCTATGAAGGTCTGCCATTCTTACACCAATCTTAGCCTTAGCTCATAGCGTCCTCTGCTAAGGTGTTGCTCAACAGCGACGCCTTTCTTGAATCTTGACTGCAGGTAGCCACGCAAAAGCATGCTCGATACCAGCACGTAGCCGCTATGCGAGAGCAAATGTGAATAGCTTAGTATCATCTCACTATTGGACATTTTTCCATCAACCTGCAAATAGCTGGCAAGCTGCTCAGCGTCAACGCCTTTATAGCCTAGCCTCTTGCCTAGCAGATATGCTAGTTTGGCAGAAGAGCTTAATAAAGGTTGCTGGAGTATGGGCAGGAAGCTTAGAAGGTAGTAGTTTTCGCAGGCTTTGCTGTGGCCTATCGACCTTTCTATCATCTCAGCTGCTTTAGAGAAGTCTGCTATGGCATTGCTTTGCGGCGCTTTTCCAACGCCTATGAGGAATGTGCACTTGCCGCCGTTGAGGAGGCAGTGTGTTTCTTCGGCGCCAAGCGCCTTGCCAGTTTTTGCCGAGAAAAAGCCCGCTAGCATGCCAGCTTCGAATATATGCATGTTCATTCCAGCATCGACTTCGCTGCTTGCTGTTGCTATTGCTATGGCCTCGTGCTCTGCAGGATTGTATAGAAGCTTGCCAAAGCCTGCATGCTCAAACAGCTCTTGCAGCTTGTCAAGCTCGAAATGCTTTGCAAAAAGCTCGCCAAGCGCAAAGCCGGCTTTGTAGCCAAATTGCCTTGTCTCGTTTGTGAAGTTGTAGATTATGCTTTGCAGGCTTGCGAACTGCTCCCCGTGCTCTTTGCTTTTAAGGATTTGGCTGAGCAGGTATAGTTCTGTGCTTTTCGGCATTTCTGCAATGCTTGCCTTGGCTGTGCGCCTAACCTTTGCTTTCTTTGCCCTCATTGAAACGCCTTAGGCTTCCTAGTTGGTAATACATCAGCAAAAGATTTATTATTATGAGAGCGGTTACAAGCAGGGAATTGTACCTTGCAATGGCTGTTGATATGGCGACTGCCTGGAGAGCGTTGAAGCCGAGAGTAAGCAGGAATGGAGTTAGAAGCGCAGACCCACAGCCACAGCTTACTACCAGGCCTCCAACTATGGGCGTTAATGTACTTACGCTGCACGTAGCTATTTGGGAAGAGCGCCTGTATGCAGCAACGCCGTATACGCCTATTGTCAGTGTTATTGCGCCTGTTGCTACGAGGAAGTAGATAAGGTACATTGGCACTGTGACTAGGAAAAGGCCGGCATTGAACTTTGCAAAAAGATAAAACAGTAGGTAATATGCTGCTGCCCCTGCTATCGCTGTTGCTATGTATGCCGGGCTTTTGAAGATCTTTGCCAAAATGCTTAGCCTTTGGCTTTTTGGCATCTTGCCACTAATATCCAAGCTTCTCAAGCTGCTGAATAGCTGGCAACGTGCACACAGGAGCTGTGTTGTTTATGCTGCTGCACACCATCGCCACGTACAAGTCAGCACCTGCGTACTCGGTCCAGGCAAATTGGTCGTTAGGGTTTGCAAGCTGCGCCAGCACCTGCTCGTGCGTCATATTGGTAAGCGGGAATGAGTTGCCTGTCGGCATTGAGTTTCCAAGGTCTATGGCGTCAGCTCCGCCAACTTGATAATTGCCCCATATTGTATAAGGCGTGCCTTGGAATGAAGTGCTAGAGTTCTTGCTAAGGTCGTTGAAAATGTAGCTTACTGCGTCTTCATATGCCAGATTGCCAGTTGCGTTGGCGTTTGCCTCTATTACTGGAATAGGGTTAAGGTTAAAGCCCTGCGTTATCGGATCTTCATCATCTATGGAGATGAAGTTTATGTAGTTGCTGTGGTAGAAGTTGCCAAACGAATCTGTGCCAGAAGAGTTGTAGTTTGCAGGAGCCCAGTAGATTGTAGGCAAGTCTCCGTCGCCAAACGAGCTGTAGCCCTTGAACAGGGCGCTGAAGTTGCCAAACCTTGAAAGCGCAAGCGCCATGGCCCATTTGTTCTCGCTGCAGAATAAGCACGTTATCGAGCCAAGATATATCACGCTTGGCTTGCCGTTTACTATGAAAGCAGGTACGATATTGGCTCGCGCGCCAACAACATTCTTTATAGACTTGTTGAGAAGCATCTCGCCAGCTGTTTCAAAGTAAGAATTGGGTGCGTTGTTTATTATTGATAGCTCTGTAGAGTTGAATGGCTGGTTTATGTTAGTGAGCCTGTGGCCAAATGGCTGCTGCTGAGTTATCACAGGTGCCGATGGCAAATACATAGGCGGAGTTATAAGGCTGCTTTGTATGTTGTAGCCCACTAGCTTAGCTGCCGGCGCTACCGTAGTGGTTGCTTGCACTTGTGTCGGCACAGCAGGCTTTGTCACGAGCGCCAATGCTGCAACTGCTAGAGCAACAACAGCAATAGCCAAAGCTACATAAGATATTTTTCGATTGCTTGACTCCTCCCTCTCGAGCTTTCGCTCTTCCCTGGTTTCCTCCATAATATCCTGAATTGTTATGCAAAGAAAGTATATAAGCTTTTACAGGCTTTCGATATTCGATATTCGCATCAGAGCTTTGCCAGCATGAAAGCAACAAGGAAGCTTAGCAGCACGCTTGCTAGCCAAATTGAGACAATGACATAAGCCGGTTTTCTTTGCATGAGCCTAGCCTTGTAGCTATAGCCCACTCCATAGAGGCTTGCTGTGAATGTTTGTGTATTTGAAAGAGGAACGCCAAGCAAAGTAGCAGCCTCAACCTCCAAAGCAGAAACTGCTTGTGAAAGGAGGGCGTTAAGATAGCGAATGCTTACTATTTCGTTTCCTAGCCTTCTGAGCTCGCCCTCACTCAAAAATATGCTGCCAATAATGATTGCGAGTGCTGCCGTAGCCAGTTTATACCAATAGGAAAAAGGCACAGAGGCAAAAAGCAGGCCCAGCGTGTTGGCGCCAAGTGTAAAAGAGGTAAAGAAAGAAATGATGACCAGCCAAAGCTTTATCTGGCTGACCTTTTTCCACAAATGGCCTTTTCTAAGCTTTCTCGTAAAATAGTGCAACAGAGGCTTCATTGTGAACAAGGAAACAAGCGGAACAACGATCCAGAATGCAGCTATCAGGGCGATAAACAAGGCGTTTACATTCATGCCCATTCCGAAGCCGAAGCCTGCTAGCATGCCAGTAAAAACAATCGTCAGCGAAAGTGGCACCCTGAACCTGTGTGCAAGCAGGAAAATTGCTATTGCAATTGCAAATGCCTCCGAAAGAAGCAGATTGTTCTCAACGGGCATAAGAGCGTTTATTCCCCTTTTCAGGAAGGTGCCCTCTAAAGCCAGACCTGCTACAAAGCCTGCTATGGCTATTGCAATGCCCATTCTTTTGCTAGTTATCCTGCTGCCTATTATTGCACCTGTGCATGCTGAGAGGTTGTTTCCAGATACCAAAGCAATAAGGACAAAAAACAAGGCAAGAAGTATTACTAGCAAGCAACCACTAGCTTATCAGCGAGGAGAGAATGGTAAGGTACATGTCAGCGGAATCTTCGCAGTTGTCCAGCACATCGTCTAGCAGGTGCGCTATCTCGAATGTATGGTAGAAGTCCTTGAAATCTTTCTCCTGCGCATAAGCATAGTCGAACAATGCATCTTTCACCTCGTCGCCCTGTTCCTCTATAAGCTCTATCTCGCTCCTTAGCTTCTTTACCTCTATTATGCTGTCGCTCGATTGCATCTTGTGAAGAAGCTGCAAAGCTTTGTCTGCAAAGGCGTTCATCTTGACTATTGCCTCTTTAACTTTAGCTTCAGCCTTTGCATCTTTTAGCGAATACCTGGCATATTCCCTGGAGAAGTTGTATATTGCATCCACTATCCCATCCTCTTTGTCTATGAGTGCGAGCATATCGTCTATAAGATTTGGTGCTATCCCGCCGGAGGTTATGAGGTTTGCTATCTCGAATACAACCTTGTCCGAATTCTCCTCTATTTCGTGTATCTTCGTTATGTCTTTATCGAGCTTTGCAGCCTCTGCATTTGCCTTTATTGCTAGCTCGACAATCCTGTTGCACATCCTGAATATGCCCTCTTCGCCCCCTTGGAGGAAATCCTTCAGAAATGACATGTTAAAGGATAAGCAACAAAATAATAAAATACCCCTTTATGGCTCTGTTAGGTGCTTGCCGCCTTACTTGCATATTTGCACATGCTTCTTACAGGGCATTTGCTACATAGGGGCTTTTTCCTGCAGTAGTTCTTGGCGAGCTCTACAAACTGTGCGTGGAAGTCTTTGTAAAGGTCTATGCTTGCGGGCAAGACGTCAAAAATCCTTTGCACCTCTTCGTAGCCCATCCTTTCAGCATCTATTCCGAAGACTCTGCTTAGAACCCTGCGCGTATAAGCATCAATTACAAATATTGGCCTATTGCCTGCATAAAGAAGCATGGAGTCTGCCGTTTCTTTGCCAATCCCGCCAATGCTAAGGAGCTCCTTTCTTGGTTCTTTGCTTCTCTTAAAGAAAGAATCAATGCCGCCATAGTTCGAGACTATGTATGTTGAAAAGGACTTGAGCCTTTTCGCTTTCTGTCTGAAAAAGCCGCTAGATCTAATTGCCCTTTCTACCTTGCTTAATTTTGCTTCTGCAATGGCCTTTAAGCTCAGCATCCTGTTTGCTTCGAGCCTTGCTATTGCCTTTTCTACATTCTTCCAGCTCGTGTTCTGCGTGAGAATGGCGCCTATTGCCATCTCGTCATTGCTCTTTGCAGGCCACCAGTTCAAAAATCCAAAATGACTGCGCAGCTTGGAGTAGAGCGAAAGCAGCTGCTTCCTAGAAAGCTGAGGCATGGCAATGCCTAGCCAAGCTATATTTTGAGCTCTCCAGACTCTAGCTTCTTAAGAGCGTCTTTTGCATCCATTCCCTCTACTGTCACTCCCATGCTTTTGCATGTGCCTATTATCTGCTTTATCCTTTCCTTTTCGCTTTTTCCGTAGAGTGCTGCCGATTTAGTCTTAGCTATTTTCTTTATCTGATCTAGCGTTATGTTGCCCACTTTCTCGTCTTTGCCCTTCGCACCCTTCTGTATGCCAAGCTCCTTTAGTATAAGCGCGCTCGTCGGAGGAAGCCCAACTTCTATGGTATATGCCTTGGTGTCGGTGTTCACTACCACCTTCACCGGAACCTTGATTCCTTCAAAGTCTGCCGTCTTCTGGTTTATTTCAGCAACAATTTTGCCTATGTTCACTCCAAGAGGACCTAGTGCAGGACCGAACGGTGGCCCTGTGGTTGCTTTGCCTCCTTCTATTAATCCATTTATTGTTACCTCTCCCATTCAAAACACCTAGCTTTGCTGCTTCTGGATTATCTTTGCAGCGCTTGCCTTTGTAGTTACAGGTATTGGCACTGCCACATCCATAAGCTCAACAGTAATCTCATCTTTGCCCTTTTCAGCTTTTATTACTTTCGCCTTGTAGCCCTTGAACGGGCCTGACACAAACTCTACAATGTCGCCACTGCCTATTTCCTGCACAGTGCTTTTCACTGCCAGCATCTTGTCTAACTCTTCCTCGCTCAGCGGCGTTGGCAACGCGCCTTTCATATGCGGCTCGTCTTGTATTAGCTCCTTGATAGTGTTGAAGCTGTCTGCCTCAATTATAAGGTAGCCGCGCATGCCCTCAGATACCACTATCGCATTTACTGGAAGGCCCAGCTTTTCTATCTTGTTCTGGAGTATGTCTGCAGATATTCTTTCCTGGCTCGAGGTTACGCGTATGATATAATACACTTTACCACTTCAATACTTGGCGCTGTTCTGGTTATTAAACCTAGAAAGCCAAGTTTGGCATTACTTATTTGTTTCATTATGTTTTTTAATCATACTGTTTGATTCCGGATCGCCTATTTTCAACAGTCCAACAGTGCTATATTTTTAAAGATTGGCATATAAAGAATCTATTGATAGGATGAACGCCTTAAGGGTGGCCTATATAGTAATAGGCTTGTTGATTTTAATCTTGCTCGCATATTACGCAGCAATTTCGGTGAAGCCGCATGTAGCTCCTGCAGTTACCTCTGTTCCTTCCTCTGCTAGCTATCCTGTTATGGTAGCGCTTGCAGATCCGCCTTATGTGCCTAATGGCACACAAGCACTTAATTTGTCTTATTCAGGAGTAAGAGTGCACGTAATAGGAGAGAATACCTCGCAATGGATCAACTCAGGCGCATCTGGCAGCGTAGACCTCCTTAGCTTGGTTAATATAAGCAAAGTCCTTGGGACTGTTTCAGTGCCTGCAAATAGTGAGATAGATATGCTAGCTTTCAACGTAACAAGTCTAAGCATATTCATCAACTCCACCAAGTATCTAGTGGCTGTGCCGAATGGCACAATAACTGTACATCTCCATGGCAAGGTAAACCAGTCCAGCAGCATAATAGCGGACTTCGAGCCAACAATAGTTACTATTGTTACGAACAGCTCCCAGCCGGTATTTGTGCTTGTGCCTTCGGTCAAGGCTGTGATAATACCTGGCATAAGCCAAAGTGCAAAGACAGGCTACATACCAGTCAATACAACCGTAAAAAGAGCCCTTAAGCTAGTTGCCCCTAACATAAGCATAGTGAGCGCCTCTCTTGGCAGTGTCGGAAATGTGAGCCACGTAAGCGTGACAGTAAAAAACAATGCAAACCAGAGTATTGTTCTTAGGAACCTGCTAGTGTTCGGAGACGAAAATATGAGCATATACTTCAACCTCACCAGGGGAGTAATCATGCCCATGGGCGACGATGTGCGCGAGATGCCTCTAGGTGGTATGAGCACTAACACTTTCGGTGGGGCTTTTAACAGTTTCATTGCCAACATCTCTTCCGTTTCTCTGCCAACTCCTTCAGGCATGGGCAATGTCATCAAACACATGCCAATGCTTAGCCACGGAATGTTTGCCCTGAATGAAGCGGACCTGGAAGACATGGTCGATGAGGTGGAAACGCATCACGGATTTATGAACGCCACAGAGCTTGAGGATTTGTTCAAGAACATAACCCACAACAGCAGCCTTTCCATACCTGCTTTTGCCCACATGAACAACAGCGAGCTTGAAGAAATTCTGAACAAGACCGTCATAGACAGGAAAATGGAGATAGAGCACGAACACTTTAGAGTTCTTAATTTCCTGATAGCAAAGAACGGCTCCTTAGTGCTTCCTTTCTCGCAGTTCTCAGTAATGAACGCGTACTACGGAGGCGGCTATGTGCTAGGTGCAGGCAACACGATAACGCTTTCATTCAATGGCGAGATGACGCTAGGGAACAGCGACGTAGTGCTCACATTCGAAAACGGCCAGACGTATAGGCTGGTAGTTGGCGGTGAGCATGGCGCCCACACATCGATAAATGTCACCGCCTCATAGCCTTGTTTGAATATTGAAGTAAAAAATTGTTGTATGCTGCTTTTTAATTTTTAACAGGCAAAAGGTTAAAAAGTGGAGATAAGGGAAGGCCTTTCTTTTGATGATGTACTTCTCGTGCCTAAACGTAATACTTTTGGCTCTAGGAAGAACATAGAACTTAAAAGCCAGCTTACTAAGAAAATATGGCTTAATCTCCCCATAGTAAGTGCAAACATGGATACTGTTACCGAGGCAGAAATGGCAATAGCCATGGCAAATGCAGGCGGCATAGGCATAATCCACAGGTTTAATACAATCGATGAAGAGGTGGAGCAGGTAAGAAAGGTTAAGAGGAAAAGCTCATACATAATCAAGGATCCATATACCGTTACTCCTGATACAACTGTTGAGGAGATAAAGAAGCTAATAGAGGAGAAAGGGGTTTCAGGCTTCCCGGTAGTAAACGGCAGAAAGCTTGTAGGTATGGTTACACGTAGAGATGTCAAGTTTGCAGAACCTAGCAAGAAGGCAAAGGAGATTATGACCCCTAAAAAGGATCTTGTTGTGGCATATTCATACAAAAAACCTACTTCAAAAGACTTTATCGACCTTTTCAAGAAATACAAGATAGAGAAAATTCCAATAGTAGATAAGCATTTCAATCTTGTTGCTTTGGTGGCTGCAAAGGATATAGAGGGTCTTTCGAACGTACAGGTAAGTAAGAGCAAAGATGGAACCCTCCTTGTAGGCGCAGCAATAGGCACTAAAAATGACGCAGTAGAGCGTGCTAGAAGGCTTATAGATGCCGGCGCCGACGTTTTGGTGCTGGATGTGGCCCATGGCCACGCGGACTCTGTGATAGAGTTGCTCAAGAGGATAAAGAAGGAATTTGACATAGAGGTGATAGCAGGCAACGTGGCTACAAAGGAAGGAACTGAGGACTTGATAGCTGCAGGCGCTGATGCGGTCAAAGTAGGAATAGGCCCCGGCCACGTTTGTACCACAAGGCTTGTAGCTGGCGTAGGCGTGCCACAGCTGAGCGCAATAATGGATGCTTATTCCGCAGCAAAAGAATATGGCGTACCGATAATAGGAGATGGTGGCATAAATACCTCTGGCGACATAGTCAAAGCCTTAGCTGCAGGTGCATCTACGGTCATGATAGGAAGCCTGTTTGCAGGCACTGATGAAACGCCAGGATATCTAATAATAAGGAACAACAGAAAATTCAAGCTTTTCAGAGGAATGTCCTCGGTTTCAGCAAACATAAAGAAGAAGGAAATAGAAAACTCGTCTTTCGACCCTATAGAAATAGTTGGCGAAGGCATAGAGACCTTCGTGCCTTATAAAGGATCTGTAAGTGACATATTGGTGCAGCTTGCAAATGGAATCAGGTCTGGTCTCAGCTACTGCGGCGCAAGAAGCATAGATGAATTGAGGAAGAATGCTGAATTTGTAAAACTTGCCCCTGGAGGGAGAAAGGAAAGCTTTGAAAGGCCTATCGATTCTGAACTTTAAGAGCACAAACCAGGCACGATAAATTTCGTGTCGCTATTCAGCAAAACAATATAAGCCTTTAATTTTCAAATTCTTATGGGCCAGGGTGGCGGAATCTGGTAACGCGCTGGTCTTGAGCTTGCAAAGCTTCAAGAGCTGAAGAGTGATGCAAAAGAAAACCAGTGCCCCTTCGCGGGCTTTAGGGTTCGAATCCCTACCCTGGCGCATATCCTTTGTTGTTTTTGCTACGCTTTTATTCTATTTCATCAAAAGCCGGCGTGCCGATTGTGCCGTATTCCCTGCTGATTGCCAAATTTGCCTTGAACCCGCTGACGCCTTGTGCCAATTAGTGTCCCAGCCTAGAAATTACAAATATTTGTACCAGTTCAATTAGAAGTTCTATAGCTATCAAGAGAATTATAATAAACTCCAAAATATCGTTATCCTTCTCTCTGAGTTGTTCTATGACGAGCTCTTTTCTGGTAGAGAGCGTGCTGGCGTCTCTTGTAAGCGAGTCCTTGAGCTCGCCGAGCCTAAAGCTTGATGCGAAAAGCCCGTAAAGCCTTGAAAGGTACCATTCACCCATGCTGAAGACAGTGTTCTCAGCCCAGTTAAGCATATAGGTCATTTCATTTTCAAACTCGCTAAATGTCGTGTTAAGCCTTTCTGCCCTATTGCTAAGCAGCCTAGCCAAAAAGCTCATTCTCCCTATTTCGTTTACTTCCGTTGTAGTCTTCTGGATAAGTGTAGAAACCTTGTCCTTGTAGATTCTGAACTTGAGAAGCTGTACATTCGCTATCTCCGCCAGTATCAACTCGTAGTCGTATGCTCTGGATTTGTCTATAAGCACAGTTGCTTCCCAGCCAACGTAAAGCACATCATCATTGCCATAAGATATATTCTTTGAAAGGGTATAATTCAAATACTCAGTATCAAGCGACTCGGCCTTAGGCTCGTCAATAAGTATGCCAGCAATAAGGTTCTTGTAATTTTTCAAGCCTTCTTGTTTGCTCATATTCAAGTAACAGAAGTAGTATAGCTCGCTTATGTTCGATATTTTTACACCACCTGAATAGAGCTTCGCCAATGCGCCTTCCACCTTTTTCTTTGCCTTTTCGGCTATCTGATTCAACTGCTTTTCGACCTCTTTATCGAAAGAAAGGGATTCAAGAAGATGTTCATCTACATTTTCGAAAGGTATCCTTATTCTTATAGAAAAGGATCCTATGCTATAAATGGCAACCTGCTGTTTGGTCTTTATGGTCTTTTCGCGTATTTTTATTTCGCCTTCACCTAGGTTGAAAACCTGTGGCAAATTAAACGTGGGCAATTCTTCGGGTGCAGGCGCTGTGAACTCGTACTTGGAAAAGTCTTCAGGTTGTTTCAGTAGGTTTCTTATTCTGTCCTCATCAAAGCTCTGGTTAGTATCATAAATATACATTCCTATAAATTCCCCCTCCATGAATTTATTGAAAAAGGCAAGATATAAAAGGGCATTGTAAAGTGTAAAATTT
>ERZ1669250.841-NODE-841-length-11830-cov-2.562803_pt1 | contig 11830 bp, 10 predicted proteins | sample MGYA00579295_ERZ1669250 | MGnify/ENA primary metagenome ERZ1669250 (study PRJEB41166, sample SAMN08046056) | hot springs metagenome | biome: hot spring; feature: acid hot spring; material: thermophilic sediment; isolation source: thermophilic sediment from acid...
ACAGACTCCTTCGATCGTACCTTAGATACAGAGGTGTTCATGAAGGCGGATCTATACTCATAGTTATGGACGACGGTAAGATAGATATCAAGGGAGGAATAGGACTTGGATCTGCTCCTGCCAGAATGTGGGCTAGGACGAGGTTCGATAGGCCGTATCTTTACAATGAGCTGATCAGGTATGGCATAATAGCTGATACCATAGAAACATCCGTTCTCTGGTCAAAGGCACACGATCTTTATGCTGCAGTTGTATCCGCATTTAAAAATGAATCTGACAGGATGAAGATACCTTCTATCATAATGTGCCATGCCTCTCATGAATATGTATCTGGAACTGCGCTGTACTTCACCTTCCTATTCTACTCAAGAAAGAACAAGGCTGATACGCTGAGATCGCTTAGGAGCGCAATTATGAATGCCATACTGGCATCTGGCGGATCCATATCGCATCATCATGGAATCGGCCAATATCTCAGCGATCTGCTTCCAGCATATAAGGGGTCGGCATTCGAGCTGATAAGCCAGCTGAAGCATTTCCTTGATCCAGACAATATGCTGAATCCTGAAATTATAAAATGAAAGTTATTTATAGCAAATCTTTGATGACTTGATCAATGAGAGCATTATTCATTGTAAACCCATCAGCTGGGCATGGCAGAGCCGGGACGGCATGGGAAAGCCATCGCAAAATAATATTCGATCATCTTGGAGAACATTCCTATGAGATCACGAAACGCCCCGGCCATGCCACAGAGATCGCTAGCAAATTGTCAGAGGGCGAATTCGATGTGGTAGTATCATGTGGCGGAGATGGTACCTTGAACGAGGTGGTCAATGGCGTAGTTGGTAAAAACATTAAAGTGGCGGTGTTGCCTCTTGGGACGGGTTCAGATTTTGGGAAAAGCATAGGGATAAGGACCCTAGAGGATTTTATAGCTGCAATGAAAGCTGGAAACATTTCTGCAGTTGATGTATTCGAAATTAACTTCTCTGGTATGAAGCGCAGATATTATCTGAATATTCTGGAGATAGGTTTTGGTGCAGAGGTTATGGATTACGTTAATTCGCATAAATATTTTGGGAGGCGTTCGTTCAGCGTCGGAGTTTTCTCGACAATCTGGAAGATGCATCCTTTCGATCCGTCCATAAGCATTGATGGGGAGGATAAAACGATCTCTACCATTGAAGCTATCCTTGCCAATGGAAAGTATTTCGGCGGGGGAATGATGGCTTCGCCCACATCTGCTATAAATGACGGCCTGCTGGATATTCACATTTTGATGCCCTTTTCAAAGGTGAAGACAGCATTGAATCTGCGCTATCTTGTAGATGGCTCGTATATTGATAGGGGTTATGCACACAGCTTCAGGGGAAGATCCGTATCCGTGAAAAGTCATGGTCATCTGGTTGAAGCAGACGGCGAGGTGATCGGGCGCACTCCGATCAACGTATCAGTTGCGGGCCAGATCAGTTTCATTGCAAAATGATGATACGTAAATTGAAAGATGTTGCGCTTATCATATGCCCCATTTTTATCAATCCTGGATTCCAGTTTTCGATACAATTCTTGAACAAATTCAGGACTAGACATATGAAAATTTATTGAGTATATATCAATTTTTCAGAAAACGGGTGTTGGACATTAAAACCTCGGGACATGCGTTATCACACAAATGATCATTCACCTGCCTATATCATGCAGACTCGATATAACTTATAAATCAATCAAGCGGTTTTTGATTTGTAGATGCCCTTCAATTATGATATTATTATGGTTCTATAAGTGAATTACAAGGATAAATAATGATTTTTGTCGATGAAGCTAAAAGAGAAAGATAAGATACAGACGCTGCATTTTATACTGTTCAAAGGAATCATATTGGCAGATATCTGCATCCAATAAAAACAATAACGCTTCATATAGCGACAGTTGGTGGATCAAAAATTATGCATGATTGATTATAAAGTCGGCTAGAAGTTTGTTGTAACCGTCGCGATCCTCCCACATAGTTAGGTGTGAGCAGTCCTTGAATACATGTAGTTCCGACCCAGATATCCTTTCATGTATGACTCTAGCCACGTTTGGCGTAACCTCATCGTATTCGCCAACAGTTATCAGGGTAGGCACATTTATGGACGAGATCTTCTCTGTTATGTCCCAGTCCCTGATCGTTCCAGTTATGGTGAATTCATTCGGGCCATTCATTATCCTGTACACATTTCTTCTCTCGGCATATTCAAGCGATTTTAGAACTTCCGGAGGCCAGTCCTCCGATCTGAGAAGGTGCTGATGGTAGAAGTAGTTGACTGCTTCCTGATAGTCGGGATTATCATAGACACCAGCAGATCCATATTTCTTTATTGCATCCCTGTATTTGCTAGGAAGTTCATCGATCAGTCTATTCATCTCCTTGACGGTGAGCGGAACGGATGATAGTCCACCTGATATTATCAGGCCCTTTAGGTGGTCTTAGGCAGTCACAGCGTAGGCGAGTGCGAGAGCACCACCGTAAGATGATCCCATAAGGAAGACCTTTTCATTACCAAAAATTTTCGAACGGAGGCCCTCTGCCTCTTCGACTCCATAATCTATTGTGAAATTTCGTACATCTGGCTCTTCCGATCTTCCGCATCCGAACTGATCATAGAATAACACGGTTATACCATGCCTGGTAAGATCCCTGAGAGATAGCAGATAGTCATGCGACATCCCAGGTCCACCATGCATTGTCATGAGCTTTGCCTTTTCATCATCGGCTCTGCAGAGCTTGTAATATATGTATATTCCGTTAATCTTGGCATAATTTTCTGTGCATTCATCAGACATTTCAATCCACCAACATCGATCAATGACATTAAGAAAATGTTAAATATAAATTTAGATCATAAATAGATAAAAATTTGGATTTCAATCCTCAACAGCCTCAGTAAGCTCTTCGTTAAACGTCGTTTCTGATATCTTGACATTTCTTGCTTTCACATACGAGTACACGGCGGAAAAGAGGGCCCATGCTGCAAAGGATAAGGAGGCAGCTATGACAGGCGCCGATATTGATATGAACGTGCCGTAGAATACGTAAACGAGTATAGCCGTGACAGCAACGGGAAGGGCTATATTCGAAAGGCCTATCCGCTGCCCCTTCTTTCTCAATATGGCCGGAAGCGAAAGATTTGCTATCATATGTACTAGAAGAGCTGCTAGTGTTGAAAGAACTCCGGTAAACAGAAAGCCTCCAAAGGGGCCAAGGAATTCCACGCTGAGGAAGCCTATGAGAACTGCTGCAGCTACCATGACAAGACCGGCGAGATGCGGAGTTCTTCTCTTGTCATGAACCTTTGAGAGCGATGAAGGAAGGATACCATCTCTACTCATGGACAGCGTTATTCGTGCGACGCTGTTGGAAAAGGTAACGTTGTCCGTTAGTATGCTGTTTATGTAAAATATAGTTATGAGAATGGCCGCCCAAAGCCCTATGTCTACCTGAGCTAGTTTTATTCCTGGTACAAGGTTGTTTGCATAGGATTCCATATTGGCCGGCCCCCATCCAACCGTAAAGGCATAGGCTGCAAAGACAAAGAATATGCCGAGGACTATGGAGGACAATACGACTGCGTTACCTATCATTCTTTTGGCATCCTTCGCCTCTTCACCCAACGGCGTCATCCCGCCGAAACCAGAAAAGGCTGTATACATGAACAGAACGCCAAGCGCGATTCCACTCACACCGTATGAATCATACTTCAATGTGAAGACGCTGGTGGTATTGATGGATGGATGGCTCAGTATTATGAAGAGACCTATAAAAACAACCACGGCTATTTCCAACGATCCCATGACTGATACATATCTGAGCGATCCTTTGATACCTAAAAATGAGACGATATATCCGAATGCGGCCGATGCAATTAGCAGAGGTATCCAGAGATAGGACGAAACCGTCACACCGTATATATAGCTTAGCAGTGCGGGAACAAAGACTGCTATGGATAGAGATATGAACGCCAGGGCGGCTATCTGATACAGAATATAAATCCACCCGGAGAACGATCCGACTCCGCTACCGAAACCATTCTTTATGTAATCATAGTATCCACCCGGACCGGCAACATGGTTGGATATCTTCCTAATGATGACGGCGTTCAGGAACACGATCACGAAAGCTACCACCGCAGCCAGTGGAAGAGATCCAAGAGCAAAGGCTGCAGAACCCGTCATGGTAGCCACCGCAGCGCCTGCCGGTGCCGAAGCAGCAACCCCCTGAAACACAACTTCCCTGAAGTTCAGCACATTTCTTCTGAGAGTCTTTGCCATGATAATACCAGTCAGGTCAATTATTATCAATTATATAATCTTTCCTTAATCATATATTACCAAGAGTAATATGGAAATATATAAATTCTGCCTACTTTGTATATACCATATATAATTGAAATATAGTTTAATTCAGCAAGACAGGATTAAAGTTTCCAACTCAGAAAAGATCGATAATATTTATATGTATTTTCAAGATCTATCATTATGAAGTTTGATTTCTCAAATATCTTTCTGAGCAAGGGGCTAGATTATTTCTCGGATGATCTGGTGCTACAAGACGTTCTGAATTATCTGGGATACGATGCTGATGAGAAGCTCTCTGAGATGGGAAGATACGTCAGCACGGAGATGATAGAGGATTCGATCTTCATTGATCATTACGGTGAACCTGCCTTGCAGACCTGGGGTGTTCTCGATAACCGTACAGATGGAATATGGATATCTAGAACGCATCAGAACATGATCGATAGGTTGCTGGATATGGGTGTTGTATCTAACATCGTTGAGAAAAATGATCTCATGTACCATTTCATATCTGGATATCTTATATCTGATTCCGGTCTGTTCTGCACTCTGACGCTGACAGGTCAGACTGCATACGGTCTTAAGAAATACGGAGGAAAGGATCTCGAGGTCTTTCTGAAGCACTATGTGAACGGCGATCACTGGCTTGGCGCCACCTATTACACCGAGATACAGGGCGGAAGTGATCTCGGCGCAAATCAAACCACCGCGGTTAAATCTGGCAAGAAATATATACTCAATGGGGAAAACAAATACTTTGCAAGCAATGCAGGCCTGGCCGATGGTGCAGTAGTCACAGCCAGAATACAGGGTGCGAAACCAGGCGCAAAAGGCATATCGGTTTTCTTTGTTCCCACGATCAGATCTGACGGTACGCGTAACTATGAGATACGCAGGATAAAGGACAAGCTGGGCACCATAATGGTGCCGACCGGCGAGGTGGTGCTCAAGGATTCTGAAGGATATCTGATGGGCGATGAAAAGAATGGTATATACATAGCGCTGGAGATACTTGAAGTTTCAAGAATAGATGACGCCATAGCTGCGGTGGGTATAGCGCGGAAAGCCCTCTGGGAGGCATATCTCTATTCCAAAAGAAGGACGGCATTCGGAAAGCCCATAATCGATCATCCTCTCATGCTTAGGGATCTGGCTGAGATGGAATCTGAGGTGGAAGCATCAACGGTGCTTTCAATGGTTGCAGCCGACATGTTCAACAGGGCATCGCATTTGACGCCTCCCTACGACGATCAGTACCATATGGCCAGGGTCTTTACGCATATGGCAAAGAACGTGGCATCCTGGTCCAGCGATTATGTCACAAGATATGCAATGGAGGTCTTTGGAGGAAAGGGCTTCCTGAAGGAATTTCCCATAGAGAAGTTCCACAGGGATTCAATCGTTACGTCGTTGTGGGAGGGAACAAGCAACATACAGGCACTTGATTTTCTGGAGCTTGTGCAGAAGAAAGACATAGACGAAAAGATCTTCACGCTAATATGGAACATCATGGAGAACCTTTCATCTGAAAATGCGGCCGTGGTAAAGGCGGCATTCGATTATGTTCGCGAAAAGGTTATGGCCTATAGGAAGTCTGTAAATATGGAGTATTTTGCAAAGGACATGCTCAACCTCTTCGGCTACCTCTCCTCTCTCGCATACATGTTTTCTGTATCTGAAAAAACAGGGAATGTTGGAATGCAGATGGCCGCAAGGATATATTACTATAGGCATTTTCTGGGATCATTGCCACCTGATATTCCATTCGGGGATCTGCACAGGGTCGTTGACTGGATGAACATAGGTGGTGGCGAAAAGGTCATAGAGGTAAAATGATTGCAGAATCATGCGAATAAGGATACGAGTATTATCCCATTTTTCCATCGCTCTAGGTTTCGATGAATCATCCTTCATTGTGCCGGAAGGCATTACATTAGGTGAGATGAAGGAAACCCTGATTGATCGCTTCAGTACTTTTATACGTCCAATAGAAATTGGAATGTATGCAAACATGAGGCCAGAAGACGATCAGTATGTGCTCAAGGACGGCGATACCATATACATATTCCCAAGATCTTCTACACCCTGATTGCAGGAACGGTTATATGAGCAGGTACGTGTGATCCTAATGCGCATAAATTTATATCAAACAGGCATACTTATGCATGGATCCAGAAATTATTTTTAAGAAGATAGACGATCTAGGCGAAGGCCCTACTTTTGACGAAAAGAGGAACAGAGTTTACTGGGTTGACATAAGAGGTAAGAAATTTCACTACCTGAATCTTGATAATTCTGAGATGAAGACTTTCGCTTCCATCGGGATGATATCGTCCATAGTGCCGACTGACAGCAACATGATGGCTGCCACAGTCGATCATGGTTTGTATCTTATTGACGATACAGGAAGGCATACGCTGCTGACTGAGGTGGAAAAGGAACAGAAGTCCACAAGATTCAACGACGGCAAGGCAGATCCGTTCGGTAACTATGTTGCCGGCACCATGGATCTTGAGGAAAAGAGGCCAATAGGATCGCTATACGTCTTGACAGGAAAGACCATCAGGCGTATTCTTGATAATCTAACGATATCCAACGGCATAGCTTGGAACACGAAGAAGAAAGTATTCTATCACATCGATACGCCGAAGAGAAGGGTCGAGGCCTACTCATATGACAGCAGGATGAACATAGAGAGGATAGGTACGGCTGTGGATTTCAGAAACGAGGTGGGAAATCCAGACGGCATGACCATCGATGCTGAAGGTAATCTATGGGTTGCGCACTGGGGCGGTAACAGGATAACGGTTCATGATCCGGAAAAGCAGAAAAAGATAGATGAGATAAAGTTCCCAGCCCAGAATATAACATCATGCGTATTTGCAGGTGATGGACTGCATGACCTTTACGTTTCATCCGCCTCAAATGGAAATGCGGACGATCTCGGTGGAAGTCTCTTCCGCGTGAAAACTGAATACACAGGATCAAGGACCTTTGTATTCAGCGTTCCCTGAAATTCCTTCTGCAAATTTTTCGGCCTTTTCTATGAGGTTGTCCCATTTTTTCAATATGTCGGAATACTTTTCCGCGATCGTCTCAAGATCCTGCATCTCCACCACGTCGATGTAATTCTCAGGTTCATATGGTTTTATATTCGCACCATCTTTCAACATTTTTCCTATGTCAATATAGCTTTCTCTCCAGTCATGCTTCATCTTGAAGGCGTTCCACGCATTTCCGGTTGCAAAGATCTCATCCGGGAGCTTCTGTATATTAGAGATGAAGCGAATGTTTTCTATAAGTGTCTTGAAATGCGATAGGGCATCTGAAAAATAATCAATGAATTCTACAAATGAATCTTTCATTATCTGAAAATCTCTATGATATCCGGAGGTCTTGTTCAAAAACGTGGACCAGATCATAACCGCATTTGACATTGAAAGTGAGGCTATACCCTGAAGAAGTTCTAAATAATCCGGATTTCTCTTGTTTGGCATCAGTGAGCTCCCCGTTGTGAATGCATCAGGCAAAGCAACGTAACCCATTCTATAATAATCAATGAGATCCATCGCGATCCTGGAGATGAACACCGCGGTCTGCGTTATTGAATTCGCGACTGATGTGAACACGTACTGGTAAAGAGATGCGGCAAACATAGGGTTTTTATGAGGCTGTCCCAGTCCAAGCATCACAGCCATGGTGTAAAGCGATCCGGAGAAAGGGCTTCCATACCCGGATCCATATCCGTAGGCAAGATCAGAGACGATGGATACGGAATGATCGATCGCTTTGATATGGAAAGCAAGCGATTCCTCTATGTAGTTGAGATAGGTTCTGGCAGATATCGGCATCGCTGGCATGAAATGTGTAGATCCAGGCAGCAAAGCATCTGTTTCCAGGTTTTCTAGCACTTTTATGCACTGCAGCATATCCGAAACAATCTTTGCAGTTCTCTCAATCGTGAACATGAGAACGTTGTTGTGAACCTGTTCATTCCTTGAGAGATAGAGACGAAGATTATGACCCAGTTTTCCGCACCTGTCCTCAACTGCATTCTCCACAACGGTATGTGCATCCTCATAGTCGATGGTGATCGACGGTGGATCCCTCAGAATATATAGGAGCGTATGAATGATGCATATTGATTCATCCCTGTCGATGGCGCGTTTCTCATAAAGATCCAGATGATAGGCTATCAGCGATAGTATTTCATACTTCAACAGCTGGCGTTCTGCATCGATATCGCGTTTCACAAAAGGCTCCGTCGCGTTCCATCCATGATCCTTATGCAATCCCCCTTCCCAGAGCTTCATTCCATCATCCCGCTAGATTCTTTTTCTTTCTTATAGATCAAAATAAGATCCGGCCATCTCTTGATCAACAGCTGTTTTTCTGTTATGCGAGTGCACAGTGGCATTTCCGTATACCTCTATGAAGCCCTTTGATACCCTCTGATCGAATTTACTGGAACTGTAGTTTATCAGATCCCTGTTGTATATGAACGTGCTTCCCCAGGCACCCTCATTGAAGATATGTCCACCGAATAGCTTCATCCTGATCTCTCCCGTTATGTCTCTGTTGAATTCGGCTTCTGCTGCATTTATGGCGTTCATAACTGGATCATGCCAGAGTCCACCGTAGACGAATTTTGAAAACTGCCAGTCTAGCATCATCTTTACCTCTGCTTCATTCCTGTTGAGGATCAGGGACTCCAGATATCTGTGGGCGTGGGTGATCACAGCTGCGGCAGGGCATTCATAAACCTCATGACTCTTGAGTCCCACGACCCTGTTTTCCACGTGATCGATGAGCCCGATCCCGGCCGATCCAGCGAGGGCATTCAGCTTCATGATCAGATCCGAGAGCTTCATCTTTTCACCATTCATCTCCGTGGGAATGCCACCGTCGAAGGCAAGCGTGATCTCAACATTCTTTTCCGCCTTCCATGGTGGAACGACCCATTCATAGACATCCTCAGGCAACCCCTTTCCGATATCTTCAATATCTGGGCCCTCAACGGATCTCCCCCAAATGTTCTCGTCTATGGAATATTTGCCGTCCAGCTTCACAGGTATCCCATGGGTTTTTGCGTATTCTATCTCGTCGCTGCGCATCATGTTCCATTCCCTCACAGGAGCCAGAACTTCTATGGAGGGATCAAATGCCTTTATGGAAACCTCGAACCTCACCTGATCGTTTCCCCTGCCAGTAGACCCCTGGACTATGTATTTGGCCCCAATTTTATGCGCATAATGAACAGCCTCTTCTGCCATGAGTGGCCTTGCTAAAGCAGTTGAAAGAGGATATCCCTCGTAGTTTCCATTGGACATAATCGATTTTGCTATGAATCTGTCTGCAAATTGATCCTTGGCATCATGAACAAAAACTGGATACGCACCCAGCGATTCGGCTTTGGCAGCAATCGCGTTCAAATCCGTATTGCCCACATCAAGAGTGAGCGTTGAGACGCTAAGCGACAATTTCTCCTGAAGCCAGCTTATCATTACGGATGTATCAAGACCTCCAGAATAAAGCAGAAGAGCTTTTTCCATGGGCATCCATTTATATTCGATATAAACAATTTTTCGTTGATATTTGAATTTTTAAAAACAATTCAACATTATTTTGTCATTAAGTAAAAAATATTATATTCAAAACTAATATTACATATTATGAATAGAAGAATAAGGGGAGATGTGGAAGAGAGGACGATGGATTATCTTGTGAAAAGGCCAGAGATATTCACGTTGCTCAATACCGGCATAGTCAATCTCAATGGACTGGCAGCTCTCATAAGCAGAGAAAATGGAGATCTAAATCCGCTTTCGGTCAGGTCGGCGCTGCAGAAGATTATGAAAAGCGGAAGGATAACTGATTATCGCAAGGCTACTGATGATCTTTTAAGGAAAAGCAAGGTGACTCTGCAGGATAAGGTATCCGTTATAACGGCCAAGAGGAAGCTGGATATGGATTTTCTCTCCGTAACGTTCCTTACGGATTCTGTGGTTTATATCGTCGATGAAACAAGATCCAAGAACATACCCCGGGATGCGAATGTTGAAAGGAACGTCAGCCTGATCCATATCTTTTCGCCATATGACATAGTTTCCACCCCTGGTTTCGCGTTGAATGTGGTTCAGCGAATATACGCTGCGGGAATAAACATATTACAGCTCATATCATGTTCCAATGAGACCATGATAGTCGTAAATAGGGAGGATGAAGTCAAGGCTTATTCTGCGCTGACAGCCTACTGATCGAATTCATTATGTGGCCGTCATCTTTCTATCGGAATAACAGGATTAAGATCGACGGAGTCTGACAATCTTCGGTCACGGGCCCCACATCTCCTACAATTATGATATATCTTTTCATTCAAGGTATGTCATCTCCTAAGTTTTCGATTCTTTATTGTTTTTCATTTGGTGAAGTTAGTTTAAAAAAATTTAAATAAACTTCACAATTCCATCATCCATGATCATGGACATAAAACTCGATCGACATCCTCTGGTCTTCATAGGCCATGGGCATGAATTTGATGAGAAGATAGTGGCTTTTTCCCAGGAAGCTTCGATCATCTATGCATTCACCGATGAGAGGATCGTCGATCCACATGTCTCAGTTGTTTCTGGGAAATTTGAGGATGGAATAGAGACCGTCAGGGATGTTAGGCCCATCATCACCTTCATTTCCACCGAGGATGAGGTTCTAGACGCGCAGCTCGCCAGCATGGCATCTCTGTATTCAACCATGGTTTACATACCGGATCGCGTGATGCTGAGCGATATAAATCTTTGCGCGTTGATAAAGAAAGGGCCTGTATCGATAGGCATATCGACAAAGGGGAAGAGTCCGGCTATGACCGTTATGATAAAGAAGAGGCTCAATGCATGCATCGATAAATATGGCATAATCACCAGAGAGGATGCCCTGATGATAGATTTTATCTCCAGAAACAGAACTAAGATAATTTCAGGAATACGTGACAGAAGAAGGCGCCGCGTTATGATGTACAAGATCGCCGTTGACAGGAACATGAGAAGCATGGTTGCATCTGGTACAGGTGATCCGGATAAGATGCTGGAAAGTCTGATCGATGGACAATGACAGCAAGAAAATACTATATAATAGGCGTTGGACCGGGCGATCCAGATCTAATGAGTATTCGCGCCGTCAGATCTATTCAGGAATCGGATCTCATACTCTACGACAGCCTTATTCCAGAAGATATCCTGATCCGTTTCTGCTCAGAAAAGAAGAAGATCCATGTGGGTCACAGATCCTCAAAAGACCATCATGACATCATGGAGAGGATATCGGACATCCTCGATAATACTGAAGATGCTGTGGTAGCCCATCTTAAATCCGGCGATCCTGCAGTTTTTTCTCATCTTCATGAGGAGGTCGATATGCTGGTTCATCGCGGTATAAGCTATGAGATCGTTCCCGGCATATCATCGGCGATTGCCGTGCCAGAGATGGCCGGAAT
>ERZ1669250.842-NODE-842-length-11824-cov-2.900246_pt1 | contig 11824 bp, 12 predicted proteins | sample MGYA00579295_ERZ1669250 | MGnify/ENA primary metagenome ERZ1669250 (study PRJEB41166, sample SAMN08046056) | hot springs metagenome | biome: hot spring; feature: acid hot spring; material: thermophilic sediment; isolation source: thermophilic sediment from acid...
CCGACGGTAGTGTTATAGGCAGTATTGATGTCGGTATTAAAGTGGCCGGTGAGATTAGGAGGAGGTGGCCCTGGATCAATGTGAATGTGTGTACAACTCATTATAAGGACCTTGCACAGATAGGCGCTAGATTATTTAGGATTAATATGAGGATAAGCAATGGCTTTGAATTTGTCAATGATGATAGTACTGTTGAATACCAGGGCGATAGAGGCGCCGTTATTAAACTTAGGATTGGTGGTAAGGAGTACATCGTTGAGGAGAGGTGATTTACCTACATTCATTAAGTGTCTGTAATTCTCTAACGAGCTCCTTCCAACCAGTTACTTGCTTAATTAGGTTGCTCCTGCAGTAAATCTCTATCGAGGCGATGCCATAGGCATCCAATACCTGCTGAGGCGGTGCTGGAAATGCGGTGGCCCATGCCACGTAGTTGCCCTCAGGGCTTAGGGCCCTTATCTCCCTTTCGAAAACCACCATATTCCGCGAATTCCTTAACCTAATAATAACCCTAAAACCCTTATTCCTAACCATACTTAGTACCTGCTCGATGTCCTTCATCGTAACCATCTAACCACCCCTTACAGGCTTAAATGTGAATGCCTTATAATAAGTAATAACACCCTCGGAACTAACGAGGGCAAGCACTAACTGCGCGCCCATGCTCTCGCTATACTTCAGCACATTCAGTAACTCCATAACCTGTATTCCAAGGCCCTCAGTTACGATCTTAATCATGTACCTAGGGCTAGAATTAATGGGGCTTTTTCCCTTATCCCAAACCAGGAAGTCTATTGGGCCGTTAACCACCGGTTTTATGAAATAACCCCTCCTCCTCATGTCCAGGTACACAGTCAATGCATGCGGGTTCTTTATATCCTTCATTAAATTCCCAACATCGATTTCCTCACCATTAACCAGAACCTTATAATTATTCATTGCCAGGTAAATCAACTCAATGGTCCTCAGTATATATGATGAAGCCCTCCTTTCACCAATGCCCTTCTCCTCGAGTTCGTGAACATCACCAAAACCTAATTTAACCAAGCTATACTCACCTGGTCCCTCCCTCCTAACCTCAATAACTCTTTCTTGATTGCCTAGGTCCTTCATTACTGATGTACCAAAATGTAAATGTTTAAAAACCCACTACCCATCACCATTAACGGGATTAACCGTGGGTAAGAAAATCCTGGTGCAGAGGCGTGGACGTGGTGGATCGCAGTTTAGAAGCCCTAGTTGGATTAGGGAGGGTCCCGTTAGGTACTTAGCCATGGGTGAGGCTGAGCTTAATGGTATTGTTAGGGGTATAATTAAGGAGCTAATGCATATTCCTGGACTAAATGCGCCGGTGGCTAGAATCGTACTTGAGGATGGGAGGGAATTCCTGAATTACGCTGCTGAGGGTATGTATGTAGGTCAGCTTATTGAGATCGGCGCCATGGCTAAACCAATGCCAGGTAACATACTACCTCTTGGCAAGGTTCCGGAGGGTTCCATGGTCTATAACATAGAAAAGAGACCTAATGATGGTGGTAAATTCGTTAGGTCTGGCGGCACGTACGCCATAGTGCTGGCGCATAAGGATGAGACGACCGTCGTTCAGATGCCTAGTGGCAAGATAATGGAGATTGATTCAAGGGCTAGGGCGACCATTGGTATTGTGGCTGGCGGTGGTAGGATTGAGAAGCCCTTCGTTAAGGCCGGCTCTAAGTATTATAGGGCTAAGGCAAAGGCTTGGAAATACCCAACTGTCAGGGGTAAGGCTATGAATGCCTATGCACACCCACATGGCGGCGGCAGTCACCAGAAGGGTGAGACGCCTGTACCAAGGAATGCACCGCCTGGTCAGAAGGTTGGCATAATAGCGCCGAGGTGTACTGGCAAGAGGTGTCCACAGATCATACCCAGGGGCAAGAGGGTTTGGGCATCCGGCTATCCTAAGAAGACGAGACTTAAGAATAAGAGAACGGGCGCTATGCCCTCTGAATAAAATTAATTAGCCTTAACTCCTTTCTGCAGCAACTCTCTGCATTTATTCAATTCTACACTGAGCACAGAATACCTATTCGCATCCTTATACCTAACCTCCTCAAGGTATTTCTTAATACTGCTAATGACGACCTTGATTATTTCACGTAATGATAAGTACCCTCCATAATTTTCCTGAACCTTATTAATAATATCTTCACAGCTCAAGGACCCCCCACTACTTAATACTTTATATGCGTAGTTAACGGCATCCTCCATGATCTTCTTTACCTCAGTCCAATGAACCTCACCGAACTTGGTACTTACCAAACCCTGTGCTGGTAAATTTGGGGCCCAGGTATACCCACAATCAAGGCATTTAAATGTCAATACCTCAGCGACAACAATACTAATTCTCCTTGAACCGCATTTTGGGCATGCAATTCCCTGAATAGACATACCTTGTATTATAATGAATTATTACCTACCCTTAATAAAACACTTACACTAACCAAAGAACCACACCTAACGGTATTACTTAACAACATATTTACATCGAATATTCCTCTGGCTTAGCCAGGAAATTATCGTCGGACCAAAGACAACAGGCACCTTAGTTAATTCATCGACACTCTTAGATCCCGTTAAAAACATCGCTATTCTAAAGGTTCTGAGGAGCTTACTTAAGAATTTCTTGGCCTCATCATGGCCCTTAAGCGCTGCAAGGAGGAGTGGTCTAGACATGGAGAAGGCATTTGCTCCTATGGCGATGGCCTTGGCGCCATCAAGCCCACTCCTAACACCTCCTGATGCTATTATCAATCCATCATACACACTCCTAACCTCACATATAGATAGTACGGTCGGTATCCCCCAACCACTAAATATGTCAGCCTCATCAATGCTCCTAGCCCTTATACTCTCTATCTTAATGAACGATGTGCCTCCAGTACCGGCAACATCAATGGCGTCAGGACCAACCCTAGATGCCAACGCCTTAGCCACCTCCATGGATATCCCATTACCAACCTCCTTAACAATCAAAGGCCTGTTAGCAACCTTCTTAATGAAACGAAGCTTATCAAGAACACCCCTAAACCAGGGCTCACCCTCAGGCTGAAAAACCTCCTGGGCAGGATTTAAGTGAATAGCTATTGCATCGGCATTAATCATATCAATGGCCTGAGAAACCCAATCACTGAGAACCTTCTCATCAAGTCTAGAGACCTGTGGAGCCCCTAAATTGGCTATCTTAAGTGCTGTCGGTGCATTCTCGGCAACAACCCTAAAGCTCCTTGCCGTCTCAGGTTTAACAATGGCAACCCTCTGAGAACCAACATACATACCAACCCTAAATTCCTCAGCACACTTGGCAAGCACCGTATTGATCTTCTCGGCGGTCTCAGTACCACCAGTAATGGCGCCAATTTCTTACCGAATATGTTAACCGAAGAATCAACATCGTCAAAATCAATCTCTGGCAACGCGGTATGTACTAAATAAACTTCATTAAACAGGCTATTGCCTTCCTCAACATTCTGGCCGGCTGCAATCTTAATATGATCATCCTTCCTACTCTCAATCATTCCACACATTGTGCGGATTCACGAAATAAAAACTTATCCTAACCATTGAAATAAATATATTCTATATACTAATCAAGAGATAATATATTGATTAAACCCACTTCACTATATAAATTTATTAACAGAACAAAATAGTCAACACTTCGGTGATAAGAAAATGTTCACGATCAAGAAAAACACATGGAATAATCAATCAAGAAAAGAAAGAGTGACATATAGAGGATACGTTGCAATTGAGTATATGCACGATGGAAGAATGGTAATTTGGAGCGGAAATAAGTCATACACAATGTAAAAATGAGTAATTTTTCGTAAAATATTGCTTTCTATTTCATTATAAAACTCATTCTATTAAATATTATTTTTATTTATGTTCGAAGAATTAACCTTAATCCAACCATTAATTAATTCACCCACCCAATCAGGCGCTTTAAGATTATTTAGTAAGGACTCGATAGCCTTTAGGTCTATGTTGCATTCATTCATGTTTTTAATAAAATCTACAAACCAGTTAGGTGATTTTGATGTGATAGCTATTGTGTATATTAGCTCTTTAATTGATATGCTCTTAAGTACAGTATCGCTGAGTTCGGTGTTCATCAGTAGGTAACCAGCATATGTTTTTCTCAAAATTGGGTCGTTCTTAAGATCTATACCGTCACTAACCATGTTTCTATCATAGTTTACCGGGTCGCCAGTAACTTTATCTGAATTATCGATGGCCCTCTCCTTTATCATAGATGCTTGGGTTTGCTCGATTGGCTTTCCGTGGAATGTCTCCTTGCCCCTTAAGTACGATAGTATCGCCGCCAGTAGGGCAAATATAGCCGCTGTGTGATAGGCATAGTGAAAACCTAATTGCATTGCTGGAGCTATTGCGCTTGGGAAGAAGGATAAGTTATCAATATTACTCATGACTACAGGGCTTAGGGTTATCCCAGCCTGCTGTATCAGAGCCTTTATTGGGTCATAACCTAGGAATGCCGCGAACAAAGCATAGACAGGTGGTATTGATACTAATCTTTGAGCTTCAGTGATCGGTACGCCAGCACTTAGGAGAGCCTTATATAGTGAGATAGGTAGTGCGGCAGCCGATCCTGTGATTATCAATGTTAAAAATACTGCGAAGCTCATGAGAGAGCCTATATTCTGCATCGCAGCTCTAAGCCCTGAAGCTGCAGCCCTATCTTTATACGGTACTGCACTCAGTATTGATACTATGTTCGGCGATTGAAATAATCCCGTCCCCATGCCCATTATGAACAGTATCACTGCGAAATTGACATAGTTGAAGTTTATCGGTAATAATGATAATAATTCGAAGCCAATTCCAAGCAGTACAGCTCCTACCGTAGATACAACCCTCGCACCAAACCTATTGAGCAACTTACCACCTAGTGGTGCAAATATCGCATTGGCTATGCTGCTTGGGATTAGGAATATGCCGGCCCACAATGGGGTTTCGGAGTATGGTATGTGGTAAACCAGCGGTAAATATATTGCCTGTAGTAATAGTGATAGTACGAATATGTTCGCTCCCTGAGCCATAAATAGAAAGAAAGAGCTCAGCACCCCATACGTGAACTGCCTAATACTGAATAAATCAATCTTAAGCATAGGCTCATCAAGTCTCCTCTCTAAAGCCACAAGAAAGCCGAGTAGTGCTATTCCGATGATTAAGCTAAGCCAAACCATGGGATTACCCCAACCCAACGATGAGGACCCATAAGGCATCATAGATAGTAATATACCCATTAATATGAAGACGAGGGATATAGCCAGTACGACTGCTCCAGCAAAGTCAATTTTAACTTTACTGAGACCCGTGGGTAGTTTGTAAACACTCCTTATGGCCCATATCGTACTTATAAGGCCGATAGGTACATTAAATAGGAAGACCAATCTCCAATTAATTATTGCTAATAAACCACCAACCACAAGCCCAGTAACACTACCGGCGCTGAAGGCTATACCAACAATACCCTGAGCAACGCCTCTCCTCTCAGGTGGGTATACATCAGTTATTAAGGCGGCACTGTTACTAAACATCATAGAACCGGCAACACCCTGTATAAACCTATAAGCCACTAATTGAATACCTGCTATGAAACCATAGCCAGGTACGAAACCCATAAGTAACGATATGCCCGTGAACAATGCATCGCCAATAGTGAAAACCCTGCCCCTACCAAACATGTCTGATAACCTGCCAATTATTGGAACAGACACCGCAGTGACAAGTGGGTATGAAAACATCAACCACATCATAAGCATAAAGCCTAATGCCGACGTTGGATTTATTCCAACACCCTTTAGTATTATGGGTAAGGCAATTATTATTGATGCCATGTTCATGGATCCCAACAGCGTCCCAAGGAGAGCATTTATCAATACAGCCCTTCTCTGACCCTCATTTACTGAATACCAGAACTCTGACTTCATACGATTATGGCTTACGGAGGCTTTAGCTTTATAAAACCTTCTTTGTTAGTGATATCGTCTATTTAAACTATTTATGAAAAAACTTATTTACTTTATGTCATAAATAGGACATAATGGAAAAGGCGTTAATTATCGGGCTTGGTTTCATAGCCACTAACCTAGCCAAGCACCTGGCCAATAGGGGGTTCAGTGTTTACGTGACTTATAGATCCATTCATGGCAGCAGGGCATTGATGGCTAAGGACCTAATGAGCATTAATGTACACCTTAAAAGGCTAGATCCCAATAATTATGATGAGTTAGTAAATGCCATAAAAACCATCAGGCCCAATTACATATTTAACACCGTGGGACTGCTAAGCGGTGGTTGGAACGATCTATGGCAGGCACACGTTGAGGTTCCTAGGAATATAGCGAAAGCAATACTTAGTACGGATAAATCAATAAAATTCATACACATAAGTGCATCGGCAGCCTCAGGTAAGATTGGTAATATGATTAGGGAGGAACCCGAGCATTGCAGTTACGCCTATGTAAACCCTAGGGGTGACTATGAAAGGTCTAAGTGCGATGGTGAAAGGACGATCAAGGAGCTGGGCTCTGAGGGTCTTAATTACGTCATTGTCAGACCAACCTTAGTCTATGGTTATTATAACGACCATAACGAATTCCTAACACTATATAGGGTGGTACGTAGGGGCTTGGTGCCGTTAATTAGAGGATATATTAGTGCAATATATTTTGGTTACCTTGTACAATTGTTAGAGAGGGTAGCTACTAATGATAGCATTAGGAACACATTCCTATACGCAACTGAGTGCTCTATGTATAGCCTAAGCGATTTTTCAACGCTAATGGCCGATTACTTAGGCGTTAGTGGTATTAAGATACCAATACCTGTGGGTATAGCCGGCCTATTCCTACCTAGTAGTGCTAGATCATTACTTAGGTACATTAACACTAGGTATGATTGTGAAAGCACCACGAAGATATTGGGCAGCATCGAGCCCGCAATAGGTATTGGTGTTAAGGAAATTGTTGATTGGGTTAGGAGGGTCTATGGTTAATTAAGGTATATAAATTGACCTTGGTTATTCCACATGATGAGTGAACCCCGTGTTGCCGGTGTATTAATGATAGTTACGGGGGCATTCCTAGTAATACCTGCCGTGTTATTTGGCGTAGCATCAATAATAATAGTGCCAATACCCAACATAGCCACCGCCTTCTTATGGGCATTAACCCTCATAGTTATTGCATTGGCAGTGCTGAATCTAGGTGTTGGTGGTATGTTGTTATCAAGGCCTAATGATAATGAGGTGAGGATGGCGGGTATAGTGGTCTCGATAATAAACCTAGTACTTACCTGGTGGACTATAATAGGTGCCGTCTTAGCAGTGTTAGAATTAGCATTTTTATTGTGATCCGCATGAATGTGGCAGTGAAACTTAATACTAAATCTTATCTGTATCACGCGTGAGAGTGACACCGCTTGGTATTGGTGGTTGGATATCTAATCCGTGGATTGGTAACGTCTCATTAATACTCGAGGTTGGTGGATCTAGGATATTGATTGATGCCGGTGAGGGTACCTACAGGGCATTGAGAACCTGCGGATTTAATGTTAATGACATAGACCTGGTATTGATAACTCACAGGCATGGGGATCACTTTATGGGATTATCAACACTGGCACTTTACGCGAGGTCCCTAGGTAAGATGCTCAGGGTTTATGGACCTAGGGATGTGGATATACCAAAACTCTTTGATGCCTTGGGTATTCCCCAATACTTACCTGTAATTGATTTTCACCCAATTGACCCAAGCCCTGAACCACTAACGGTAATTATTCAGCATGAATACAAAGTATTGGCTGTGGCTAGTGACCATACCGTACCCACGCTTGCTTATAGGATTGAGGATTCCAATGGAAATTGTATCGTATATAGTAGTGACACAAGACCAAGTGAGAATATACTAAACCTTGCTAAGGGATGCACATTGCTTATTCATGAAACATCAGGAAACCCAGGTACTGAGGATGCCTCACATCAACACGGCCACTCAACCACAGATGAGGCTGTTCAAATAGCTAAGAAAGCTGGTGTGAGGTATTTAATGCCGATTCATTACTACGTCGAATCGCCAATAATAAGTAATACTGAGGGTGTAAAATTAATTTTACCTATTCCATGCACTCCTGTTGATTTAGAAAAATTGAAATAATACCTGGTAATATTAGTAGCGAAATCTTAGGAAAATACTTATTAAAAACTATTTAAAATAAATTATTGATGTCGCTCGGTTTATCACGCACTGTATGGGCCATAATAGCTATCATAGTGATAATAGCAATAGCAGCTGCCGCTTATTATTACGTAAAGACAACAACCGCAGCCAAACCAGTAACAATAGTTGTGGTAGCCTACTCAGGTACCACTGCCCAATTTATACAATTTGCTGGAGAGCTTTTCCATGAACAACACCCCAACGTTTATGTAAAGGTGATTACATACCCATTTAGTCAATACGTAACTAACGAATTAACAGCCCTCGAGGCGCATTCTACCGAGTACGATATTGTCGAATTCACATCAACGTCATCATTAAGGTTCGTACCATACGTATTGCCACTTAATCCGTACATTGGAACGTTATTTAATATGAGCGATTTAATGACGCCCCAGGAGGCCTTTGGTGGTGAATATTACAATACGACTACGGGTCAGATAGAGTATATCGGTATTGCATATGAAACGGTAACGTATATGCTAGCCTATAAGTGCTCTCTCTTTAATAATCAGACCTTAGCTCAAGAGTTCTATAATGAGTATGGCGTTGAATTTAACCCATTAACCTGGCAGAACTGGACTACTGTACTGGAGGTAGATCAATTCCTAGTAGGTCATGGTATAACAAAGTACGGAGTTTTAGTTGATGACCACGTATCCCACGGAATAATCGACGCATACCCAGCCATCTTTGGCTGGTGGTATATGCGTGATCCAAACCTAAATAAAAATACGACCGGTGGCTTACCTAACTTCAACATAATGTTCTATGGAGCACCAGCACCTGGTTGCCCATATCCATTACCTGACTTCAATACGACTGATGGTATCGAAGCCCTTGAGGTCTATAAGGAGCTCGTATCATACGAACCACCACCGAATGTAACTCCGATAACTTATGATAATTTACCCGAACTCTATGCCGAATATGCACCTGCCGCGATGCTTTTCGTAAGTCAGTTATCATACTTACCATCTAATGTTTATAATGATACTTGCCTAGCGCCATTACCTGGCGGTTATGCCGAGACAGGAACTAATTTCTTAGCTGTCAGTAAGTACTCGACTCATAAGCAGCTGGCCCTCGAATTTTTAGCGTTTTTAGTATCACCTCAGGTTCAGATTTATGAGTACTTATACTTCCACAAATTCCCAATATCGAAGGAGGCATTTCAAATGCTATTGAGTAACAGTAGCCTTAGTGCACATGATAAGGAATTATTAAGTGAGCGATGCAATGGAGCACAGCATGCCTGGGCCAACCCACCAAACATACCACCAACATACCCAGAATTAATACCGAGCTTTAATCAGGAGGTCTATGCCTACTTACTTGGCCAGGTTAGTGCTGAAGAGGCAATGAATACGGCAGCCGCCTCGTGGATCAATGCCTTAATACAGACATACGGCTCGTGCTCAGGATAAGGACATTCGTAGGCTAAATGTACGTTAAAAATAATGTATAATTTAAATTTAGTTTCTTTCCGTTAATCAATGATGAGGAAATTCTGGCTTGTGCCGTATTTACTGTATATACTAGGTTTTGGCTTAATACCATTGATACTCACATTCTACTTCGTTGGATTTAATCCATCATCAATAAGGGGTTTGATTATCGATTTTCCACCTGGAACCTTCAACTTGGCGCTCTTTAATACATTGCTTTTTGCGACAGTAACGGCGTTAATATCAACATTACTAGCCCTAATCCTCGCAATACGGGTTGATAGCTTACCTATGAAGTGGCAGATACCGATGTCATTGATAATACTCGTGCCTTATACAATACCGTTCATGGCATCATCAATGATATGGTACACATTGTTTGACCCAATGTACGGGCCACTTTATTATCTATTCAAGGTATTTCACATCCCGATGTTAAACATGACTACAATACCAGGGTTATCAATATGGGCGGTCATAATCGTTGGAATATGGAATAGTACATCCTTCGCATATTTAATAATTATTGGTGGCCTCAAGGCAATAAGTAAGGAGCTTAAGGAGGTTGCTCAAATAGATGGTGCATCACTTTCGCAGTACTATGGGGGCGTCGCATTACCATACATATTCAAGATAGTCATAACGGCATTCTTAATGATATTCGTACTACAACTTGGTAATTTCGATATACCATACGTATTGACCGAAGGGGGTCCTGGATACTCCTCAACCACGTTGCCACTACTTGTCTTCGACCTTTTATACTTCATCGGTAACTTCTCAGGCGGTGAAGCGGCTGCGGCGCTGTTGGCCGCCATGGCTACACTACCGGCCGCGGCTTTACTCTATTTAATGAGAAGTACCGGTGGTCTTTATGTAAGATTACCCACAATTAAAATTCCAGACAGGTTATATGATGCATCTTTATGGATATTAACAATAATAATACTGGTATTCCTCTTATTCCCAGTTTATTGGATGGTAGTACTGGCCTTTAGGCCTGACATCTATGATTTTATATCACCACCGATACTATACCCAATAGCACTAACGGGTAAGTACTTCATCGAGGCCCTATCAAGTTCTGTACCTTATATAGTAACAAGCTTGGTTGTCGGCATATCTGTGGCCGCCATTACAGCAATACTTGCAGGTACGGCATCCTACATAATGTCAAAGTATAATGTCTACTGGCTCCTACTAATTACGATGTATCTATATTCATTACCATCAACAAGCTTCATATTTCCTATATACATATTATTCATGAACACAGGGCTATTAAATACCTGGTGGGCGTTGATAATGGCCGATCCCATATTCACGGTTACCTTATCTGCATGGCTCCTCTTTAACATATATAGGGACCTGCCAAATGAGTACCAGGAGCTTGCCGAAATTGAGGGTGCGTCATCAACGTATATATTGTTTAGAGTAATAGCACCAATAACTAGGAGTAGTTGGTTCATGATTATGATATTATCATTCATAATAAGCTGGCAATTACTGTTCTATCCATTAATATTGACAGAAACGCCATGGCAATTCAACTTCCCACCAACAGGAGCTCAGACGGTCACGATATTCGCAATAGAGGCGATAAGGAGTAAGGCGGTTGAGTGGGGATTGTTGGCGTCTTCAGCCCTGGTAGTTGCGCTACCCGTAATGGTGCTCAGCTACATAATTATGGGCAGGTTGTTAGAGGGCTTTAATGTTGGTGGATTGAAAGGATAGATATTCAGAATTATTTTATTGAATAATAAGTACGTAAGTGTGTAGGACGCGTAAGGTTTAAATTTTCGATATCAAAACCGATATTGGTGGAAAGAATGTTTGGAATAGCAAGATGGGGTGCATGGATAATACTAAACCAGATAACTGATAGAATAAAGATAAGCGAATTGAGGACTAAGGTACCACTGTACGGCGCAGCCTTTGATTACGCAATAAGCGTACTACAAATGGCTGGCTTAATAAGGGTTGTTAAGGAGGGTAATGAGGAGTACGTGGAGTTGACAGATCTAGGTAGAAGCTTCAAGAATTGGTACACAAGCTATCCATACCCACCGCCTGTCGCTCCATGGGGTC
>ERZ1669250.843-NODE-843-length-11823-cov-5.174031_pt1 | contig 11823 bp, 14 predicted proteins | sample MGYA00579295_ERZ1669250 | MGnify/ENA primary metagenome ERZ1669250 (study PRJEB41166, sample SAMN08046056) | hot springs metagenome | biome: hot spring; feature: acid hot spring; material: thermophilic sediment; isolation source: thermophilic sediment from acid...
TATAACAAACTCTAGCACCAAGAGCACACAACCATGATATATCAGCAAAATCATTCGGTGATGCTATATCTTTAATCCTCATACAATGTATTGTATCACATTTGCTTGTATTAGATTGTTAGAGAGATCAGGCCCAGAAAAACAGAGCCTTCTTTACCAAACATATCTAAAAGACTCCATTTTCCTGGTCCGCCCTGCAGAGGAGAAAATCCCCTGCTTACTACTCCCTATCTGCAATGAATCGGGAGATACTTTGTTTGGTTTAATGAAATGATAAAGTTTGGTAAAGAATAAAAAATTAAGTTTAGGGAGCTTAGAACCAACTGTTAATAATGTTCTTGATCTTTCTTTACTAGTGTTTTTAACACTTTCTATGCTCATGCTATATTAAATATAATCATTTAGTTATGTTTATCAAGATAGAATATGTTTTTAGAAATCATATTGTAATGAGTATCTACTTTAGCTATTGTTTTTTCTAAATTTTGGTGTATAATATTATTATGATGAGTAAGCAAACGAAGATATTGTTGGGAATAGCTATTGGAGTAAGTGCTACTGCTTTTACTTTTACATATTACGATATTTTTTATAAGCCTACGGTGCATATTACACAAATGCTAAACCGAATTAGCAAAGATCAAACAAAGTTGTCTAGCACTAGACCCAACTTTTCTCTTTTGCCTCCTACGATAAAAGATCTTGCTCAATATGTATATTCTTTAGGTGGATATACATTTCCTACTTCTTCTCAATATGCGCAGGATTCTAATTTAGAAGATTTAACTCAATATTTATTAGGATATGACATATATCAAACTGCAGGGTCGGGTGGAGTTAGCGCATCTTCGCTATCTTCAAATGCTAAAGCAATCGAAAATTTCTTAACTAACAATCTTGTGCAGGATACAACACCGTTTAATCCTCAGACAGCAAAAACAGCTATTTACGCAGCGTTGTCAGCTTCTGTGTCCGTTGGAGATTCTATTAATCCATCTTCAAATCAGATGAAAGCATATCAATCCATGAATCAACCTGGATATGTATTTCATGTTGTTCAGCAATATACTAGAATGGCAGTAGTACATGCCTTAATAAACGATGTATTAAGACAGGAAACAATTATATCTGCATTAGAAAATAACCTTAGGACTAATCAATGTCAATCTTTGAATATTCCTAATTCTACATCTACTATGAGTTATTCTCCCGATTATAATAGCAGTGGCGGTCCTTTATTTTATGATCCAGTTACTTCTAGGCAAGATGTACAAAGGGGAGATTTAGAGGCTTTTATAAGAGAGTATAGGCGTATGGAGTGCTTTAAATTGTATACAATGTTAGCACAAGCTCAGTTACAAGTTGTGAGTGATGAGTCCCAAATCTTTTCTTTAGCAAATCAGTATGAGCAACTAAATCTTCAGGAAAAGGCTGCTATAGGAAAATAGCATATGCCGAGCAATGGGAACGAAGAAGATAGAATAATTGAGTTAAAAAAATTAACATATAGTTTGCTCATTAGATTAACCTTAAAGCGTTGCGAGTTGGACAAACGCTATCTTGAGTTTATACTTCAAGATATGTCTAATGTGTTAAATGAACACAAGCAAACAATTAGCAATTTGTTGCTTCTTACTGCTATGTGAACAAAATAATTATTACAGCAGTAACTAAAAGGGTACCTAAACTAAGCAAAAGAAATTTAATTACAGAAAAGAAAAATAACCCTAAAATATTATAAGCAAAGAGGATTGGTTTAGTTAAGTGATGCGCATCGTGTTCGTGCGTAATATAAATAATTGCCAATGAAGTAAATATATATATGACCGTACCTATTATTAAATTAAGCATTATATCATTCATAGCGTTATTTGTGCAACTTGATATGTGAAAATATTATATCTACATACGGTCTATCGTAAATAATGTTTTTACGTCCTTCTATTTCTGATAGGTAAATATAACCTATTCTATCTTGTTTTAAATAAAGTTTAGTGTTATTTATGGGATTATGCTTTTTATATGCTAATTCGAAATTATACTTGACATTAAAGTTTGGTATATTGTTTTCATATTTAAATGCAATACCATTTAGCACATAAAGAGGTTTTTTATGTCTTTGTTTTAACATATCTATGAATATTTTGAGTGTAGTAGGTGGGCATTCAGGACAATCTCTTACCTCCATGATTGCTTCTCCTGTACATGCATAAATATCGTAATTGGCTTTGAGTAATATATTATTCATCTTACACCTCCTAGAACTATTTTTAAAAGCATGTATAGTATTTTATCTTAATTTAACTAAAATGTCAAGTCTTTTATAAGTGCATTGTGTTAGGATTTAAATCATATCATGCTTTTAAAAAACCATTATAATATATGAAGGAGGTTGAAATATGATGATAGCAGAAGATTTGATTTGTTATGCAGGACCAAATGTGAATGGAAAGCAGTATTTTATAGTTAAGTCTCCAGATGATAACAAACAGGCTATTATTGATAATCAAGGTGATGTGGTAAGTTTTTGGCATGATGTTATTTATTCGCATGGATTAGTGTCTATGCAAAGCAAATATTATCTTGCTATGGATGGCGGATACTTTTACATATACGATTCAGACCATAACCAAATAGCAGGTCCAAGCAGTTTAATATATCCTGATGGTTTAATTAAAAACGAGTCTAACTATTACATAGCAAGACATTCAACGAAATATGGTGAAAAACTTGCAGTATTTGATAAAGATGGACATCAGATCACACCAGATTTTGACGGCATCGTAAGAAAAGGTCTTGTTAAAGGAACTTGTGATTATTATGTGGGTCTTGACAATAGCGAACATGGTTATCTATATGTATTAGGACACAAAGACAAAGGTCTTATCACACCTTATATGAGGGTAATCCCTATACCAGAAACCGCGAATCAACATTCTAAGTATTTCTTAGCAGTTTCTCCGTTTGCTACTACGCACTTAGTCGAACAAGAAAACGCTAAAAATTATTTTGTGGTTTCTAAAATGGGAGAAATATACAGTAAACACGCCACTTTAACTTCTGCTGAGAAGGTACTAAATCAGTTGAGGTCTAAAGAACAGTCTATAACTGTCACAACTGACCAGCACATGGGCTTCCCTCCCCCATCACTTGGATAAATCCATCCCAGCTGATGTTTCTGAAGTGATAGAAGATGTAACTTCTTCTATTTTGTCTGGGTTAATAGCAAACTCATCTTGCATTTTAATGAAGTTTTCAAATTCTTCTAGCCTGTTTACGACATAGCTTGGTTTGATGTGATTGTAAAATCTTAGAAACTGCAAAAGCTCTTTTTGAGAATCGTAATTTGTTTTGGCAATACGAAACACCTCTTCCGCATAAAAGTCTACAGCATCTATATAACCAGCATAGTGTATTCTTAGTGATGCTTCTATGATTAAATCGATTGGCATTTCATGATAGTATATGTTTTTGACTAATTCATAGATTTCATTAGGATTGTTATGAATTTTTAACATGTCATATATATCTCTTATAAAGTTTTTAATGTTGCTAGATACTTGAGAGAAGATAGAATTAAATGAAGCATTAGTTAAAGAATATTCTGATATGTAGCGTGCTTCTTGTTCTATTAATTCTGCTAGGGTATTACATTTTTTCTTATGTTTGATGACTGTGATAATGTCATCCCATGAAGTATTATGCAGAATATATTTATAATTAACTGGTATTAAGAGATGTTCTTGTTCTAGTGGAGCGTTTTGTAGTTTTGTATACAGTGATTCTGTGGTGTATAAATCGCTTTCAAATCCAGTTTCTATAAATCCTACATAACCAACTTCGTGCAGGTTAGGCCTGCCAGCTCTACCTGCCATTTGCAAAAATTCTCTTTTGCTAATAGGCCCATCGTAATACTTAGCAAGCTGTCCAAAGAAAACTGATTTAACTGGTAGATTAATACCTAAAGCTAATGCATCACTGCCCACTACAACATCCACAATACCACTTCTTACTAATTTTTCTACAAATAATTTTTCTTTAATTTTCATTTGGCCGTGATAAATGGCAATACCATATGAAGCAAGATGAATAAGAGATTGATTTGTTATTCCAAAACGCTGTATTTCTTGTTGCAGGACTTCATCATGTTGTTGACTATAATTTAACTTATTTGATCTGATATACAATAAGTGTTCTGCTATTTGCTTGATTCCTCTAACAGAAAAGACAAAAATAAGCGATGGTGTGTATTCTGTTAATGCTGATAAATAATTTGCTTTTCCTATATATTGAATTTCTACTGGGCGCTTTTTAACGATGATGCTTTCTAAAGGTCTATGTAATAATTTTTCAAAATAGCTAATTACATTTTGATTAATCGTAGCACTTAACAACATTATCTTAGAAGTTGCTGGTGTATTAACTAATCCGTCTACATATGTGCGTGATCTATTGATATCTTGGAACATATAGTGCACTTCATCTATAATAACCTTCTGATTTGGATTTTTTGCATAATAATTAGTGTATATTTCTTGAGTCATGCAAAGTATTCTGGCATCTGTGTTTTGTTTTACATCTCCAGTTATTATACCAACATTTTCTTTACCGTAGAGCTTTTTCAGCTCTAAATATCGTTCATTAGATAAAGCTTTTATGGGTGCAGTAAAAATGATTTTTTCATATTTATTACTTTCTTCTCCAAAAGCCCAGAGGTATGCTGCTACTGACTTGCCAGAACCAGTTGGTGCAATGATGATTGTATCTTTATTTTCATCTACTTTTTGCTGCCACTTGTAGGGTACGATCGTTTTCCCATATATATTTTTCATTATTTCCTCCTATTCTTTAATTGCTTACACTTACCTCTATTACTTTATTTCTACCAGCTTCTTTTGCTAAATATAGACCTTTATCTGCTCTATCTATAAAAGACTCTACGCTTTCTCCTTTGACATATCCTGTAACACCAAATGAACATGTTACTTTAAGATTGTCTCCAAAGTGTGTTTCTTCAATTTTCATTCTTAGCTTATTTGCTAATGTTGTTGCATCCTTACTTAATGTGTTTTTACAAATAATAATAAATTCTTCTCCGCCATATCTTCCGAAAATGTCAGATTTTCTAATGTTGTTACTTACGATGTTGGCTACTTTTTGTAAAACCATATCTCCTACGATATGCCCATGTGTATCATTGATTTTTTTGAAAAAGTCTATATCCATGACAATAAGGCTTAAAGGAGTATTGTACTTTTCCGATTGTTCGATAGCATCTTTTAAGGCACTCATAATATATCTTCTGTTATAAACAGAGGTTAATTCATCTATGTATGTCTTGCTTTCTAAGTGTTCTATTGTTTTATATTCATCTGTTTTATCTATAAAAGAACATAGAACATATACATTGTCAGTGGCGACGATGGTTTGCATGTCTAGTTTATATAATTTATTGTCCTTGCCGAGAACTTTATGAAGGGTCAAGCATTCGGAACTTACTAAATCGGATAATACGATAGCGAAATAAGATTGAATTTTAGCGATTTCTTCTTCGGTTAAATTAAACATATGTAATAGCGACATTATATTCTTTTTTTCTTTGTCATAGTTCATAATACAAGCATTTGTGTTTTGATAAATTGCTTTGATTTTTAGTTGTTCTACATTGACTATTTCAAAAATTAATATTCCTACATTTATTTTATCTTGGAGTATTTCTAATAATTTGTGTTCTAATTCTGACGAAAATTCTACTTCTGTTTCTTTTGTAATGTCATAAAAAATGAGTGTATATATTGTTTCTTCATTTATTTGATTAACAGTAAGAGTACCTCTAATGTATACAGGGGTATCAATAGAAGATGTTAAAACATCTTCTATTTTAATAACATTGTATCCTTGCCACATAGCTTCGATAATGTGATGATATGAAGATGTAAAGAGTATATCTAGTATTGATGTGTTGTCTATATGATTGCAACCAATTATATTTTGTGCATAATTATTAATGTATAAAATTTGATTTGCGGTAAATGCTATGACACCAATCTCAGCTACACATACGGTATGATAAATAAGACTAGGGACATGTGCCTCGAGATCTTTAAATTTAGGTTTATTTTTCATACCAAAGTTCATTGTTATTTATATTATAGATAAAACGAAATAGGATAGTTATGAGAATTATCACTCTATTATGTTAGATGTCACCATCCCGAGATAGTAACTAGTGCTCCTTTATACAATATTGGGTATAATTTTTTAGCTTTTCTGATTGGGAGTTCTACACAACCAGCTGATTGAGGAAAACCATAAGCATAACGAGGATAACCGTGGATTGCTTCTCCTTTATGAAAGTAGTTTACCCAAGGAATATCTGGGTCATCGTAATATTGGTGAGTGCCAGGGAAGTATCCTCGCATTTCTGTACTACGTAATCTTATATATACAGTAAAGGTACCAGGAGTAGTAGTATGTTCTACTCCTGTGTTAACCAAGCTGTCAAATACTATACCATTATTTTTAGAATAGTTGCTTTGCCATACATACAGCTTTTCTGGTCTTTTCTTTTGATTTACGAATACCCACACAAATGGTTTTTTTGCTTTAATACCAAAGCTGTATGCTAATTGTATATTATTGATGTTTCCGTGTTTTTCCACTCTTTGTATCGCACTTGTATATATGATATTATTTTTATCTACGATTGGCTCTATCATGTTCATTAATCGTCTTGGTACTGCTTTATCATCCCACTTTACTAAAGCATCATATATTGCTCGTTGGTCTTTAATAGTAGGTACATATGCAATAACTTTAAATGGGAGATAGCCCATTTTATGGAGCAAGTTAATATTTTTAATTATTTGCTTATCTTTAAACTGCACATGCTGATATACATGGTTGCAAGAGGATGTATTTAAAGATATCCCATTTTTGATAATAGTATAAGAACCAACACACGACATGTGGCTGTTAGCAATGTTAGTTAAAATGCTGACGAGTATTGTACTGGTATTCATATGTAATTTTTACCAAATATTAAACCATATGTTAGTCATAGCGTTGGAAAGACACATATTTTTACTTGCTATTGCACATTTTAAAATATCATGTTCAAAATGTGTGTAAGAAAAATCTTTGCGTGTAAAGGTACATACAGTGGTTTTACCTTTTACATTAAAATATATTTTATCGGCATGACGATAATGTTGAATTGTAAAGTGAATATTGTTTTCCCCGCAGATATGTTGATTACTCTTGCACATAGCATATACATCCTCAAAAGCACCAGCTATAGATGGTGTGTAGTCATTGTGACGTAAATATTTATAGATAAGCTCTGCACCTTGCCATGTATTGTAAGAAGAACAGTTCTTACCTATTAAAGATTGCCAGCCGGCGGAGGTTCCGGCTGTGGCTAGATAGGAGGTAAGGGTTACGAAGAAGACACTTTTAATAAAATAATTCATTTTGCTGTCACCTTTTGAGTTTGTTTATTATTAGAAATAAGCATATTAAATTCTTTTTCATTTAAAATAGCACCAGGAATTACTTGGCCATTCATACCTATGAAAGTTGGTGTTCCTTCTATTTTAGGCAATATATCTTTTCTTACCATATTTTCATACTGCCGACCTGCGGGGCACTGAGACAAGAAAGAAGAAGAGTTGTATGCTTTATGCAAAGAGTTCAAGCCTTTCTTGTTACAGTATAACCCCACTGATGTTCTAAATGAACCAGGGTGGATTGGCAGTGGAAGTACCATAACTCTAACTGCAACATGATTTTTATTTGCCCAATCCATTAGGGGTTTTTCTGTTTCATGACAGAATGGGCATTTTGGATCGGTAATGAAATAAATATACGGGGCATTTTGGGGGACATCGCTAGTATTGTAGTATGACTTTCCGTTGTAATATATGTAAGCAACATACTTGTTTAAATCCATTTTGGTAAGACTTTTTGCTTGTTTTGCCATTTGTTCTTGCTGTAATTTTTTGTTGATTTGAGCTAAGATATTTTGTCCTGTTTTTGTATTTATTACACCGCCTACTATTACCCAATTTCCGTCAGGTGTCATGAAGACTACTTGCTTTTGCCCGTTTATTTCTATTGTTACTTGACACATATCAAGACCTTGTTTATCATTAAACTTTACATCAAGGACTTTGATGGTGCTCTGAACATTTGGTGGTAGATTTTTAGCTGCACCTAGTATATCGTGCAGGGTTTTTTCTTTGCTAGGGCATACAAATGATTTGCTTCCAAACATGTTGGCACTTTCTTCATGCTGTCCTGGTGGTGTATTCATGTTGCAAGACGACAACACCCCACCTATTGCTATGCAACCTAATATCCATGGAACTACTCTTTTCAGTTTCATATTTTTATTATATCATAATATTAATAGAAAGTCAAGCAATCAGATACTGCTATTCTTTAGTTGTTGTCCCTTGACAAATGTAGAATATTGTTATATATTGTAATATATGAGGATGTGTATGATATATGTAAGAGAGGTTGCGTAATGGGTATAGTATTTGAAGACGATGACGGTAATGAAGAATTTTTAGAGCCTTACGAGTCAAGGCAGGATTATCCTTACGCAGCTATGCCTTCTAATCGTCGTGTTGATGTAGATGCAACTCCTAAGTATGCATATTTTATGGAAGACTTAAGATTTGTGAAGTTATTTTTAGATAATGTATTAACAAAAAATTATCCAGAAGAAGTAAAAGCCAAGGAATTGTTGAGAGGCTATACTTATTTTAGGGATTTGCTTCGTGAAATAAGACAACATACTGCTTCAGTATATAACAGACAGTGGAAACCCGATAGAAGAGATTTTCAGCACTTTATGAAGCACTTAAGAGGTATATTAGAGATAGTGGATGAAGCAATTAAAGCTTATGATAGGAATGATCAAAAAGGTATACACTATTTTATATATCACTTACTGATTTTTGTATTATAATGCTGTGCCCAGATCTGGGCACAGGTTTTACGGTTAATGCTTTATCTGTGGTACTTTTTTCTTAACAATAACCCTTTTCTTTATTACCTTAGCTTTACTTTTTACCGTATGAGATTTTACATCCACTGGCTTGCCGTGTAATATGCATAAAGGATTGCGTTTTCTGTTTCTATATTTAATGACCCAATAGTTAAATTCTCTTCTTGCAATAGCTTTTTCTCTAGGTGTTAAGTGTAATAAGTATCTTAATCTGGTATTTACTCTTATGATCCAAGGATCTCTACCTATTACTCTTTTATTTAAGTCATATATAGAAGGCCAATATACTTGAGTACCGTAGATCTTTTGAGATATAGTAGATAGTGTGTCGCAAGGTTTTACTGTATAATAGCCATATGCACCACGAGCATGTATAATGGGTCTATATACTGGCGGAGGCGGTGCTGGAGGTGGTGGTAAAGGTGGAGTTGGAACTGGAACAGTAGATTTTGGGGGTGTATGATGTGGAGGTGGCGGAGGAGGTGGAGGAGGCGGAGGGGGAGCAGGTTTGTGTTTTTCTCTTCCAAGCATTTTAATTTTATTAATGTCTACGCATGTAATCCAATAAGCACCATCGTTGCATCTGTTTGGTTCGGGGTTTGCATATACGCCCGATCCTTCACTGCCGTGTGCGTTAGTAGCATATAAAGCAAAGCCTAGCCCAACTACTGGAGCTAGTATTGTTAGAGTTTTTTTCATGCGATACCTCCTACAATATTAATGGTAAAAGAATTTAAATGGTATTTTATATGGTTGCGTAATGCCATTATTTAGGTATGTGGTCTATTAGATCTTCTACTTTTTGCTCAGTACTCTTAGTAACATTTTCTACTTTGTGCATTACTTTGTGTCTTAGGTTATCGTCTGTAGCAAATTTATATGCACCGTATCCAGCTGTAGCAAGAACTGCAGTTGCAGCTGCTAATTCTCCAACTCCTGATAAAGTTAAACCAGTTACTGCAGCGCCTTCTGCTACTCCTGTTGCTACTGCTTCCGCTGTTCCTACCGTTGCTGCTTCTGTACCTACCGCATCTGCTGTGCCCATCGCTACTGCATCTGTTGCCGTTTCTTCTGCCGCACTTACTCCAGATTCTGTAGCTACTGCTTCTGCGGTGCTAGCTCCTGCGCCAGCTTCTGCTGTGGTTGTCTCTTCTGCTGTTGTTGATGCTTTTTCGCTCTGTTCTGCTTTTTCTTCTCCTGTGTTATTTTGCTTTTCTTTGTTTTTATCTTTATTCTCATCTTTGTTAGCTGCATTTTGGGATTGATTTGAGTTTTGCTGATCATTTTGTTGCTTTTTCTTTTTTTCGCGCATTAGCATAAGGTCTTCTAACATTTGATTAACATCTTCCGTAGCTCCTTTAAAGATATCGGCAATTTTACTCAATCCTTCATAAAGTTCTGCCATGTCACATCTCCTTTAGTAAAATAGCGGGTGCTTCCGCTACTACTGTAATATAATATATGGTGTGTAATTGGTTTTTTCAAGTATTGGGTTCAGAAAAGCAGAATCTTTCTTACCAAATATATCCAAAAGACTCTATTTCTTAGCTTTATACTTTATGAGTTCTACCAATCTTCTAAATGGAATAGATGCAAAGTGCTGGTTAATCTTTTTACCTAAATCTATTTCATCTTTGCTTTCTATTGCATTTTTACCTATATAGATAGTGCTGTGCCCAGTCTGGTGTAATATCTAATAGGAGTGTTCTTACTTTCTTCTTTCTTTCTTTACCACTGATTCTGATAGAAAGGATTTCTTTGTTAGTAAGTATATTGACATTTTCTATAATCATGATATATTCAATATAATCAAATCATTTAGTTATATTTGTCAAGATGGAATGTGTTTTGGGAATGCTATGAATAATTTGTATGTTTGTTATAAATGCTATCAATATTTTTTAATGTATCTTGTATGGAATGAACGGGAGAGTGCAGAATGGACTTTGACATAGACTTATTAGTAATTAAATTGATTAAGCAACGGGCAGCAATTACTTTATCTGATTTATCGCAAGTAGTAAAAGAAGCAAGCCTGTTGTGTAACCAATATATTACTCAGTATTTAAAAGAAATTGAACTGATTGATAATATTTTAACATTGGATGATGATGTCCCTTTAAAAGATCTTAAAAAGAAATTAGCAACTATTAAAACAAATATTGGCAATGGTTATGTTAGAACTTCTACTCTTTCAATGATTAAGTATATTAAAGAGAATTTTATTGATATTGAACAGTTATCACAAGAAGAAATAGCATATATGAATGATTTATTTGACAGCCTAATTGAAATGCAAAAATTATATAACTTTATCAAGCATTTTGTAAAAACATTCAACGATCAAACTTGGATAGATGAATTGCAGAAAACACTTGAACAAGAAAAAATGAAACAAAAAACGGAAGAAATATCTAAAAAGCGAATTAGTCTTTTAAAAGAAATGGAAGAAGTGCAATTTAAGATAATAGACTTAAAACATGAAAAAGATAAGTGGTGGAATAAATTGATAGGGAAAAGCAAAGAAATAGAATTTTACATTCAGGCATTAGAAGACAAATTGTGTTTACTCAGAAAGCAGTTTGATGAATTAACTCTATAGATAAATACAGACAAGCCTCAGCGGAGGAACCGCCAAGGTTAATTATGGTTGTATACTTAATTAATTCCCACACTCTTCACAATATCCTTCCTTCTTCATTACTTCGTCTAAAGAAAGTATTTCTACCTTTCCTTGCTTATTATCCTTCTTATGTTCTTTCAAGTCTTCATGCACATACTTTCCTTCTGTTTTTATCTTTGCTGGC
>ERZ1669250.844-NODE-844-length-11806-cov-7.707940_pt1 | contig 11806 bp, 15 predicted proteins | sample MGYA00579295_ERZ1669250 | MGnify/ENA primary metagenome ERZ1669250 (study PRJEB41166, sample SAMN08046056) | hot springs metagenome | biome: hot spring; feature: acid hot spring; material: thermophilic sediment; isolation source: thermophilic sediment from acid...
CCACCCTCCTCAAGTCAGCTGTAAAGCCCCCGTACACCACTTTTGATCATAGCTCAGTGACCATGGGGTTTTTCGAGGTGCCCTGGAGCAGCATCGGACAGGCGGTGATTCAGCGCGTCGCGGAGTTGCTACGGTATCGATCGGGGGATCACGGCCGCCGAGACCAAATGCTGACGAGGGACAGGCTGACCTTAGAGATAAACCTGCAGACTGCACCACAGGCATAATCAGGCTGGGGATCGCCAAGTGTCCTGGGAGTGGTCAATAGAGGTCGATCTATCGCTGGCTGAGGCAAAATGGTCACAGATTATATGAAGAAAATCCTCTCGCAATCTGCGTCGAAGGGGTTAATTTCCATTAGATCCAGGATCAAGACTATATATTATTATCTGCTCATCGGTACGCTAATGCGCTCTATTCACAGAATGTTTTTCTATCGTGATATATCCGATGCATATATTTCTGTCGTTATGTGTGTGACGTGTTGTTATGCTGCTATAAAGACTGTTGTGTTTCCTGCAATTGCTTATAATTGCCCCGTTATTTTGACAGAGTAGACTATGCTGCGTTAGCCTGTTGGCTCGGTACAGTGAGTATTACCGATTTAAGCGTCATACAGAACTCAGTGAGGAGATTGGATGGTAAAATACGGAACGTTAGGGCGTTATTTTATGGTACTCCTTGGTGTGGCGACCCTGAGTATCGGTGGAGCGTATGCAGCGACCACCTATGTTCCACCATCGCAGCAAGGAGGATCCCCGAATCCGCCCTCCCAACAGACCAGGGGCTATGGGGGTTCTGCTTACGGTAACGACCATGCCCACCACCACAGCCCCCTGCATGGCTCGGTATCTTCATCGGGTGGAACATCGCAATCCCCGTCCGCGCAGCAAAGTATGCACGCGCAGGGTGCGACGCGTACCGATTGATTCCCGACCTTCAACGCTCCTCGATATCGGGACCGGGGCGGTTTACGGTATCGAGGGCCTATCCAGCTGCAGCACACTACCAGGAGAACACGATGGCAATGACACGAACGATTCTGACCGCCTTGACGGTGATGGCCGTGGGCACCGGCGTCGCCTGGGCAAACGCGACGACAAGCAACGATGGTCGGAACGCACAGACAATAGCTCCTACTATGGCCGGACAGGATCCGCACGTCGGACACCAAGAGCTGGTCCACTTTGCTCAGGCCATCCGTGCCGTCGAGCCTATCGATCAGAAGGCACACAAAGTTCTGGCTAACCCGCATCTCGGCACCACACAGAAACACGCGGACCTTGTGCGCTACGATCATCAGATCACAACCGCGCTCCACGAGCATCACTTGTCTCCAGTGACGTACGAAGTGCTTCTGCACAAGGCGCAGGTGGACCCCTCTTTTGCCAAAAGAACCGAGCGTATGCTCCAGAAAGGCTAAGTTTCAGCGGTGAGTGCATGACGGCGTTTGCCTCTGGGAGCCATCCCGGAGGCACTTTTGCGCGGTGGTCTCCCCCGATGGAGCGATCTATGGAGACGTGGGGCCTATCGGTATACTGTTCCCCAATGATCATTGACAGGGGTGTAGGCGACCAGGCCGTTAGGATAGAGTAGAGTCCGGACGGTGTAAGCGCAAAGGGCATTCTTCCACCGCTCCATGGCGCCAGTAGTCGGGCGAGTCGCATCATCCGGTAAGCACCGATTTGTATCCACCCCAGAATGGGTCATACCAGCAGGATCATACACAAAAATGCTATGGCTACAGCACATACTGACGGGTTACCTCCAGGAACTGCATACCACGGTCGAGTCGGGTGCAGGCGTGATTCGCGAGTATGGGGTCTGGATGGTGTTTGGAAGCCTGTTCATCGAGAGTGCCGGGGTCATCTTTGCTCCGGGAGAGACGTTTCTCATTGCCTCTGGTTTTCTCGCAGCGCAGGGAACGCTGAACCCCGAGCTGCTGTTTGTGTTGGCGGTAGCAGGGACGGCATCCGGATGGTTTCTCGCCTACTTCCTAGGGGAAAAGGTGGGTATCTCCTGGCTTCGCAAACATGGACGATGGATAGGGGCGACTCCGGAGCGCTTGCAGAAAACACACAACTTCCTGAAGAAATACGGGAGTATCGTCGTGTTGTTCGGGCGATTCGTTGTGCCGTTGCGCCAGCTTCAGGGGTATATTTCGGGCTCGGCTGACTCGTCGTTCCGCGAATTCTACCCCTGGAATCTCATGGGAGCTGTCATCTGGGTTGCTTTCTGGGGTGGCGCTGGTTTTCTCCTCGGCCTATTATGAAGCTCTGACCCGTTCGATATCCTAATCTCGTTTATTGGCCCAGGTGAGCGGCGCAAAAGAAAACTCGGCCGCCGATGTTTCTATGAGGTTGCAGCGAAATTCAGCGCAATGGTAGTAATAAGAAGGTGGCGATAGTCAGCCATGTATGGTGTGAATAAGTCTCCCTAGGGTTGGCTGAATCGGAGGTGACAAAATGGTAACTTTTGACAAGAGTTTCTGTCTTGAAGTCTCTAGAATGAGCCACTTGAGATAGATTGACAGAGGATCCAGCCTGCACTACATTACTACTGATATTGTTGGTCATTAAGCAGCATGATTTTATATGGAGTTTATATCAGTGAAAAGCCGCACAGAAATTTCGGCAATCAATATAAATCCCTCATTGAAGGTTCCAAGGATCACGCTTTACTTCTGGCTTGCCAAGTTGGTCTCTACGGCTCTCGGAGAGGCGACTTCGGATTTTCTAGTTTTTCATACGAACCCTTATGCTGCAGTTGTAGGTTGCGGTCTACTGTTTTTTATTGCGTTGATTATGCAGTTCCTGTCAAAAAAATACGTGGCACATTTTTATTGGTTCGCGGTGATCATGGTATCGATATTCGGCACGCAGATCGCCGATGTGACACATGTGGTTTTAGGCGTTCCTTACGTGCTATCAACTTCCATATTTTTTGTGGCACTGATAAGCACACTTTTCCTGTGGAAGCGCTCGGAGGGAACCTTGTCCATTCATTCGGTGCATACCCGGCGGCGAGAGGCGTTCTACTGGAGCACGATCGTTGCAACGTTTGCACTGGGAACGGCGGCGGGTGATATGACAGCGTCGAGTCTCCAATTGGGCTACCTCCAATCGGGTATATTTTTTGTGGTTCTTTTCGCAGTTCCTGTGGTGGCGTATCTAATGTTCGATTTCAATGAAATCGCAGCATTCTGGATCGCATATATTCTTACCCGGCCTATCGGTGCTTCTTTTGCAGATTGGACAGACAAGCCCGTGCAAATCGGCGGACTTGGGTTGGGTACTGCCCAGGTAAGCCTTATTCTCGGGGTTTTGATGCTCATGCTCTTGGCATTGATCGTGAAGACGGGCGTCGACGATCCGAATCAGTAGACGAATAGTACCATCCCGTGAGTGACCATAGATTGATTGCATGATCATCTTGTGTATGTCCGCTTTCGCTGCTATACAGATTTAGGTGCATGCAGGATATGCAAAAGATAGCCACCGACGAGACCGACCATGGCGCCAAGCAATACCTCGCCCATTCGCATGGTGGCGTTGAGCCATGGTGCACTGGTATTCAAATGGGAGAAAATCACTATCAGCAATAGGGTCGAAACGACCTGCCGTCCGCGATCGGTAAATCCCAAAAGTTGGCTCAGCAGTAAGGAAAGAGCCATGACTACCGCCAGTGAAGCCATGTTTGGGGGGATGTACGCCAGGTAGATCACCGCGGCGACGGCACCTACCACACCCGAGCTCAGAGTGGCCCAGAAACTGGATCGTGTCTCCTGCCAGTGATCCTTGAAAACAGCCAAGACCGTGACGGCTGACCATAAGGCGCCAATGACCGCCGCTGTGACATGGGTGGGTACGAGCTCGTCCAGGCCATAGCCCAAAAAATAGGCGAAGAGGACCAGGATGGTGATGATCGCACTGCGCAGATAAGGTTCCCCGCGCCGCAATTGTATTTGCTTTTCCTCTAGCTGCAGAAAATGTCGTGCGAACCATGGCATGGCGGTGGCAAGCTCCTCACTTCAGTACGGCGTGTTACTTGGATCCGAGATCGTCAAGGGTGTACCCGGCAGGGTAGGTTGGTCGACGTAAGCGTGTCCGCAGCACCGGTCCTTGCTGCAGGGGCAAGGCAGCAGCGACTCTCCCTCGCATGCGTAACGCCCGGGTTAGTACCCAGTTCAGCCAGGCGGGTTGAGCCGGGATGCCCAATGCGGATAGCAGAGGAGCATCGAGCAGGGCGTGGATGGCCGGGCGGCCCAACGCAAAGAGAGGGCGGGGCAGATAGAAACCGAGCAACAGATCGGAGGTCTGTCGGGCAACGTCACGGTTCGACTGAGTAAAGCGAAAGCGCACGTTTTCATAGGCGATATTGAACTGCTCAAAGTCCTCATAGCCCAACGGGATGTCCCGGATATTCATACGCTCACCGACGGCTCGCCAAAAATAGAACCAGGCCAGTCGTTCGCTGGCCCGCAGTGGTCGGTATCCATAGCGGTCTATCCAGCGGATCGGTTCGTAGACGAAGGTGGACAGCACGTATAGATAATCTTCATTCCGAATGGGGTAGCGCGCATGCTGGCCGTTGATGTTGGCGATGGCGGCCTTCCCGCGAGGGCTATCGTAGCCGTGCTCGATGATCTCGCTAAGCAGGAGATCGGTGTCGTCGTAGCGCTTGCGGGTTCTTTCCGTGAGCTCACCCGTGCTGCGTAGTAGCGCGGAAATCCGTGGTACGGCATAGGTCCGGAATAAGGCCAACTCCAATGCGCGGGCCACATCGAAGGGAAACGCGCAGGTGGCGATCAGAAAGGTCATGCGGCAGTGATCGGCCAGCGGGTCGAGCTGCAGGAGTTCCTTGGCATGGGCGGTATCGGGACGGATGAGTGCTCCACAGAGGTGACGGCCGACAACTGGGATGGTGCCCGAAGAGTCCGCCAGGAGCAAACGACCGACCTAAGCTTCTCACTGTCACGCAGGTCCAGCGCCGGACAAGATAGTTGACATTGATCATCGCAGCCTGAGCGCTGTGCTGAACTGTGACGAGATTCATTCGTGCTGGCCCTTATGGAAGTGGTCGTGCAAGGGGTCTCGACGCGCAGAGTGTCGGCGATCACGGAAGAGCTGTGTGGAGTGAGTTTCCGCAAGTCGACCGTCAGTAGCCTGTGCGATGGGCTGGATGCTCGGGTCCGGGCTTTCAACGAGCGGCCATTGGAGGGCGAGTATCCCTTCGTATTGGTCGATGCGATGTTCATCCAGAGTCGGCAGGACGATCATGTACGGATTCGGACCGTGTTAATGGTCAGCGGCGTGCGCAGCGACGGCTACCGAGAAATCCTCGGCGCGAGGATAGGCGACAGCAAGAGCTTCGCGACGTGGGACGAGACGTTTCGCTGGCTTCGGGGACGCGGACTCAAGGGGGTAAGCCTTCGTGATTTCGGACCAGCGCAAGGGTTTGCAGGAAGCCATCGGCAAACACTTCCACAACGCGACCTGGCAGCGCTGTCAGGCGCATCTGATGCGCAATATCCTGGGATACTGGTACTGTGGATCGAAGGTTCGTGCGGAGGTGGCGGCCGCCGCCAAACGGGTATTCCAGGCCACCGATCTGCCGGAGGCACGACGGAGCCTGGTGGAATTCGGTGAGCGTTTTGCCTAGAGCGCCCCCAAGGCCTTGGCCTGCGTGGAAGCCGGATTTGAGGAGGCGATGGCGGCGATGGCGCTACCGGATAAACACCGCCAGCGATTACAGACCACTAACATGCAGGAACGGCTTGACGAGGAGATACGCCGTCGAGAGCGGGTCATTCGGATCTTCCCGAACGATGAATCGGCCCGGCGGCTCATTGGGGCTTTTCTCGCCGAACAGAACGACACCTGGTTGGAGCGGACGTATCTGGATGTGCAGGAATACCATGAATGGGTGGCGACCCATAACGCCGCCCGTCAGCATCATCCGGCGGGTCGTCACCCTCCCGGAAGGATAACCAAATGTTATCCAACAGCTCGGAGCCTATTTACAGCAATTTTCGGACTTGACCACATACACTCCTGGTGCAACGCGGAAAGGCCTGATACTTGGAGATTTCATAAGTAACCGCCCCAAGTGGCCACGATCTCACGCACTAATATGAGGCAAAGTGCATTCGGATAGTTTGTGACGCACCAATATGTAGCAATAATGCGGGCGGTGCTTCTCGAATTCGAGCTCTGTCACTCAAGGTGCACTATAGGTTGTTACGATACGAGTATACCTTCCCCCGGCCGTTGAAAAAGTCCGCTACTTAGCGAGGGGTCGAACTGTGCGTTCTCGCCAGGCCTCGATAGATTGGAGCAGGATCTCATCAAAATCCTGGATCTCGGCGGCCTTGATCCATTTTTTAGCCTGTTCTATCCGTCTTATCATCGCCCCTTTTTGGAGGAGATCGAGTAGGAATGGATCCTCCGGAAGGTAGTAGTGCTGCTGCTCAACGCGCCTGGAGAAGATCCACGATTTCTCCGAATCGAGAGGGCGGCATACCACGCGTTTTCCCCGAACTTCCGATACCTCACACAAGTCGATACTGCGGACGGTATCGCTGTAGGGTAGGTGCGTCACCCGGTAGAAGCGATCCCCGGGCTCGGCCTCCGTAAAATCCAGGAATCGGTAAACGGCGTCTCCGCGCTCTGTCAGCATCTATCAGTCCTTTCGTCCCATAAGATCCGTCCAGGAGTCGATCTCGCCGGTCATCGATGAGCCCTCGCCGTCCAGCTGAATCGTGCGTACTACGACTGGAGCTCTTGCCATCGGAATCACCCAGAGCTTCCCGTCTCCCTCGACACCGGTACGGGCATGGCTCAACACCAAGGCTATCGCCTGGGGAATCAGCGTTTCCGGCATCGCAACATCCAGACGCACCTTGGGATGACTCTTCGACTGATACCAGACCCCGCTGTGCAGGGTCGAGAATCCCTGCTGCCGCCCTACTCCTTCGACGTCGGTCAGGGTGATTCCGCTGACGCCCAATTCCACCAGGGCATCGCAGAGGGGATCCAGCCGATGCGGCCGGAGAATGACGGTCAGTTGCCGGTACGCCATGGCGTGCCCCCCGTTACACCGCAACCGATCCGCACGGAACGCAACCACGGCCCGAAAAGCTCCTGCCGTATCTGCGGTAGGGCTGCCAAAGGTGTCGCTGCCAGGCGAGAGATCTCTGCAGGAGTCTGCGTCTTTCCCGGCTCTGTGGGCAATGCCTCCATGAGTAACAACCAGCGTTCGAGAAGCTCGGGAGTGAGCTCGGCATGCGCCTGTATCGCAAGCACATGCGCGCCAACGGCAAAGGCCTGGCAGTTCGTGTGCGCGCTGGTCAGCAGAGGGGTCGCCCCGAAGGGACACATGCATTGATCCGCGTGCCAGTGGAACAAGAAAAACTCCGACGGAAGCTGGGCTACGGCTGGGTGCTGCCTGCCGGCGGGCCGGACCCGCACGGGCCACCAGCCGATCTCGGGCCCCTGGGGGTGCCGGTGTACGGCGGCACCGCAAATCTGTGCGATCAGTTGCGCACCGAGACAGATACCCAGGGTCGGCAGACCCGCGTCCATGGCTTCAGCAAGGCACCGCCGCTCGGCGTTCAGCCATGGATAGTTCCCCTCGTCGTGCACACTCATCGGTCCACCGAGGCTGATAATGCCACTATAGCCGTGCAGCGAGGTGGGCAAAGGTTCCTCAAGGTCCGGACGACGCACCTGCACCGGGATACGCTCGGCAATGAGCATCTCTCGCAGGGCACCGAGGTCCTCGTCTGGGTGGTGTTGTACGACCAGTAGGGGTTTCACCAGCTACCTCCGCAGCGCTCTGTCGATTCCGTGCAGTCAAGAAGACGACCACGACCGGTAGGCCGTTGCACGGCGCAGCCATCGACAATAGATCCGCGCCGCCTCGTACTGCACCGCAAAATCGGAGACGATGCCTCGGGCCCAATCGTGCGCGAGGCTATCGAAGCGATGGGCATGGCGCCGTAAAGCGAGCACCTGCCACAGTCCAAGCCAAAAACATGCGGTAGCCAGTCCCGCATCCCAGAGGCGAGCGCTCCCACTCCACGGTGCATACAGCAGTCCGACATCCAGTAGCGCGCTCAAGGAAAAACCCAGCACGGCCCACCGCCAGCGCTGACTGCGCTCCCGAATACGCGCAAGGCCGAGGTTCACCGCCACTAGAACCGGTACGAGATCGGCCCGATCGCGCAGCAGCACGGGCGATACCAGTACCCGGTTGGTGATCGGCTCGTGCACTGCGCCCTGACTATCGGCGAGACTGCTGACGCGTACAGGACATTCTTCTGCAGGGTTCTCTAGGTTCCAGGACTCCAGGAGGGGATCGCGACGATAAAGATCCTTCCAGCGGTTCATGCATCTTCTCCTTGGGGGCAATATGCCCCCGTTGCTTCACCAATTCGGCGCACAGTCTGCACGCTCCGACTCCTAGGGAGGCGGAGCGTTATCCCGTCAGTCGCCCAACACCGGCTGCCGCTCGCCCTCGCCGAAGAAGGCATACGCTTCTTCTCCGTGGACCGCGTCGTCACCGATGAGCAGGGTCTCTTCGTCCATCCGCAAGGGCACGAGCAGGCTGATCAGTTTGAGAATCACATAGGTCATCACCAGATTGAGGGCGATGATAAAGGCCGCCCCCTCCAGCTGGAGCCACACCTGGTGCCAGTTCCCGTCGATGCCTCCACCCGGATTACTGAGACCATAGGCCACACACCCCGCCTTGGTGGCCAGGACGCCGGTCAACAGCCCGCCGAGCAAACCCGCTACGGCGTGGGTGTGAAAGACGCCCAAGGTATCGTCTACCTTGCGGAAGAAGGACAGGCGTTTGCCCAGGATGTTCATGGTGAACCAGGGGATGATGCCCGTGGCCAGGCCAATGGCGATGGCGCCGTAGCCGTCCACTACACCAGCCGCCGGGGTAATCCCCACCAACCCCGTGATCATGCCCTGGACCGCACCGATGACCGAGGGTTTCTTGAAGTAGAGGATATCCATGGCGGTCCAGGTGAGTACGCTCATGGCCGTGGTGATGTTGGTATTGAGCACCGCCACACCGGCATCTCGGCTAGCGGCATAAGGATCACCGCCGTTGAATCCATTCCAGCCAAGCCACAGGATACCCGCGCCCACCAGCATGAGCAGGACGTTGTTGGGCTGAAAATTCTCCCGGTCACGGGCCAATCGTGGCCCCACCACAGCGGCGGCCACAAAAGCCGCGATACCAGCAGACAGATGGATGACATAGCCACCGGAGTAGTCGATGACGCCCAGGGTCGACAGGAAGCCCCCGCCCCAGAGGCTGAACGCGCCTACGGTGTAGGAGAAGGTCAACCACAAGGGCACAAAAAGCATCCAGGCCTTGAAGTTCATCCGTCCCAGTACGCCGCCGGCAATGAGCACCAGGGTGATGGCGGCAAAGACGAACTGGAAATAAACCATGGTCGCCATAGGAAAATTGGCCGTGGTCTTGGACGTTGGCAGCAACGCCTGCGTCAATTCGTTCTGCATGCTGATAATGGGCCCGGGATGCCCCAGAAACGGAAACCACTGGTTCCCAAAACCCATATTATAGGCCCACAGGACCCAGGCGATGAGCACGGCGGCAAACGCATAAAAGGCCATGAAGGCCGAATTGATCGCCCATTTCTTCTTGACGATACCGGCATAGAGAACGACGAGACCGGGGACACTCTGCATACCGACGATGGTGGCCGCCGTCAGCTGCCACGCGTTATCGCCGGTGTTGAGCCAGGCTACAGACATGGGGAAACTCCTTGTGTGGTAGGGTAGAAACCGAGCGGGAACTGCCGAATCTCACAACGCCTCATCGCCGCTCTCGCCGGTGCGGATCCGTATAGCGTCCAGCACTTCCGTCACGAAGATCTTGCCGTCGCCGATTTTGCCGGTGCGTGCGCCTTTGATGAGCGCATCCGTAGCAACGTCCACGAGATGGTCCGGGACCACGGTTTCGATCTTGACCTTGGGCAAAAAATCGACGACGTACTCGGCGCCCCGATAGAGCTCCGTGTGCCCCTTCTGCCGTCCGAAGCCCTTGACCTCGGTCACAGTCAGTCCCTGAATTCCCGCTTGGGAAAGGGCCTCGCGAACGTCGTCCAACTTGAACGGTTTGACGATGGCAGTAATCAGTTTCATGACGCGAACTCCTGTATCGACCCGAAGAATTCTGGCGGCAGGTGGTGCCTAAAAATGGCGGCCTTCATAGCAGGAACCCCGTCTCGACGAGCCCGCGTAACTGGGTGGTACCGAGCCCGGATGCTCCGGAGAAACCGTGGCCATAGGGGCAGGAGGCAGTGACGTAGGACAGCTCCCCACGCAGGAAGAAATCTCCCGATTGGTAGGTGGGAGTCAGAGTTATCGACCAGGCGTGCGAATCTTCGGGCAGATCGGTGATGCCGCTGGCATAGGACTCCTGTCCCAAGCCCGGGTGTCCCGACACGCCGAGGTACTCCACCCGGCCGGCGAGGCTCAAGGTCGGGGTGAAGCTGTAGCTGGCAAGTATGGCGCCTCCGTAATTGGAAAAACCGTGGTTCAGGCCAATCTCCGACTGAGCCGGGGTATGCATGTACTGCAGGTAGGGCTCGACCGTCCAGGGTCCGTGGCTGTAGGTGTAAATGAGGCCGTAGAGCGTGCTCCCATCGGCACCGTCGTTGATGTTGACGGCGCCGTAGGCGTTGTTGGTACTGCCCCCCGCCTGGCCCAGATGGCCGCTGGCGTAGAACTCCAGACTGTTGCTGCCGTCAATGGTCCAGGTCAGATCGCCGCTAACGGTGTTGTAACGATTGGAGTAATAGCCATCGTTCCAGGACAGCGATGCGCTGAGCGGACCCACGCTGTAATTGGCCTGAACGCCGCGGCTGACGATAGGCTCCACATCCCACAGCAGTCCCCGTTCGATGTTGATATTTTGGAAGGTAAACCCGTCCTCGGCTCCAATCAGCGTCGGGAGTTTGCCGATCTCGACGGAAAACGCCTTACTGGGGGCGAGCGTTACATAGGCCACCGGCAGGGCGCCAAAATCGTTGATGGTCTGACTCGCCGAGCCGAAACCCGCGGCCAAAGTCGGAAAGCTGTAGGCCCCGGCCTCCAGCGTGAATTGTACGATCCCGCTGTTTTTCTGGACGATGATCAGCCCGTTGGTAATGTCGGCACCGGTATACTTCGATCCGAGCGTGCCGGCCGCGCCCTGGGGATTGTCTTGGTAAAAAGCCATACCGCTGGCCACGCCTTGGACACCGATCTTGCCCAAAGGACCTGCTGAGACCAAGTAAGGACTCGGCAGTGTCAGGGCGCTGGCAGATAAGGGCAGAACCACCCCCAAAGCGAGCCCGACGGCAAGCGGTAGTACCGATTTTTTCAAACTGCGTTTTGCGAACATAGGTTTCTCTCCTGGACAAAAGCCGAAAAACACTCAGCAAAACCGATACCAGCTTCACAACACCTCGAACATACAATGTGTTACTCGTTTTTTTGGGGAGATTTACTTCGCTTGCCGTCCGCATTACAAGGACAATCTTGGTGCAACGGATCTATATTGGTGCGGATGTGCACCGTATTTGTGCACAAATCTACGAGCTGGCTCGCAAACGAACGGGCTCGCTACCTGGAACGCGATTTGCCTAAGGTTGGTGGTGCCCTGCGATCTCGGCGGGGTAGCATACGCGCGAGGATTCTACGAGGAGACCCATGACCTATAACGCTGAAGACGTGATCAAGTTGATTGAAGAAAAGGACGTGAAGTTTATCGATTTCCGTTT
>ERZ1669250.845-NODE-845-length-11796-cov-18.333702_pt1 | contig 11796 bp, 26 predicted proteins | sample MGYA00579295_ERZ1669250 | MGnify/ENA primary metagenome ERZ1669250 (study PRJEB41166, sample SAMN08046056) | hot springs metagenome | biome: hot spring; feature: acid hot spring; material: thermophilic sediment; isolation source: thermophilic sediment from acid...
GGAGGTTTTTATGTCAAAGAAACTTATTTCTGAGTTAGTTCCATTTTTCAAATTTGAGCAGGTTGGAGATTCATTTTTTGGGTATTTTGAAGGATTAGAATATGTAAATGAAAACATGGTAGCTAAATTTTCGGATAATGAAGGAGAAGAATGGTTATTAGGTGGTGCTAAAATAGCACGAGCATTGCAAAATAGTTTATTTGAAAAAGGTAAATTATATCAAATTCTTTTTAAAGGTAAGGAAAAAAATCCAAAAACAAAACGAGAATTTAATAATTATGAAATTTATTTAATTGAAGATGAAGAGGGTGTAAAATGAGAGTTGATGAAGAATTAAAGATAACTCAAGAAATTAAAAGCTTACTTAAACGTTCAATATCTGATTTAATTATTATATTAGATGATTTTAGTATATTAAGAACATTGATAGATATAGATATATTTGAGAGCAATGTTCGTATAATTCAGCATAGATTACAAAACGCTGTTAATCTTATAAAGGAGTTGAAAGATGAACAAAACATATGTATACTATAATATGAATAACTATCAATTGCTTACTCTGATTGATAAAGCAAAGGAGAGCCTTGAGGCTCTCTTAGATGCAAAAACATTTGTTGAAAATCAGATTGAAAATAAAAAACAATCATTATTAAAATTAAAATCATATTCTTATAGGCGTATAAAATTAACAAAAGAAAAAGAAGAACTTGAACAAATCTTAGCACATATTAATAGATTATTGGAGGATAAAAAATGAAAAAATTATTAATAATTTCTTGTATTTTTATTGAATTATTGTTAGGCGGTTGTTGCACTTATTATCCTGTAAGTGCAACGCCGCCTATTTATTTTTATATGCATTATAGTTATAAATGCTTATCAGTTTATCCGTGCGAGCATTTTTTTATAGAATATTGGCATAATTAGGTTTATGCTATGAGCAGACAGGTTAAGCACGAAGTCGGTAAATTTTCTGGAAGTTATTACAAGAAGTTTGCAACAAAAGCTAATCCTAAATTGTTAAGTTTAACAGAAGCAAGTAAAATTTATAATGTTAAACAGAGTGATTTTGTTAATCGTAAAGCATATTTGAATTATCTTGCAAGACGAATGGGGTTTAAAAATTATAATGCGTGGTTGAAGGCACGTGAAAATACAAGGCTTAAGAAAGGAACAGGCGGACGTAAATCTAAAAAAACTTTTATTCATATTGATATCAATAAAAAATTAAATGAAGTAAATTTTACAAAAATTTGTATTGAGCTAAAAAAGAAAATTGAAAATAATATTTATAAAAATAATTTAAAATATTTGAGATTAAATTTATCTCATAAAAGTTATACATATGATATAAATACACCATACAATTATGATTTTGCTTCATTATGTGAATTACTGCAAATTGAAATTGATAAACATTCAAGTGGAGTATATAAAGTAAATTATATTGAATTAAGATTTTTGGTTGAAGGTGGAAAAATTCAAACAAAGTTTGAAAATCCAGAATTGTCAAATGAATTTGATGATATACCATTTTAATTACAAGGGGGTTACATATGTATTACACGCTTGACATAGAAACTGATGGCTTAGCTGGTAAGTTCTTAATTGGTGGGATTTATTCAAAGGAAAATGGATTTGAATACTTTGAAAATGAAAGAGAATATTGGTTATATATAATTAAATTAGCAAAAGGTAAAAATAGATTTTTTGCACACTTTGGCGGACGTTATGATTATCAGTATTTTTTGAATTTTGTATTGTTAAATAAGATTAGTGTAAAATTAAAAATTATTTACTCATCTAAAATAATAATGTTTAAATTACAAAATTCATTTTTTTATGATACCTATAATATATTTTTAACAAGTTTAGAAAAAGTTGAAAAAAATTTTGGAATTGAAAGAACTCAATCAAAGAAAATTGGACAAAATATGTCAGAAGAATTTTATAAAAATAATAAAGAAATTGTAATTGATTATTTGAGTCAAGATTGTAAAAATCTTTATACTGCTATAGAAAAATTTGAAGCTAAGCTTAATACAAAAATAAAAGCAACAATAGCATCTCAAGCTATGCATATTTATAATACTCAATTTAAAAAAGATTTAAAATTTGAAATTGAAAAAGATTATGAGCGTGACTTTTTTAGGAGTTGTTATTATGGCGGTAGAACTGAGGTATTTAAAAGATATGGTAAAAATTTATATTATTATGATATTAATTCAAGTTATCCTTATGTGATGAAAAATTTTCAAATGCCTGTTGGCGGTATTACTTTTACTAGAGAGTATGTTGAGAATGTAATTGGATTTTATGATATTGTTTTAACTGATTATGATGTTGATTTGCCATATATTGCTAAAAAATTTAATGGTAAATTAGTTTATCCAACAGGCACATTTCAAGCATTTGTAACAAATCTTGAAATTGATGAACTAATAAAGGATAAGCAAAAATTTAAAGTTGTGAGAGGTTATTTTTTTAGAGACATACAAAAAATATTTTCTGAGTATATTGATTATTTTTATAATATGAAAGAAGTAGCAAAACAAAATGATGATAGTTTAAATTATTTTATATCAAAATTATTTATGAATAGTTTGTATGGTAAATTTGGTGAACGAGAGAACAAAAAAACAATTATAAAAGCAACAGTAAAAGAAGTTGAGAAAATGGTAAAAGAAGGTAAACGTGTATATGATTTTAGAAGTGACTTAGGTCTTTTTACTATAGATGAAAAAGTTTCTTTAAAAAACATACACGTTCAAATAAGCGCCTGGATAACGGCGGTTGCACGCTGGCGCTTGTGGCGCTTTATGAGAAAAATATTACGTGCTGGATATGAATTGTATTATTGTGATACGGATTCAATTGTTACTAATGCAAATCCAGAAGTTTTACAAAGATTAAATATAAAAATAGATGAATTTGAGTTAGGAGCGTTAAAGTTGGAGCATAAAATAAATGAAGGCTATTTTTTATTACCAAAATTTTATTTTATTGACGTTGAAGAATCTGATAAAGCTATTACAAAAGTGAAAGGATTTACTAATAATGATTTTGATATTGATTATTTTAAAGATTATTTGTTTAATAATCAAAATAAATTTTATCAGAAAGAAAGATATATGGTTGGTTTTAAAGATGGACTAAAACGGTTTGGAAGCTGTGTAATAAATTTAGAAGGTATAAAAAATATAATAAATGATTATGATAAAAGAATGCTTGAGGATAATAATATTAATACAAAACCTTTAAAAATTAATGAGTTTGAAAAAGAAAAATTATTATTCAAAAATTTAAAAGAAAAACATAAGTATGAAATTAAGCAATCATTATCAATAAGAAAGCTACTTGAGAATAAAGTTGATACAATAGATTATAGTCAATATGTAATAGAAAATGATATTAAATTTAATGATGATATACCATTTTAATGACAAGGGGGTTACATATGTATTACAATTTTATAATGGATGAAATTGACAGGGTTATTTTAAAAATTACATTGTTTCAAGAAGCTAGTATATGTTCTGATAAAGAAAAAATAATGATTGCAAATGTAATTTTTAATCGCACAGAGCAAAAATATTTTTCAAATGGAACTGTATCTGATACTTGTTTAAAACCATATCAATTTAGTGGTTGGAATCCAAATACTGCAAATATGAATTGGATAAAAAACATTATATTATCATTGAGACAATTTTATGATGCAAAATATGATAGTATTATTAATCAAGCATTGCAAAAAGATATTACAGATGGTTCATTATTATATTATAGTCCAGAATCAATGAATCCACCTTATAGTATTCCAGATTGGAATTGGAACGAATTAATTCTTACATATAAAACAGAATATTTTAATTTTTATAAATTAAAATAAAAAAATACTCTTGACTTTTTATTACATTAGTATTATATTATAAATATATCGGAGGTAATATTTTTAAAAAGGAGTGTGTATGGCAGAAACTATAATTGATTGGAACGCTACTAATTGGGCAACAGTAGTATTTATGATTTTACTTGCATTTCTAGTATTTGGAATAATTGTAAATTTATATCAGAAATTTACAAATAAAGAAGGCTAATATGGAAATGCAAAAAATGATACCGCTTAATTGGGAAATTATTAAATCACCTTACAATTGGGTTATACTGTTTTTAATGGTTTTATTTGCAGGTTTAGCAGCAGAAGTAATATTAATTTGGCTAAAACAAAATAATATAGAACCAAAATTTTAATTAAAATAGGAGAAAAAATTATGGCAGTTCAAGCACAAATGAGTTTGTATCAAGCAAATCAGCTTGCAGAAAGCATTATTCAAAGTCAAGGCGTTGAAGTAGTTCAAAAAATGGTAAATGGGGTTGGAACCTATAATCCTTCTAATAATCCAACAATTACATTAACACCATTATTCGCAGGTTTAATTAAAGGTTTTTGGATTCAAGTTCAAGCAACAATAACAAATACTTCAACTTCATCAGCTTTAACACTTACTCCTTTTGGAGCATCAAATATTTTTTCGCAAATAATTTTTACTGATGCAAATAGTTTACAAAGAATTAATACAGACGGCTATCATCTTGCATTAAATAATATGTACAGGTATGGAACTCCGATTGGCTCAACACGCTCTTTAAATCAGCTTTATGCGAGTTTTGGAACCAATAGCGGGACTGTTAATGTTCCAACTTCAATTGCAGCAAATAGCAGTGCTAATATTGAGTATTGGTTCTATGTACCGTTAGCATATTCAGATGTGGATTTAAGAGGTATTGTTTATGGAAATATTATAAATTCTGCAATGCAGTTACAGTTATCTATAAATCCAAACGCTGTTTCATCTAGTACCACTTTACAGCCTTACAGCGTTTATTATGGCGCAACAGGTAATATTTCATCTATTACAATTAATGCCTGGCAGGTATATATTTTGAATTTGCCTGCTTATAGTTCAAACTTCCCTGCAGAATTTAACGCTAATGGTATATTAGTTCCTGCATTAGATTTGTCCACATACTATCAATTAATAAAATCATATCCACAATTGAATTTAAGTGCAAATTCTGATAGTTTAATACCTTATGCACCACAAAGAAGTTATTTATCTACTACTCTTGTGTATAACAATGGAAATACTTTAAATGATGGAACTGATATTAACTATATTTATATTGAATCTGCAAACTTATTTTCATTCTTGCAGGCAACGCCTCAATTGTTAGCTTTAAATAATGAAAATAGATTTAGAATTGATTTACCGCCAGGAACATATTATCTCAATAGAAGACATAGTCCGATTAATACATCAAACTTTGGAAATATGTATATTAAGTTTAATCCAAAAACAGTAAATACTGGAGCACAAGTAATACAGTATGATGAATTCTTTAGCTTTGCAGGTGTAACAAGCAATGCACAAAGCGTTGGAACTGGAGCTTAAAAATGTTTGCAAAGAATGTAGAAGAATTTTTTAAGCAACCGTTTAACTCAAATATGAACTTATGGGGTTGGATTTTATTTACAATAATTATTGTTACTATTGCTTTTTTATGGTATACAGTAATTGATAGCTTTAAAAAAGTAGCTTAAAAAGGAGTATTTATGAAAGAATTTTTGATTTACTTACTAATATTTTTAATTGGCGCTTTTGTGGAAGAAAAATTTGGCTTATTGCAAAAAATAGGAATTTAGGTTTATGAATTGGAGTAGAGTGTTGTTTGATATAATTATATTTGGATTTTTTGTATATCTAGTTGGAACTGGTTATTTAACAGAATTTTTAAATATTTTAGGATTAAAATAATGCCTTTAATTTTAATTTTATTTGGAATAATGTTTATAGATGTAGGCATAAGAGGTAAAACTACAGATTTTTTAAAACTAATATACAAAATTTTAGCAGGTACAAACAACACTCCTTCATATTTAAAATGGGCGTTAGCAATTTTTATTGTAGGTTCATTAGGTTATGTTGAAGAATTAAGGGATGTTGATATAGCATTTATTATTTTAGTGTTTATTGTAATGTTAGATAAAACAAATACAATTGATAATTTTATAAAAAGTTTCAATGAATTAAAATGAAAAGGAGTTTTAAAAATGGATGAAGCATTGAAAGAACTTGTAACAATAGCAACGGCAATTGTAGGAGTTGCAATAATAGCAGTGCTTGTTTCAAAAAATGCAAACACGTCAGGAGTTATACAAAGCGCTGGACAGGCTTTTAGCCATAGTTTAGGTGTTGCAGTAAGTCCAGTAACAGGCGGTAGTGGGTTTAGTATTGGTATGGGCTATTAAATAAAGGATACTAAAATGAATAAATACAAAAATGGTATAAATTATTGGGCAAGTAATGGAACTCAAGCTACAAGATTAGTTATACCTAATGAAGCAAGACCAACTTATTATCAAACAATAGGGTTGCAGCAATTTAATTGTGGAGTAGTAACAGAGAATGTTGTTTTTCAAGTTCCAATTACACATATGCAAATGCTTAGTTACAACAATATGAATATTCAAACTGTTGGGGGTATTAGAATGCCTGAGATAACAGTTATCCAGCCAGCGCTTTATTGGCAAAAAGGCGGTTAAAATGGACTTAGAAAAATATTATAAAAATCATAAAGCAGTTGTTATTGTTGTTGGACTTGCAATAATTGTTGCTGTTTATTATGTATTTAAAAGTTATACAAGTACTTCTAGTTCATCTTCAAATGTGCCAAGTGCCAATGAAGAACTTCAAGCGCAAGTAGCAAACAATCAAATTCAAGCACAATATGCAAGTAATTTGTTACAATATCAAGCTAACGCTCAACAAACACAAGCAAAACTTGCTAATAATTTAGCAAGTTATTTAGCAGCAGTAAACGTTGCAAATATACAAGCACAACAAAATGTTATTCAAAGCAATCTTGAAGCACAAACAAATCAACAAGCTAATTATTTAGCATCTCAAACAGCTCAGCAAGCAAACGCACTAAACGCACAAGTAGCTAATAATCAAATAAGCGCACAAGTAATTGAAAATTTGCAGAATCAGCAAGCGCAAATAGCACAAACTGGAATTCAAGCAAACGCACAAGTAATAATGAATCAAGCTGCACAGCAAGCAAGTATAACAAATACTGCTATTCAAGCACAATCAGCAACAAATCAAGCATATTATCAAGCTCAAGCAAGTATTGCAAATAGTCAAGCGCAAATAGATATAGCAAATCAACAAGCAAAAGCTAGTATGGCTAATTCATACAATAGAGCTATTTCAAACATATTATCAAGCGGGTATAATGCTGTAGGAGAAGTTGGAAACAGTTTTGGTCGAGCTACTCCAGTTCAAGCAAATACACCGCCATCAACCAAAAATTATGGATGGTGTACAGACCCATTTGAGCGGGACGCAATTGAAGCTGGAGGTGGATGGTGTTGAAAAAAGAATATTATCTATATGCATTTTTAGTTGTTATAGCAGTTATTTTTGGATACTATGAATATAAAAATTATGAAAATAATTCAAGCGGTGAATCAACAAATGAAACATCAAACGTTGAAACTCCAATTATGAACAATAGCAATTATGGATATGCAGCAACAAATAATATTTCAATACCTGTACCTTCAAATTCTATTGGAATAAATGCTAGTTTAAAATCTTTTGCGGAAGATTTAGCAGCATCTGCAAACCATAATTTTTCAAATGAATATTTAAATAATTCAAGCTTTACTTCTAGTAATCCAATATTAGCTTCAACAAATAACACGATTAATCAAATATCAATTCCAGAAAATTCAAACAATGTTACAGCAAATTTAAATACTGTGACAAATCCAGCGCAAAGTGTAGTACCTTTAAATCTATCTTATACAAATACCATAACGCCACTTACAAATGGCAATACAATTGTAAGTAATCAAAACTTAAAACCTATTACAATATCTCAAAGCACAATGGCATATTTTGGAAATTTGCAAAAACAAGAAATTAATGAAGCGGTTACCGGCGGTATTGCAAAACAATATGCTGCACATCCAAATCCTGTGTGGTATTTCAACGGGGATGAAATGAGTGAAGGCGAGTATTAATGAAAGAAGTATTATTTACTACTTTATTTTTAGCAGTTATATTGCTTGTACATAAAAATAAAGAAAATAATATAACAGCAAACATTGAACCAATAAATATTGAGCCATTAAATTTAGAAAAATATACATTTAATTTTATGAATCCGCCAAACTGGAGTGCTTGTTTATTATGAGTATAATTGATACTTTTAACAATCTTGTAAAAGATATAAGAAGCAATAATGAAAACTTTGATAAATCACATAATATTGGAACTAACACTGATTTACCTAAACCTTCATCTAATGCGAGCACAAATTATAAAGAAAGTTATAATAGTGCACAAGAAATAAATAAAAAAGGTGTTGGAGGGATTTTTGGATTACCTTCTTTTAATGATTTATTAGCTATCATTATTGGAATAATTTTAATAATTTTAGGCTTGATTTTTGTAAGCAATAGTAATAAAATAATAGAAACGGCAGTAAAATAAATGTATGATATATTATCAATTGCTATTATCGCTTTTATATTAAATTTATTAACAACAATTATAGCAGTTGTTAGGATAACTCTAATTATAGAGCATCGTATCACAAGTCTAGAAGTAAGTTTAAAAAATTTGGAAAAATCATTTTTAAAAATTGAGAAAAGGAGTAAATATTATGACAGTGAAGTGGAATAATGACACTAAAGCTACTTTAACAGGTTTTATCGCATTAATTGTAATGAGTCTAAAAACTTTTTTTGGAATAAATATACCTGCAGATATTGAAAAAGAATTTTTAGGAGTTATATTATTTGTGATAGGTTATCTTGCAAATAAACCTAACAAGGAGATTGAAATTGAAAAAGATAAAAGTGATACTAATAGCAAGTAGTTTTATTATACTTACTTCTTGCAGTACATTAAATACAACTCAAACTAAGTCTTATCAAACAGCTTGTATTGCTTTTGACAGTATTGTAAGTCAAATAAATACAGCTATTGAAGCACATAAAATTGATTTAAAAACAGCACTTAAATTACAACCGATTATTAATTCAACTGCTCCATTTTGTGAAAATAATACAGTGCAAAACACAAATTCAACACAAATAATAAATAAAATATTAAATGCTACAAAGGAGCTAAACGATGAATATTCAAGACATTAATTTTGCAGAAAGCAGTATTATTAATATTGTGAATTTAGTTATTGCATTGCATAAAGCGTGGGAAAGCGGATTAAATACAAATCAGTTAAATGAGTTATGGAATCAAATAAGTAATAATACAGTAAATGTTGTAAATACTTTTAATAATGAAGTAAAAAAATTAGAGAGTGAAAAATGAAAGAAAAACATTTGTATAAATATGGAGCTAAGAAAAAAGAAATAAAAAAGTTTGAAAAAGAATATGGTAAAGAAAAAGGCAAAAAAATTTATGGAGCAGTAGTAGGCAAAATAAAAAGAAAACAAAAAGCTAAAAAGGGAATATTAATATGAGTTTTACAGCCACAAAGTATGTAAATCCATATTGGTATGATTATATTAATAATTTATTAATAAATAATTATACTATGGGAAATGATGTAGTAACTCAACTTTTTTGCGATACTTACAGCAATAATGTATATTTATTATCATCTGTACAACCAAATTCAACAGCACCTGCAAGTAATAGCGGATATTGGCTAACAAAATTTAATGAAGGTAATATTATAAATACAACTGGCTTTTCTACTTATCACAATTTAAATATTGTATCAAATAATTATTTTATTAATTCATATTACTCAACAACATCAAATGCTTTAACTTTAGATTTATATGATTTAAATTTAAACTTTATTAGTTCTAATCCAATGTCTAATTTAGGAAATTTAAATGTTAGTAATCAATATTTTTATTTTATAATTTATGATACTAATGATAATACTTTTATAGGATGCTTTCAAACATCTATAAATGGGAATGTTAATTACGTATTAGTAAAATTTGATATTAATGATAATATATTAAAAACTGTTTACATAGAAGATAGCTCTTCAATAACATCTGAGTATTTTTCTTGTGATTTAAATTATGCGTACATTGGAAGATATAATTCAAGTAATAATACAAACACATTATATCAATATGACTTGAATTTAAATTTAGTTTCAACTTCAAACATAACAGCGCCTTATACTTTATCTTTTAGCAGTAATAATATAGCTATTAATAATAATCCTTTTTATATTGTTGATTTATATACAGGCGTAAATTTATCAACGCAATGTTATAATAGTTTTATCGATAATAATTCTACTTTTTTTAAAAATACACCATTTGTTATAACCACATCAGATTATACTAATAGCGCTGGTCAATATTGTGACTACTATGCATATATAAATATTGATTTTTATTCATTTACTCCAAATAAAATAACTCCAAATCAATTGCTTCAAACTATTCAAGTATCTAACGATTTTTATGATTTATATACATATAATAATAATTTACCACCGCTCATATCAAAAAATCCATATACCATAAATCAAAATTACTTATTTGTTTGGACATCAGACGGTTATATAGAAATATCAGGAGACCCCTCTGGAAGTGTGACACCTATCAGAGCGTTTATGAACGAGTTAAACTGTCATCAATCAAATGAAATGGAGGAAGTATGATAACAGCAAATATGCAGGAAAATAATAAAACAATTTGGTTTAAACCAAATTCTTATACATATCTAGTACCATTACCTTTATCAAATCCTTATCAAATAATCGCAAGTTATAATACTACTCAAAATTATTCTTTGAATAAAGTTCAAAGTCTTTATGTTGATAATTCACAATCAAATACAGAAACAACTATAAATATAAACAACACTCAGCAAAATATTATAGTATCAGCTCAATCAATAGCAATTTATCCAATATTTTTAAATGATAATTCAATTATTACAATAAGCAACTCAAATGCGAATTCTTGTACTCTGACGCTTATATTTGTAGAAAAAACAATGCAACCAGCGGTTTTAAGTGGAAATAATGTAAATGCTATTGTAAATTTGCTTAATACTTTAATTAATACAAATAATAATTCTTTTAACACCACTGATACTACAATATCAAAAGAATTATTAAATCAAACAACAAATTTTATAGCAACTGAGGACTTAAATATTAATAAAGCTTTTAATACAACTCAAAAAGCAATTCAAACACTAAATTCAAATACATTTGCTATACCGCCTTATGATTATGTAGCATATACTTACAATTCAAGCAATCAGGTAACCCAAGCTCAGTATTATCAAGGGGGCGCGAGCGGTACTTTAGTTGCAACTCTTACTTATACATACTCTGGAAGCAATGTATCAAGCATTGCGTTAACACCAACAATTTAGGAGATTAGATTATGGGAAATATCTTTGTAAATCCCTTTGATGGTAAACTAATTGGCATACCTTCAACTATAGATATTAATACAAGCAGTGTAACCAGCTCGCAAATAACAGCAGCACAGGCAAACACAACAACTATAAACACGAGCGGAAATACTCTCACGATTGGAAACGTACAAACTAATGTTACCAGCACTTTAACAACTGATGCAAGTAGTCCAGAAATTTTATTTGTTGACAGTTTAGGTAATTTGTGGATTGGCAATAATGGCAATGCAACTGTAATGAAATATAATTCAAGTAATAAACTTCTTGCTACTTACACACTAAGCGGAAC
>ERZ1669250.847-NODE-847-length-11788-cov-3.723771_pt1 | contig 11788 bp, 9 predicted proteins | sample MGYA00579295_ERZ1669250 | MGnify/ENA primary metagenome ERZ1669250 (study PRJEB41166, sample SAMN08046056) | hot springs metagenome | biome: hot spring; feature: acid hot spring; material: thermophilic sediment; isolation source: thermophilic sediment from acid hot...
ATTATTAGCTACGCGTCGTTGAAGCAGGAACCTTATCCTTCAGGGAGGAGAGGATGTCAGTATAGGGGGCGAGAAGCCTTAACGGATTAATATGATACTTACTGCCAAAGTAAAGGCCTTGGCCCCATCCATCGTCGAATAACACCGTTATACTTAATAGCGCAAAATAACACACACTTATGGAAAAAGGTTTATCCGTGGTCGATTTGCGCGTTTCCGCGATAGGCGGGAAGCAAATTCTGAACGGCGTAACTTTCGACCTCCCCATAGGTGAGATTCGCGTGATTATGGGGCCTAATGGGTCTGGCAAGAGTACTTTAGCGTTAACACTAGCTGGCTCGCCCGATTTTAAAGTAGATTCGGGAAGCGCAAAACTGGACGGGGAAGATATCTTATCCCTTTCTGCCGAACAGAGGGCTAAGAAGGGCTTGTTCTTAGCCTTTCAAAGACAAATAGAGATACCTGGAGTAATTTTAAAGGATATGATATGGGAAGCCTATAGAGCTAATTGGAATGGGCAGGGAAGACCTTCAATAATCGATTTCAGGAAAACTTTGGCTGCTACCGCTCAAGGCTTATCATTTTCAGAATCATTTTTAGATAGGGCCGTTAATGAAGGTTTTTCAGGAGGAGAAGGCAAGAAGTCAGAAGTGCTCCAAATGCTTATGCTTAAGCCGCGGATTGCCTTGCTTGATGAGATTGATTCCGGATTGGATGTAGATTCTTTAAGGGTAGTTGCAAGCGCGTTGAACGATTTTGCCAGAAACGGCCGTTCTGCACTAATTATTACCCACCATTATAATTTACTCGATTATATTTCACCGGATCTGGTGTACGTAATGAAGGCTGGAAAAATAGTAGATAAAGGTGGGCTGGAGATCGCTAAAATTATAGAGAAGGAAGGATATTCTCGTTGGGGGGTGGATTAAATTGCAGAGCGATACATATCAAATAGGCCTTAAAAACGAGGAAGCCGTGAAAAAGATGTCAAAAGATAAGGGTGAACCGGACTGGATGTTGAAGAAAAGATTATACTCTTTATCTGTTTTTGAAAGTAAGCCTATGCCTACGTGGGGTCCCGATTTAAGCGGGCTTGACCTCCGCGATCTGGCATATTACGTCAGCCCGAACGTTGGGCGCGCGGACGACCTAGAAGATCTTCCCGAAAATTTGAAGAAGACATTTGACGCCTTAGGAATACCTGAAGCCGAAAGAAAGTTTCTTGCCGGAAATGGCGCTATGTACCAGTCCGAGGTAATCTACGAACGCATGAAAGATCAACTGAAAAAACAGGGTGTAATATTTATGAGTATGGATGAGGCGGTAAACAAGTATCCCGATTTGGTACAAAAATATTTTATGACGCGTTGCGTCCCACCTACCTACCATAAATTCGCGGCTTTGAACGGGGCATTTTGGAGCGGTGGTACGTTTCTATACGTACCAAAAGGCGTGAAGGTCGAAATGCCGGTCCAAGTCTACTTTTTAGTAGACCACCCCTCCATGGGGCAGTTTGAACATACAATAATAATTGCTGAAGATGGGGCTTCTGTGGAATACATAGAGGGCTGTTCTGCTCCCGCTTACATAAAGGGTGGTTTGCACGCAGGCGTAATGGAGATCTTTGTTGGTAAGGGAGCACGCGTGAGAGTTACCACGATCCAAAACTGGAGTAAGAACGTTTACAACTTGGTTACTAAAAGGGCGATCGTAAATGAAGAAGGAAGGATGGAGTGGGTAGAGGCCTCGCTAGGGAGTAAGGTAACGATGTTATATCCCGCCAGCGTGCTTAGCGGAAGGGGTGCTCGTGCTGAGCATTTATACGTTTCTTTTGCTTCCGATGGCCAAGTATTGGATACTGGTGCTAAAATAACGCACGCCGCTCCAGATACGTCGGCTTACGTTATCTCTAGAAGCATAAGCAAAGGGAACGGAAGGGCAATATACAGGGGCCAAGTAAGAGTTAATCCCGGGGCCAAGGGTTCGGTCAATTCCGTTAAATGCGATTCTTTGCTTCTAAGCGAAGAAAGCTCTACTGCTACGTTTCCAGTCGAAGAAGTATACGAAGAAGGATCGGACGTTTCCCATGAAGCGTCCGCTGGGAAGATAGCAGAGGACCAGCTGTTTTACCTTATGAGCAGGGGCTTCAGCGAAGAGGAAGCAAGGGCGTTGATCGTAAGAGGGTTTATGGAGCCGGTAACTAAGAAGATACCGCTTGAGTACGCCGTCGAGTTTAACAGGCTTATTGATTTGGAGATGAAAGGTGCGGTGGCCTAGATGGAAGAATTCAAGGAGTTTAGAGACAGGGCCCAATTAACTTACGCGAACGCGCTTCCTTTAAAGTGGAAGCAAGAATCAGGTGGGCACTTAGTTTACCGCGAAGAACTAAGGTACTCGGACTATCCAATGGCATTACCACAGGGCTTTGAAGAGCCAGATACTGGTGGTTTTCATTTTAACGGGTCCGGTGATTACGTATTAAAACCGCTTTTGGAGTGCGCTAGAGATCTTTGGGTCTCTCAAGAGTTGTACCGCACTTCGGAAGATAAGCTAAAGCTGCTGGCATTAGCCGGTTGGAAACACGGTTATTACGTAAACGTGCCTCAAGGTTCTAAGGCCGAATTGCGGGTCGAGGCGGATGACTGCAGCAATAGGCTAATTGTAAGAGCCCAGGAAGCCTCGGAACTAGATCTGAGCGTTAATTTTTCATCAAAAAGTGCGTGTAATCGTTTTAATGCTTCATCTATGCAGGTTTACGCGGAGCGCGGATCCAAGGTAACCCTGAATTATGCTACATCTTCTTCAGGGAGCAACTTTTTAGATTTCGAGGGTCACGTAGATAGCGGGTCAGGTATGAGCTTATCGGCGCTCCAAGTTTCGGGCGAATACAGCCGTCACTTTGGGTCCGTAGATTTAGAGGAGGGGAGCTCTGTCAGGCTTCTTATAGGTGATTTTGTTCCAAAACGCGCATTCGGAGACTCGATGTTTGTCGTTAAGCACGGCGCTAACTCTACGAGCGACGTGCAGATGAGGGCTGCAGTTTTCGGTAAGGGTGTGATAAGAGGTATAACGGGAGTAAAAACTGGCGCGAAGGGAAGTAAGGCTAATCTGCAAGAGAGGGTTCTTATGGTCGGTGAAGAAGCTAAGGCAATTACATCTCCATCGCTAGATATTTATGAAAAAGACGTGGAGGCAAGGCACGGTTCTTGGTCTGGTAGGATAGGTTCCAAAGAGCTGTTTTACCTGCAAAGCCGGGGGTTAACCGAAGAACAAGCCATAGCCCTTCTTATAAGGGGGATGTTTGCGCCCTTTTTCGTTGTGCCCATGTTTAGCGATGTCCTCGGAGGAATTATAAATGCTTAGTGATCAGTTAGTTGTAGAAAGGATTAGGCGGGATTTCCCGATTTTTTCCCGCCTAGAAAACGGTAAGCCGCTGATTTACTTAGATAGCGCTGCCACGAGCCAAAGGCCTATTCAGGTTATAAATGCAGTAGTAGAGTTTTACGAGAAAATTAATTCAAACGTTCATCGCGGTTTATATACCATGAGCGAAGAGGCTACTGAAGCCTATGAAGCAGCAAGGGCTAACGTATCGTCTTTTGTGGGATGTAAACCCGAGGAACTGGTTTTCACTAGGAATGCTACGGAAGCTCTAAATTTGGTTGCCTTTTCGTGGGGCAGGGCGAACATAAAGCAGGGGGACACGATACTCATAACTCAAATGGAGCACCACAGCAATATAATCCCTTGGCAGATATTATCTGCAGAAAAAAAAGCCCATCTAGAGTATATTCGCATAACCGATGATGGCCTCCTCGACCCTGTCTCTGTCGAAGAGGGGCTGGGTAAGGGTCCGAAGATTGTGGCGATTACGCAAGCGTCAAACGTTTTAGGTACGATAAACGACGTTAAGGCGATAGCAAAGAAGGCGCATGAAGCGGGTGCTATATGTCTTGTTGATGGCGCGCAAAGCGTTCCTCATATGCCAATTAACGTGAAGGAAATCGGCTGCGATTTCTTGGCATTCTCAGGGCATAAAATGCTCGGCCCTATGGGAATTGGAGGGCTTTACGGTGAATTTGACTTACTGGATTCCATGCCGCCCTTTTTAACTGGAGGCGAGATGATAAAGGAGGTCAATTTAGAGGGCGCAAGTTGGAACGATGTACCATATAAATTCGAAGCTGGCACTCCGAATGTTGAAGGCGCCATAGGCCTATCTGCGGCAGTTAATTACCTTAAGGGTATTGGAATGGGGTGGGTAAGATCCCACGAAAGGGAACTTATCGCCCGCGCCTTGCCGCTTATGCTCGACGAAAACGGCGTAAAGGTTTACGGTCCTACCAATCCTGAGCAAAGGGGTGGGGTGATTTCTTTCAACGTAGAGGGAGTTCACGCGCATGACGTTGCGGAAATATTCGATAGCGAAGGCATTACCATACGGTCAGGGCACCATTGCGCTATGCCTATCATGAATAAATTTGGGATACCAGCCACCGCAAGGGTTAGCTTTTACGTATACAATTACGGCGATGAAATTAATGTTCTTATGAATGCAATTAAAAAAGTTAAAAGGGTGTTTTCAGTTGGATGAAGACCTTTACCGCGAAATAATACTTGACCACTATAAGCATCCAAGCAATTTTGGTTACTTGCCTGAAGCGAACGCAAAGTTCAGGGACTCTAACACTAATTGTGGTGATACTATTCAGATGGAGGTTAGAGTCGATGGGGGCGAAATACGCGATATAAGGTTTACTGGAGTTGGATGCGCAGTTTGCATAGCATCTGCCTCGCTTCTTACGGAGAAAGTCAAAGGCGCCAAAATAAGCGAGGTAATGAGCTTAGGCGAAAAAGACGTTCTTTCACTATTAGGCTTATCAAGCATTACGCCAGAAAGGGGTAAGTGCGCGATGCTACCGCTAAAGGTCTTAAAGGCCAGTCTGATACAATTTCAAAAGCAAGCTTAAGGGTATCCGCTTCATTAACCTATGGATAGCCTAGATCCTTCCGAATTTGAATTAAGGGTCTTAAAGGACAGGGGCTTCGTTAGGAAGCGCTGTAAGGTGTGCGGTACATACTTTTGGACGAAAGATCTTAGCCGTGAAACCTGCGGAGAGGCGCCATGCGATCCTTACACTTTTATGGATACCAAAAAATTCAACTCCAGTTACACGGTATCTTCTATGAGGGAATATTTCCTAAAGTTTTTTGAAAAAAGAGGACATACGAGGATTGCTCCTAGACCAGTAGTAGCTAGGTGGCGCGACGACCTTTACCTTACCAGCGCTAGTATAGTGCTGTTTCAGCCCTACGTTACAACTGGTATGATACCTCCTCCCGCCAATCCGCTAGTAGTATCTCAACCGTGTATTAGGTTCGTAGATATAGATAGAGTAGGCTTGACCGCGGGAAGGCACCTTACGATGTTTGAAATGGGTGGTGCGCACGCTTTTAATAGCGAGGATAATTGGAAATATTGGAAGGATGAAACGGTCGCTTATGGCTTAGACTTTTTAGAATCGTTAGGCGTTAAAGAGGAAGAAATAACGCTAAAAGAAGATTTCTGGGAAGGGGGCGGGAATGCCGGGCCAGCATTTGAAGTTATACTGGGGGGCTTAGAACTTGAAACGTTAGTTTTTATGAAGTTTGTTGAAAAAAACGGTAAATATGAAGAAATGCCGATGAAAATCGTAGATACTGGATACGGAATTGAGAGATTTGCTTGGGTATCTCAAGGGACACCGACTGCCTTTGAGGCAATATTTCCAGATTTGTTACCTAAGTTTATGAAGTTCGCTGGCATCGAAATGCCATCGCGCCAGCTACTAAGTGATATGGCCAAAGCCTCAATTTATGCATTAGGCGATCAGACTCAAGCCGATAAATTAATGGCAAAAGCCATGGGTATGAGCGATAGCGAATTCCAGAAAAAGGTTAAGCCGTTTCAGCAAATAGGTGCTTTACTCGACCACACAAAGACGATAGCATTTTTACTTTCAGATGGCGTTATTCCGTCTAATGCCGGAGAGGGATATCTTGCTAGGTTAATACTAAGGCGGGCTTTACGGCTTAAGTGGCTATTGGATATCAAAGTTCCGCTAAAGGATCTGGTCGCCCTTCAGATCCAGCGGTGGAAAGACGATTTTCCATCTTTGGCGGATAACGAACAAAGAATTCTAGAGTTGGTTGGCATCGAGGAAGCTAAGTATAATGAGGCACTTCAAAAAGGTCTAGGGGTTCTGCAAAGAAGGATCGGAGATTTAGGAAAGGTTGATAACGATTTATTGATGAAACTTTACGATTCCTACGGTGTTCCCATCGAAGTAATAATTAAAGCCCTATCTGATAAGGGAATTAAAGCAGATATCCCAGCTGATTTTTATTCGAATCTTGCGTCATTGCATTCTAGCGCGCCAAAGGGTCAGTTAGGGCAGAAAAGCGCAAAAGTGGTTCCTCACGAAGAAGTCTTTTCAGCGTTAACTCCAACTAGGCCTTTGTACTACGAAACCCGCTCTCAAGCGTTTCAGGGAAACGTGTTATCCTATTATAGGTTTCAAGACGGCGAATTTATAGTTCTCGACAAAACGGGATTTTACCCAGAAGGCGGAGGGCAGCCGTCTGATACTGGGGTTTTGTCTTGGTCAGGCGGTACCGCAAAGGTGATCAAGGCTTATAAGACGCCTACTGGGACGATCGTCCACCAGGTTATTGTAGAAGGAAAGCCGCCAGAGGTCGGTTCGTCTGTAAGTGGACAAGTTGACTGGGAACGCAGAAAACAATTAATGAGGGGGCATACTGCGACCCATTTGGTCTTGGCCGCGGCCAGAACCGTACTCGGGTCGCACGTTTGGCAAATGGGCGCTCAAAAAGGTGTTGATATCAATAGATTGGATTTGCTTCACTATAAACCCGTTTCGGGAGAAGAATTAAGAAGAATCGAAGGATTAGCTAATGCGTGGGTTATGGACAACATTAAGGTTGAGGTTCTAGACCTAGAAAGAGATCTGGCTGAAGCGGCTTTTGGGTACCGGATCTATCAGGGAGGAGTTGTCCCTGGGAAAAGGTTGAGGGTTGTAAGGATAGGCGAGGTAGACGTCGAAGCTTGTGGCGGTACTCACGTAGATAGAACGGGCGAGATTGGCCAGATTAAGTTAACATCAGTTTCGAGGATTCAAGAATCTATTTTTCGCTTTGAATTCAGGGTCGGTTCATCGTCGATTGAGTACGTTGAAGGGCTTGAAGCCAATTTAACCGAGGCTGCGTCTTACTTGTCTACCAGTAAGGAGGGGTTCCTGCAAAAGTTGTCTTCTACATTAAGCGAATTAAACACCTGCGCCGATAACTTGGATGAGATTAAAAAGTCGCTCGCTCAAAAATATATAGATTCAGCGGTAAGCCTTGAAACTAGTCTCGGCAAGGTCAGAGTAGTGGCTTTAAACGATGAATTAGAGCCCAGAAATGTAGCAATACAAGGTACGTCAACCTCCGACGTAGTTGCAGTAATAGCTAAAAACGGCAAAAAACTGGCCATAGCGTCAAGGCGCGGCTCTGGCATCGATTTGCATCAATTCGCGGCTAAATTGCAAGAAGCGGGGGGAAAGGGAGGCGGAAGCGGAGAACTTCTTGAATTTGTTTTTAGTTCGCCCATTAACGATGGGTTTTTAAGTGATTTTTTCAAAAATGCGATAGTGTTCTAAATGCCTATCCCTGATTACGAAATTAAGTGGTCTAAGCGCTATTCAGAGCTCCGCGCCTTTGACGCAGATCCTAACGAAAAGATAAAGTTCTTTGTTACTTTTCCGTTTCCTTATATGGATGGCCCATTACACGTAGGGCACGCGTATACGGTGGGTAGGCTTGATGCGCTAGCCAGGTATAAGAGAGCGAAAGGATATAACGTTCTGTTCCCGTGGGCCTGGCACTGGACAGGGCAGCCAATAGCTGGAGAGGCTAAGCGCATTGCCTCTGGGGACGAAACTGCTATAGCGCCTCTAAGAGATGTGGCAAAAGTACCAGTGGACGAAATTAAAAAATTCGTTGACCCCGTTTATCTTGCCACTTACTTTACACACTTGGGCGAAAAGACGCTGGCCACTTTTGGCCTTTCGGTTGATTGGAGAAGAGAGTTTTTCACGACTTCTAATAATCCTGGTTTTAATGCCTTCGTTACTTGGCAGTATGAAACGCTAAAAGAAAAGGGATTTGTGGAAAGAGGGACTCACCCAGTTGTTTGGTGCCCGTTTGATTTGAGTCCTGTGGGCGATCACGATCGCCTTCAAGGAGAAGGCGTATCTCCTGAAGAAATGACTGCTTTAAAATTTCAGATTATTGAAGGGGAGCTCAGCGGGTCATATTTGATCGCTGTTACATTTCGGCCTGAAACTGTGTACGGCACCACTAATGTATGGGTATCTCCAAGTATGGATTATCTCGTTGTATCAATTGACGGCGAACGTTGGATAATAGGAGAAAAATCGGCTCAAAAGTTTCTTGACCAAGGCTTTTCAATAAAAGAGGTTGCCAGGATAAGTGGCCGTGATTTGATCGGAAAAAAAGTTGTGGTGCCCCTGGTTGATAGACAAGTCCCCGTATTGAGGGCCGACTTTATCGATCCAAATTTTGGGACAGCCGTAGTATTTAGCGTCCCGGCCCACGCGCCATACGACTACCTTGCGTTGAAAGACCTCGGTATGCCGCTCGATCCGATCTCGGTAATTTCTGTAACCGGGTACGGCGATTTTCCCGCAAAAGAAGAGTGCGAAAAACAAGCGATAAAGGACCAGAAAGATCCTAAAGCAGAAGAAGCTACAAAGAAGATTTATTCCGTTGAGTTGAGAAAGGGTGTCATGAAAGTTGGGCAGTTTTCGGGTATGCGGGTGGAGGACGCTAGGGAGGCCGTAAAAAATAGGATGGAAGAAACGGGGAAGGCTTTTAGTTTCTATGAATTGCCTGAAAAAGTTGTTTGCCGTTGCGGGACCGTTTGTGATGTCAAGTTGCTTAAGGATCAGTGGTTTTTGAAGTACTCGGATCCCAAGCTTAAGTCAATGGCACGTAATGCTATAGAAAAAATGAAAGTATACCCGGCAGGCGCTAAGCAAGCATTCCTTGAGGTACTTGATTGGGTCGGCGATAAGCCTTGCGCTAGGAGAAGCGGTTTGGGAACGCCACTACCTTGGGATAACGAATGGCTGGTAGAAACGTTAAGTGATTCAACTATATACATGGCTTATTACGTAATATCAAAATACGTTAATTCCGGTTTACTAGATTATCACCTTATGAACAAGGAATTCTTTGATTACGTGCTTCTTGGGCGCGGAGAGCTGAAGGAAGTGTCTGCCAAAACAGCTGTGCCTGAGGACTTGCTTAAAAAAATAAGGGATGAGTTTGATTACTGGTATCCAGTCGACCTGAGGGCTTCTGGCAAAGATCTGATTTCGAACCACCTTATATTTTTCGTGCTTCAGCACGTAGCTATATTTCCATCCGAAAAGTGGCCAAAGGGCATAGCTGTGAACGGCTTTGTTTCGATCGAAGGAAATAAAATGTCTAAGTCAAAGGGTAACTTTGTAACTATGGAAGCTGCCATACAAAAAAGGGGGAGTGATGCTTTGAGGGTTGCCTTAATAAATTCTGCAGAGGGCATGGATGACCCCGATTTTAAGTGGAGCGAGCTTGATTCAATGGGTGATAAAATATCTCAGTTTATTTCGTTTGTAGATGACGCTAAGAAGACCGTAGCTGGCGAAGGAAGCGATATGGACGATTGGCTGAAGGCTAGGTTTAATCAAACGCTAAATGAAGTATCGTTTAACATGGAGCAATATCGCACCAGATCTGCCTTGAATAAGGCATTTTTTGAGACTTGGATTGATTTTAAGTGGTACATAAAAAGAAGACAAAGCCAGGGTTTAAACGGGCTTTCACTTGATGCGATGCAAGTCCTTGGGAAATGGATTAGACTACTAGAGCCTTTTATGCCCTACGCTGCTGAGGAGACGTGGGAAAGGCTGGGCAATAACGAGCCTCTATATGCGCATTCTTGGCCTGAGCCTTTTGAAGTGAAAGATAGCGATTATATACTGGCGCGCGAGGCCTATTTGAAACGCGTATTTGAGGAGGCTAAAGATATAATAGCGCTTTGGGAAAAGAAAGGAAACAAGCCTAAAGCACTGATTATCCACTCTTATGATCCGGCGATCGGAGTGCTTGATTACGTAACGGGGAATCGTAAGGTTTCTAATTTACCGGATGAGTTAAAGCCCCTCATGAAAAAGCTATCATTATTAATGTCTAGCTTAAGCGAAGTCGAGAGAAGGTCGTTTGAAGCGCTCGTTAAAAGCGAAGACGGCATTTTGCACCAGTCTTTGGGATTTCTGTCGCTAGAGCTTGGCCTACCAGTAAAACTTGGGCAGCCTGGGAAATTCACGGTGGGCGAAAAAGAGTATTGGCCTCTTCCGCTTAAGCCGTTGTTTGAAGCTACATGACATTTATGTCCTCAAAAGGCGGCATACCCAATTCGCTGACGGAAGTATTATGTCAGGTCTTGCCTTAGTTATTTCTTCGTAGTTTGAGAGGCCAGTTAAAACCGCTGCTGAAAGTATGCCCGCGCTATGAGCTGCTTCAATGTCTAAATCCATGTCTCCGACGTAAATTAATTCCGTGGATTCAAGGCCGAGTTTATCTTGCAGGCGAATGAGCATATCCGGTTTAGGTTTTTTTTCGGGGACATCGTCTCCTGATATACTTATGATTCTTAGCTGGTTGAACCCGTAGTGTTTCATAAAATAATCTAGTACTATGCGCGGCGCGTTAGTAGCTATACCCACGCGAAACCCCCCTTTTACTAGCGAACTAACGCATTGAAATGAGCCAGGGATGAGTTTCGCGTATTTATTTACGTAAAAATAGCGGTAACTGTAATTCATCCAAAGTAATGATTCTTTAATGAAGTCGGGGTCGGTTTTACCAAAAGCCTCCTTGAAGATTTCTACGTAGCTCCTTCCGAGTAACTTTTGGGTTATGTCGGGCGAAGGTTTTTGTAGGCCGTTTATTACAAAGAAATCCTCGATCTGTCTTATGAATGCCTCCCGCGAGTCTAGTAGTGTGCCATCCATATCGAAAATTACTCCTTTTAAAGCTGAAATCTTTGCAGCATCCAACGGAAGAATAAGACAATTATATAGAATTAAGTATTTCTTTCTATTTTGCTGATTTTGCAGGTGATTCGCCTACTGCGATGTATAGGATATTATTCCCCCTTATTAATATCTTTCCAAAAGATACTAACGCGTTTCCATTATCATCAACTTGAACTGAGTCATCGAGAACTATGTTCATAGTGGGATCATAATTGTTTAAAATTCCTTTGTATTCCTGTCCGTCCTTTAGTTTTACTGTTACTGGAGCGTTTAACGCTTTTTTTAGCAATTTAAGAGGGGTTTCAAATGAATTGCCTTTATTTTGCCCTTGGGATCTGTCCATGTCTTCTTCCCTCATCCTGCTAGATATCAAGCACTACACCTTTTAATTAAAAAATCAGGAGTTTATAGGTATTGCGGCAGAGTAGTTTTAGACAAGGATTATTGAAGGTTTTAACATCAACGGGGGAAGGGGGCGGAAATCCGTTAGGGAGGAGATGTATAGTCCCTTCTTCATAGGAAAGTTAGGGTTTAGGGGAAGCGGTAAATCAGGCTTCAGCGATGGGATATGCGGACCCCAACAGAAGGGTTACAATGATATGAGCAAGAAAGCTCCGACCTTCAGGGAGGAGATGAATCGCGAA
>ERZ1669250.848-NODE-848-length-11787-cov-4.006308_pt1 | contig 11787 bp, 8 predicted proteins | sample MGYA00579295_ERZ1669250 | MGnify/ENA primary metagenome ERZ1669250 (study PRJEB41166, sample SAMN08046056) | hot springs metagenome | biome: hot spring; feature: acid hot spring; material: thermophilic sediment; isolation source: thermophilic sediment from acid hot...
CCACATTAGAGTCACAGATATCATCTCTAAGCAGCACACTCAATTCAATGTCAGTTACTTTATCTTCGGTTAGCAGTACAGTTGGTACAATTCAAACCGGTGTGTCTGAATTAGCAAATGAAATGTCAACACTATCATCAACAGTTGGTAAAGTAGAAGTTAATCTCAGTTCCGTTAGTGTAGCTGTATCATCAATAAATTCAACGGTCTCAAGCCTGAGCAAACAACTGTCTTCATTAAGCAATACAGTCTCAAGCATGAGCAGTTCACTATCATCTCTTAGCACAGCAGTCTCATCTCTTAGCACAACAGTCTCATCTCTTAGCACAACAGTCTCAAGCATGAGCAGTTCACTATCATCATTAAGCTCATTACCAAGTACTGTATCATCCGTTAGTTCAACTGTATCAACTGCATCTAGTAGAGCTCAGAGTGCTGAATATTACGCATTGGGTGCACTAGTATTAGCAGTGATAGTATTAATTGTAGTAGCATATATGGCCTTTGCTAAAATGTAAACCTAAATTCAAATATATTTTTTATTTTTTTCTTTCCATTTGTTTTTGGTGTGTAGATTGAGAAAAGTGTTTGTCTTGGGTTTAGATTCATTACCACCTAAAGTTTTATACGAAAACTATGGAGAAGGTTTAGATTCTATTAGGCAATTAACAAATGAATCTCAAAATTATTTGATGAAAACCTGCCACCCGCCGATAACTGTACCTGCATGGATATCAATGTTTACAGGGAAAACACCTGGTGAATTAGGAATTTATGGTTTTAGGCATAGGAAGCCTGGTACTTTTGATTCTTATGTAGTTAATTCTAATGACGTTAAAGAAAAGACTATATGGGATGAATTAGCTAAGTTTAACATTAAAACAGGATTATTTGGAGTTCCTCCAACTTATCCTCCTAAACCAATGAATGGCTTTATGGTTACAGATTTCAATACTCCTGGTAAAGAAAAACCTTACACTTTTCCACCATGGTTAAAAAGTGAAATTGAAAATAAAATTGGGGAATCTCCAATATTCGATGTAGTATATAGGACTGAAGATAGAGATAAAGCATATTCTGATCTGATGGAAATGATAGAAAATCATCAAAAAATCCTTAACTATTTAGTAAAAAAAGCATGGGATCTATTTATTTATGTTGAAATAGGAGTTGATAGAGCTCATCATATGTTTTGGAAATATTTTGATAATACTCATCCAAGGTATGAATATAATGAAAAGTTCAGTAAAGCAATTCCAAATGTTTACAGAAAGATTGATAATTGGTTTTCTAAGTTAATTAAGGAACTACCAAAAGATACAATTTATGTTATTGTAAGCGATCATGGAACAAAAAGCATGAAGGGCTCTTATCCTATAAATCAGTGGTTAATGCAGCAAGGCTTTTTAAAAATTAAAAATGAGACAAAAGAAGGAGAAGATTTATTACCTGATAATATAAATTGGAATGAGACAAAAGTTTGGGCATGGGGAGGTTATTATTCTCGCTTTTTCTTTAATATTAAAGGAAGAGAACCTAAAGGAATTTTAGAAAAAGAAGAGATAGAAGGTTTAATAAAGGATTTGAAAAACTCTATATCAAAAATTAAAGGACCTAATAATGAGCAGTGGAAGAATGAAGCCTATACCCCTCAAGAAATTTATCCAGAAATAAAAGGGGATGCACCAGATTTAACAGTTTATTTAGATGATTTGAATTGGAGGCCAATAGGTACAATAGGTTACAAGAGCATGTATTTAGAGAAAAATGATAAAGGGCCAGATGATTCTATGCATGATTGGTATGGTGTGTTTTCTATTTATGATCCAGAAGGAACAATAGAAAAAGGTAATAAAGGTGTTATAGAGATAAATAAAATCAAAAATGTTTTAGAGCAATTAATTTTAGGAAAGTGATTGTTAACTGGGGGGTTAACAATTAGCTTAAATTTGACTCTATTTTTATTTATATGGGAGAAAATTTGATAGGTATACCATTAGCAATAACATCATCTATTGTATCTTTTATTTCAGCATTATTTATAATAAGGTCATGGATTAGTGTTGCTAAAAGAGAGGGATTAGTTGGTAAAGATATAAATAAAGCCGATAAACGTGAAGTTGCGGAAGCTGGTGGAATATGGGTTGTTATATCATCAATATTTGGCCTCTTATTATTTGAAGCAGTTTATGTTTTTACACAAAACAAATATTTTTATTTGCTTTATTTTTACTCAATAATTACTTTACTGATTTTATCTTCTTTTTTAGGCTTTATGGATGACATTTTGGGATGGAAAAAAGGGGTACCTCAATGGATAAGAATACTAGCTATGGTACCAATAGCTTTACCATTGATGATCGCTAAATATAACTCTTACATATTATCTATACCATTTTTTAACAAAATTTATTTAGGTATTTTATATCCTTTAATTATTATACCTATAGGAGTTTTAGGTGCTAGTAATGCTTATAACATGATAGCAGGTTATAATGGTTTGGAAGCCGGTAATGCTATAATTCTTTTAACATTTACAATGATTTTCGGTTTAATTAAGGGAATAGAAATTGTAGTATATGTTAGCATAATTTTAATGGGGGCTTTGATTGCTTTCTTGATTTATAATTGGTATCCAGCAAAGGTATTCCCTGGTAATACTTTTACATATGCTATAGGAGCGTTATATGCAGGTTTAATAATATTAGGTGATATACCCAAGTTTGGCTTAACAATGTTTTTCCTATATTACATAGAACTAATTTTATTTATTAGGGGTCTTTTCCATGGAGTTTATAAAGAAAACTTTGGGAAAGTTGAAGGTAACTCTTTAATGCCGCCATATGAAAGGTCTTATAGTATTACGCATTTAGCTATAAAGGCTTTAATAAAGATAAGAGGTAAAGCAACAGAAAGGGGTGTAGTAATTTTTATTTTTATACTTCAAATCATTGTTGGTATAATTTCCTTATTTTTATACATTTAATTTTAATTCAAAAACTATGAAACCTTCTGAATTTGAAGTAAAATTCTTGCTCATATGTCTTATATTTTCCAAATATCCATTAACTAAAAATGGAGGATTCGTTTCTAATATTGTTAATTCGCCATTTGAATATATTTTTCCAGAATATTTGGTTATAGGATACCAAACCCAATCGTTAACAAATCCTTTAACATTTTTCAAATTAGCTTTAACTTCTTTTAGTTTAAATTCGTTTATTAATTCTTTAATGTCATATACCTTGCCATCTATAAAATAAAACATATCTATTTCTTTAAATCCAAGAGCTTTAGCAAGTTGCACTGATGGAACATTTTTCTCATTAGCTGCTAACCTGAATATTTTCTTTGGACTTAACTCCATAGCTTTTTTAGCTAATGCCTTTCCAACACCTTTCCTTCTTATTTCTTGTTTAACTCTTATTCCCTCGAACCATGTAAAGTCTTCGAATATTCTTGCATGTATTATACCAAGAATTTCACCATCACTAACAGCTTTTATAAAAAGACCTTCTTTTACCCATTTGTCAAAGTATTCAGGTATATAATCTCCCCATATCCAAGTATTTTCAGTAAGCTTATTTATCTTATCCCTGTCTTCTGGTACTACCTTTTCAAATCTTAATGCTTGGAACAATTTTACCCCCATTTTAATGTATACTAACCTGTTCAAATATTTATATGAGAAAAGTTTATAAGTTTCGTATCGAATAATAGATACGGGTGAGTAGAATGGGTTGGGGTAGAAACAACTGTTGGTACCCAGGAAATATTAATATATATCCGGGAAATGGGCCCTTCAATTATTTACCTCCATGGGAAAGGCCAGGATTTTACTTAAGGTACGGATATGTTCCAGCAATGTTTCAAGGTCTTCAAATATCAAAGGAAGATAAAATATTATGGCTTGAAAGCCTTAAGAGTAATTTAGAAAATGCAAAAAGCAACATAGAAAAGCAATTAAATGAAATTAATAATTTAATAGAAAGCTTAAAGAAAAGCTAAAAATAATATGCTAATCAAATCTTTGAATAAATATAATTAATTGTTTTTTTTAAACCTTCTTCTAAGCTGTAAACAGGTTCCCAATTAAGTTCTTTTTTTGCTTTTTCAATCTTTGCCACACTTTTCTTAATATCGTTTTTCCTAGGTTCATCATATATAGGTTCTTTATATTTACCTATAATTTTTTCTATAACATCTAATAATTCTTTTATTGTTATTTCTTTACCAGTACCGATATTATAAATACCGCTTGCCTTAAATTTAATTGCATTGATAAATGCGTTTGTAACATCTTTTACATATATGAAATCCCTTGTGTTTTTACCATCGCCATGAATTATTGGAGTTTCATTTTTTAATAGCTTTTCGATAAATATTTGTATAACTCCAGCATATGGCCCTTTTTTCATTTTAGGCCCATAAACATTGAAAAGACGTAAGGCAGAACCTTTTAATCCATATTCTTTTATATAAGATAAAAGCATTTCTTCTCCCATTAGCTTGGTGAATCCATATAGATTAATTGGTTTTTTTTCATCATCTTCATCTATTGGCATTTTTTCTTTTTCTCCATAAACTGCTGCGCTGCTCGCTATAGTTATGTATGCATCTAACTTTCTCGCTAACTCCAATACGTTTGATGTTCCGTTAACATTTACTTCTATTCCCCTTATAGGGTTTTCTCTCACTTCATCAACACTTACAATAGCAGCTAAATGGATTATACTAACTTCTTCTCCTTTGAATTTCTCTAAAAATTCTATTTCCTTGTATTTTGAAACATCGCTAATAATTAACTTAGCCCTTCCGTTTATATTATATCTTGATCCAGATGATAAGTTATCTATTATAATAGCATCATTATCATCTTTTAATATATCCTCTATTAAATTACTCCCTATGAATCCAGCTCCTCCAGTAACTATTATCATTTTCTCCCCTGATTAAGTGTAATGAAAAATCTTTAAACTCTTTTATAAATTAAAAACAGGGAAAAGTATTGAGCGTCTCTATAAAGGCTTTAGAAAAAAGCTATCAAAAAAATAAGGTACTAAAAGGAATAAACTTGGAAATTGAAAAAGGCGAACTATTTGTTATATTAGGTTTTTCTGGTTCGGGTAAAACAACTCTTTTAAGATGTATAGCAGGATTAGAAGAAATAGATTCCGGCAAAATATTTATCGATAATGAAGATGTAACTAATTTGCATCCATCCAAAAGAGGAGTAGCCATGGTTTTTCAGAACTATGTTTTATATCCCCATAAAACTGTTTATGAAAATCTCCTTATGCCTGTAGAAGATAAGAAGGATGCAAAAATAAAAATAGATGAAATAAGTAAAGCCTTAGGCATTGGAGATCTTTTAAATAGGTATCCATCTCAATTATCTGGTGGACAACAGCAGAGAGTTGCATTAGCGAGAGCATTAATAAAAAATCCCAAAGTTTTGTTATTAGATGAACCTTTAAGTAACATAGATGCTCCCCAAAGGATATCTGCAAGGAGATTTATTAAGGATTTGCAAAGAAAAGAAAGCATAACAACTATATATGTAACTCATGATCAAATTGAAGCTATGGCATTAGCTGATAGAATAGCTGTTATGAAGGACGGAAAGATATTGCAAGTAGGAACCCCTGAAGAGGTATATAATGAGCCAAAAGATGAATTTGTTGCTTCTTTTATTGGTGACCCTCCAATGCTTATTCTAGATGGGAATTTATTTAATGTACATGGAAAAATAGGCTTAAGGGTTGAAGATATCGAAATAGATACCCATGGTAAATATGAAGGGGAAGTTATAGATGTTGAATTTATTAATGGAAAATATTTAATATATGTAAGATATAATAACAAAGAAATAAGGGGGTACTCTGATAGAAAATTCAATGAAGGTGAAAAAGTTAAATTTTCCATAAAGAAATATAGGGTGTTTTAGTTGAAATACTCTGCGCCTTATTTAATTTATATAACAGCTTTAGGAATAATTCCTTTTGTAGCAACTTTTTACATAGCTGGCATAGCTAGTCATCAAGTTATTTTGATATACAAATTATATCCTATAATAGAAATAATTGACAACACCTTTGTATATACTATTGGTGTTTCATTTTTAACTACATTGTTAGGATTACTAGCTGCGATAGCTATAGATTCAATTGATAATAGAAGGGTTCAATTATTATTATCATTTATGGTTATGCTACCCTATACAATACCTTTTACTTCTTCTGCTCTTATTTGGAGTATAAGCTTTTATGGTCCATACGGTTGGTTTACTTATTTGCTTGGAATTAAATATGATCCTTTGTTAATTTCAAGAACAGCAATGCTCAGCGTTATATTAGTAAGCGTTTGGGCAGGAATACCAATGTCTTTTTTGATAATTTTTTCTTCGTTAAAATCTATAGGGAGAGAAATAAAAGAAAATGCATTGATGGATGGAATCCCTAAATCCGAATACTATTCTAGAATAGCAATACCTTTAATAGGAAAAGCTATTCTAATTGTTTTTCTATTGCAATTTGTTTTTTCTCTAGGTGCGTTTGACACACCATATATATTGACAGGTGGTGGCCCATTATTTTCGACTACAACCCTTGGTTTAGCTGTTTATACGATATCGTTTAAATCTTCATTAAGAAATGCTCTTGCCGGAGGTGCATTTTCTGCAGCCATTTTATCTATTATTGCTACGGTTCCAGCATTATTATATGTGAAAGCACTAAAAACGCAAAAGGTTATATTTCCATCATTTAAATTAAGGCTAAATAATAAAATTATGTTAGCTTTGGTTTCAATATTTTTAATACTTTTGCTTTTCTTTTTAGACTTTCCAATTTATTATATGTTTCTATCAGCTTTTAGAAGTCCTGAGTTGGATTTTACAACACCTCCGATACTTATACCAAAAGGGTTAACTTCTACATATTTTATCCAGGCATTATATGAGTCTATACCTTATTTAATAACAACTGTAGTTATAAGCATTATTGGCCCACTTATTTCAATATTTTTAGCAGCTCCTGCATCTTATGAAATATCTAGAGGAAAAAACGCTTGGATCTTACCATTATCTATGTATTTGTATTCTTTACCTGTTATGGCCTTTATAATACCGATTTACATATTTGTTGCTAAAATAAATATATTAAATACATGGTGGGCATTAATTTTAGCAATGCCTTTATATGGAGCATTGTATGCATTATGGCTAATGTATAATTACTTTATGCTCTTGCCAAAATTTTATGATGAGACCGCTGAATTATTTAACATAAAAAGGAAGTTTACAAGAATTATAATGCCATTAAGTAGGCCTGTTTTATTTTCTACGCTTCTCTTATTAATAATAGGTACATGGCATGCTCTTTTTGTACCTTTAGTTTTATCTGAAACTCCCTATAATTTTTCTTTTCCACCTAAAGGAGCGCAAACTCTTTCTATATTTGCTTTACTTGCTATAGGAGATATTGGTGTTAATTGGGCTTTGTTAGCTGCTTCAGCTGTTGTTACAGCTCTTCCAGTAATGATACTTTCATTAATTACAATAACAAGGGTACTAAAGGGATCATATAGTGGAGGAATAAAGTTTATTTAGATAAACAATATGTATTTAAAAATAATATATGTTTTTATATTAATTTGATTAAAAATAATGTGGTGAGAATTTGTCTAAAAGATATAATGACAGTATATCTTCTAAAATGATAGCGGGCATTATTGTTATTGTTATAGTTATAATAGTTGTAGGGGTTGTTTCGTATAACTATTATAGAGAATCTATTAAAACAACCACTACACTCATAACAAATTCTTCATTACAACCTCAAACAATAACTGTTGTTATGTATAGCGGTGGGGGGGCCAACTTTTTAAATAAAACAGTTATACCTATGTTTGAAAAAGAATATCCAAACATTAAAGTAAATTTAGTTACCTATCCGTATAGTCAATATTTTTCAGCAATTTCTACTGCATTTCAAGCAGGTTCTAATCAATATGATATAGTTTTATATACACATGGAACAGCATATCAATTTTGGCCTTATTTGATCCCTTTAAATAATTCTGGCATTAACCAAAGTGATATATTACAAGGCGCGGAAGCCGATGGAGGTATTTATTATAACAAGACATCAAATCAATATGAAATTGTAGGAGAACTTTTTGGGTCAAGCTTTTATATATTTGCCTATAATACAAAGTTATTTAATAACACTTTATTACAGCAAGAGTTTTATAATGAATATCATTTTAGTTTAAACCCGTGGACTTGGAATAACTGGACCCAAGTAATTGATGCTGATCAATTCTTTGTCTCCCATAACATAACAAAGTATGGTTTCTTAATAGCTGATAGCGCTAGCGATAAAGATATAGATTATTCATTTCCGGCTGTATATTATTGGTTCTATGAGCATAACGAAACTGTTAATGGAGGTACATCAGCTGGTATCCCCGGTTGGGGAATTTATTTTTACGGATATATGAGCTCAAATAGTAAATATCCACAAATAGCATTAAACACAAGTGTTGGAATAGAAGCATTAGAAACATATAAGGAATTAATAAGCTATGAACCAAACCCATTACAGCTTCCTATAACCTATGATAATTTACCTGATATTTTGGGTGAAAATGTTTCTCCAGGCGCTTTTATGTGGAATTCTCAAATAGATGCTGTCCCAAGTAACGTAAGTAAATATATAGCATTTGCACCATTGCCTGGAGGATATGCCGAGCCAGGGCCTACATTTTTAGGTATAAGTAAATATTCGACTCATGTGAAAGCTGCAGAGCTTTTCTTACAATTTTTAACATCGCCACAAGTTCAAGTTTTATCTTCTGTTCCAGTTTCAAAGCAGGCATTTAATATGCTAATATCAAACAAATCTTTGCCTTTGCTAGTAAGGGAAAGATATAATGCTACTCTTATAGCATCTCAAAAAGCATATGCAGGTGTTGGTACAGGTGTGCCATCTCAAATTCCAACTTTGTCTACGTATTTAGACAATGGAATATTTTCTTATATAACAAATCAATCTAATAATGCTCAGGAAATTATGAATTCTGTAGTTCAAAAATGGATTGATGCATTAAATGCATATATTTCTTAAATTTATTAATATTTTAAATAAAATCTAAATTAATTAATTTTATTAGTATAAAACGATAGATATTTAAACCCAGAAGATATAAGGTAAAAAAGGATATATTAAGGAGGCGTAGTTTTAGTGAGAAGAATTTACATAGGTGTTTTGTTGGCGATAATGTTAATTAGTTTTGTATTTCCATTTGCATACAACAATGCTAAAGCTGATACAACTCAATATCCTAGACTAAATCAAATAACCTTCATATCATATAACGGAAATGACTTAAACGGCATAGAAGCCTTTACGAGTGGTGCTATAAGCATGTATACTTTTCCAATTCCACCCAATAAAATAACTAGTCTACCTTCAAATTATAGCACTTATATAATGCCAATAGCATTTTATGATGTTTTATTAAATCCATTAAATACATCTTTTGGATTCAATCCGTTTATGTTCCAACCGGTTAGGTATGCAATGAACTATATAGTTGATAGGAGCTATTTTGTGGATAATATATTGGGCGGTTATGGAACACCAACTTATGGACCTTATGCAGGAGAATTTGAAGGTCTAATGACTTCAAATGCTTCTGCACCATATATAGATATACATTATAATTTAACTTATGCTAATCAAACTATATACAATACGCTGATTAAACACGGGGCTCAATACATAAACGGTAAATGGTATTATAACGGAAAACCAATAACAATTTATTTCTTTGTTAGAACAGATACAATAGTTAGACAAGAATATGCAAAGTTTTTAGAGTCACAATTACAGCAATTAGGCTTTACTATACAGGAAGTTAGCGGTAACTTACAAAAACAAAATACTGTAATATATGGATCTGATCCACACAATTCTACCTGGAATATAGCTGTAGAATCTTGGGGAGGAGGATATAGCTATTATGATGATGTAGTGCCTATAGAATTTCTGGCACCATTATTCGGAGCAGTTCCTGCTACAAGTAACATAAGTTTAACTTTTGGAGCATATAATGATAGTATGTACGAAACTCCAGATTTGTTTAATACAATGTCTAAATTAGATGCAATATCATTACAATTGTATTTCACTCAATTTAATACATCTAAACAATATTATAATTTATTAAGCCAGCTAGTGTCTTTAGGTATAAATGATTCAATTAGAGTATTTGTGGCAGAATCACAAATACCGATTTATGGAAGCTCTATATTGCAAGGAGTTTTACCATCAGTTTCCTATGGTAGCGTATTAAACACTCCAAATTATATGACTATGTCTACTCCTACTGGAATTACAACAATAGGCGTTAGATATTTATCTCAAGGATCAATGAATCCAGGTCTTGGATTTACAGATGCCTATTCTATTGATTTAGCATATTCATTGATTTATCCATTAAGCGAAGCGGGTCCAAACGGGTATTCAGTACCAACAGGAGTAATACTAAAGGTTGTAAATGAGTCAAATGTATCAAATATACCTGTTCCCACTAATGCCATAACGTTTAATACTAGCACGTTACAAGTTCAGTACGTTGAACCAAATACAACGGCAGAACTAAGTGTAATAGCTAACTTTGCTCCGCTAATGAATAATGATAAATTTGCAGACAACCAAAGCATAACTTTAGCTGATATAATAAACATATATCTTGAGGCTCAAAAAATGCTATCTCCAAGCAGCTCAATAAGCGATCCTGCCGTAGAGAGCTTTTATTCATTTGCTATGTATCCATCAGTAATAGGATTCAAAATAATAAATTCTACAACTATACAGATATGGGGTGATGTAAAGTTCTTTGATCCATTATATGCAGCTGAAACTTTATTAGGTGACTTCTTACCCTTAGGAGGTTATAGCCCTGCAGAGTTCTTCCCGTGGCAAGAATATTCTGCAATGAATTGGGTCGTATCACATGGATTAGCTGCATGGGATGACTCTACTGCAACTGCAAAAGGTATAGATTGGTTAAGCATAGTTAGTCCAAAAGACGTAGGATATATGATGCAGGCTTTGAATAATTATTCATCAACAGGTTACATACCTCAAGATCTAATGGAGGTTCAAAAATTAAGCGGTTTCAATTTAGTAAATGAAACAACAGCAGTTCAAGGATATAAGAATTTAATTAACTTTATCAATAAATATGGGAATGCTTTTGTGAGTGATGGTCCATTTATATTAACTAGCTATAGCGTTACTTCAGGAGGGGCAGTTGTAGTTAGGAATCCAAACTTCAATTTATCATTACCTAGTATAGTATTCCAGATTCCAATGCTATATACATTAAACTTCCAAGTTCCATCAATAGTTGGGGCAGGGCAAACATTAACAGGTCAAGTATTGCAAACTCCTGATGGATCTAAAGTAACAACTCCTGCACCAAATGTTATAGTTTATGCTCAACTTGTTAATAGTAATGGAGAAGTTGTAAGGGTTTATAACGTTACAACAAATTCCAATGGTCAGTTTTCATTTACCCTACCAACAGGCTTAAATGGTAAATATTATTTAAGAATATTCACATATACGTATCAAAATATAATGATGGATCCCACAGTTTATACTCTATTAGTAGTTCCTTCGATAACAACCACAACATCTACAACATCAACCACAACCTCAACAACATCTACAACATCAACCACAACCTCAACAACATCTACAACATCAACCACAA
>ERZ1669250.849-NODE-849-length-11780-cov-4.417569_pt1 | contig 11780 bp, 11 predicted proteins | sample MGYA00579295_ERZ1669250 | MGnify/ENA primary metagenome ERZ1669250 (study PRJEB41166, sample SAMN08046056) | hot springs metagenome | biome: hot spring; feature: acid hot spring; material: thermophilic sediment; isolation source: thermophilic sediment from acid...
TTACAATGTAATTTTTATCATTAAACTCAAACCAGTCCATATGCCACAGACTGTTTTGTTACTATATCTCCCCTAACCCATACCCTTTGTTTCTTTTTATTCATATTTCCATTAACATCCCTCCTTCTTTCAATGTCCTGTGTATTTTGTCGTGTGATATCTTTATACCTCTTTTCCTGAGATGCTTTTCAATAGTAAGTGTTCCACTTTCTGGATGTTCTTTTTTCATATTTTATACTAAAATCTTCATTTCCTCAGAAATCTGATCTTTCCTCTTTCCTGCATTTTTTTAATTACACCTTTCCTTCCAATCGGTATTTTCTATAGATCATATTCACATTTATAGGTGTGATATTCATAATCCTTACAATTTCTGAGGAACTCATTCTATTCCACTTCTGTTTGATTATACATTTAATTTTCTTTTGTGTAAGTTTGGCCATTGAATATATGAAATTACTAAGATGTAAATGATATTCCCATATATAGGAAATTATTTTGGGATATCACAAGGGTAAAAAAATTAAAAAAAAATAAATATGAAACTTATAATATTAAAACATGGACACTGAAAGTTTAGATGAATTATTAAAATTCATTGAAACACCTATAGAATATGACCTGTTTTTAAAATATCTTGAAGACTCATACAAAAATGAAGAAATCAGTGTTGAGGATTACAATGAACTCAAAAAAAAATTAAAAGAAAAGGAGTCGGTAAAAAATCAGAGATATGTGAAACCAGGAGAAGTAAAGGAAATTATATGCTATAAAGGATATTTTGACAAAAAGGAGAAAGTCAATGTAGATTATACTCCAAGAATAACTGAATTCTACAGGGAAGCAATGAAAAAAAATAAGACTCTATATGATTACATGAACGAAATAATAGGGATTCCTTCAAAGATGCAGTTAAGATTTGTGCTTAAAAATGAAGTTACCGAAAAAAAGGAGAATAAACCCAGAGAAAATCTGGACCTTAAAAGTATAAAAGAAAGAATCGATAGTTTGGAAATGGAACTTAAAAAATTAAGGGATGATCTTGAAAAGATAATGAATAAAAATCAATAATGTAATTTTTATTTATTCAATATCATTATACCTTCATGGTGATTTCATGTCCGATTATGAAGAGATGATGAATTTCCTGGGCATAAAAAATATAGATGAGCTTTTCAGTGATATACCTGAAAGTGTAAAAATCAACGGGATAGATTTGCCAGAAGGGATGGATGAAAACAGTCTGAGAATAGAAATGAGAAAAATACTTGGAAGAAACAGATCATTTTTTGAAATGCCGATTTTCATGGGGGCCGGAGTATATTTTCATTACATACCTTCAGCTGTATTTTCGATACTATCAAGATCAGAATTTTATACAGCATACACACCATATCAGCCTGAGATTTCCCAGGGTATGCTGCAGACACTGTTTGAATATCAGAGCTACATAGCTGAACTGACAGGTCTGCCAGCGGTAAATGCATCCATGTATGATGCACCGACATCACTTGGAGAAGCGGCAAGAATGGCATACAACATAAACGGAAAAAAGGAGGTAATAATACCTAAAAATATTCAGTGGGAAAAGAAAAGCGTTCTCCTGAATTATGTAAAAGGTCTGGATATGAAAATTGTAGAATATGATTACGATAAAAAAACTGGAGGAATTGATTTTGAATCCCTGAAATCTAAAATAAACGATAATACTTCGATGGTATATGCGGAAATTCCAAATTTCTTCGGGGTTATTGATGAAAATGTAACTAAAATAAGGGAGCTTGGTAATTTCATATTTACCGTTGGTGTGAATCCAATATCCCTCGGAATATTGAAAGCCCCGGTGGATTACGGTGCTGATATTGTCATTGGTGAAGGACAGATTCTCGGTAATCCGGCAAGCTTCGGGGGACCACTTTTAGGAATATTTGCAACAAAAATGGAATACATAAGAAAAATGCCTGGAAGAATTATAGGTATGTCAAGGGATCACAGTGGCAGAAGGGCTTTTGTAATGACCTTGCAGACCAGGGAACAGCATATAAGGAGGGCAAAGGCAACAAGCAATATATGTTCAAATGAAGCACTTGTTGCGGTGGCGAGTGCAGCTTACCTTTCAGTCCTAGGAAAATCCGGATTGAAAAGAGTTGCCGAAATCAATATAAACAGGGCCAATTCAACCCTTGAAAAGATTAAATCAATTAAAGGGTATAGGTCCCCACATTCAGGATTACATTTCAATGAGTTCGTTATATCCTTACCTGACAAGGAAATAAATGTTCATAAAAAGCTTCTTTCAAAAAACATTCACGGTGGTTACATGATAAATACAATGACCAGAAATTCATTTCCGGAATTGGGTGAAAGTATGCTGTTCAACGTAACTGAAATGCATTCCAGTGATGATATAAATAAGCTCTTAGAAGCCTTAAAGGAGGTGGTTCCATGACATTTCATCAGGCGATATGGGATGAGCCATTAATATTTGAGAAAAAGGGAAAGAGAACAGTCAGATTACCGGATGAAGATATTGAATATAAAACAAGCATTCCAGATTCCCTGAAAAGAGACATGCTCAATATTCCGGAAAACGAGGAACATGAAGTCTTGAGACATTATGTCAGATTATCACAGATGAATTATGGTGTTGACATTAATACCTATCCACTTGGATCATGCACAATGAAATTCAATCCTAAAATAGCAGATGAACTCGCATCCATGGATCAGGTAAGGTACATACATCCTTACCAGGATGAGGATACAGTACAGGGTGCCCTTCAGATAATGTATGAACTTCAGGAATCCCTGAAAAAGATAACCTACATGGATGGCTTCACGCTTCAACCTGTGGCTGGTGCCGATGGTGAATTCACAGGACTCCTGATCGTCAGGGCATTTCATGAAGACAGGAAAGATTTCAAGAGAAAGGAGATAATAGTTCCAGACTCTGCACACGGGACAAATCCTGCAAGCTCAACCATGGCGGGATTCACTACAATTGAAATACCAAGCAATGAACAGGGTATGGTGGATCTGAATGCACTTGAATCTGCACTTTCAGAAAAAACGGCTGCCTTCATGATAACAAATCCGAACACTCTAGGGATTTTTGAGGAAAATATTGAAAAGATTGCTAATCTTGTACATTCACATGGTGCTTTACTGTATTATGACGGAGCTAACCTGAACGGGATCATGGGTAAAACAGCCCCGGGAAAAATGGGATTTGATATTGTTCATGTCAATCTGCACAAAACTTTTGCTACACCACATGGAGGTGGAGGACCTGGTGCCGGACCAGTTGGTGTAAAATCACATCTGATTGACTTTCTGCCCGTACCTGTGATTAAATTTGATGGAAAGAAATATCATCTTGATTATAATTTAGGAAAATCAATAGGAAAAGTGGCCATGTTTTACGGTAACTTTGGCGTTCTTGCAAGGGCATGGGCATACATAAAACTCATGGGAGGAAATGGACTCAGGGAGGCTACAGAAAGGGCTGTGCTGAATACAAATTATTTGAGGAAAAAACTCCAGGGATACTATGACCTTCCATACAAGGAATTGAGGAAACATGAGGTTGTTTTCAGCGGTGTCAACCTTAAAAAATATGGCGTAAGGACACTCGACGTTGCAAAGAGGATGCTTGATTATGGTGTACATGCACCAACTATATATTTCCCCCTTATTGTCGAGGAGGCTCTCATGATTGAACCAACTGAGACTGAAAGCAGGGAATCCCTAGACAGGTTAGCTGAAATCATGATTAAAATTGCAGATGAAGCACAGAAAAATCCGGAATTGCTGAAAGAAGCTCCCAAGAATACACCTGTGGGAAGGATAGATGAGGTGGAGGCAAACAGAAATCCAATCCTGTCATATAAAATGATTAAAAAATGAAAATAGTGATATACGGTGCCGGGGCCGTAGGCAGCCTGTTCGGTGCATATCTTTCAAGAAAATACGACGTAGCATTGATAGGAAGGAAGGATCATGTAAATGCCATAAACCTCCACGGCCTTGAAATCAGGGGAAAAACGGAAGGAATATTCAATATAAAGGCTATGGAAAATTATGATGGAGGGGCAGATGTTATATTTCTGACTACAAAATCATATGATACTGAAAATGCAATGAAAATGCTAAAGGATACAATTAAAAATGAGATCATAATATCACTGCAGAATGGACTGGACAATATTGACATAATAAAAAAGTACTATGACAGAAAGATTGCTGCCGGTATAACAACCGAGGGTATCATTTTTGAAAGTCCCGGAAAGATAATACATACTGGAAAGGGATTTACAAAGTTGGGAAACATAAAAAACGTAGATAGGAAAATATTGAATGATATCCTAGATTCCCTGAAATATTCTGGCATGAATGCCGAATATTCTGAGAATATTGAAATGGAAATATGGAAGAAGGGTCTTGTGAATGGGTGCATAAATCCTCTTACTGCAATAATGGGAATAAAAAATGGAGAACTTCTTAAAGATCCCGTTAGCAGGGTTTTTGAAAAGGTATGTGAAGAAATTCAGGAACTAGCGGAATATATGAACATTCATAATGATGTCCTATCAATGAGTAAGGACGTTGCTATAAACACAGCCGATAATTATTCGAGCATGCTTCAGGATATAATGAAGGGAAAAAGAACTGAGATTGATCATATAACGGGAATAATATTACTAAGGGCTAAAAATTATAAACTGGAGATGAAGCTCAATGAATCTTTATATTACCTTGTTAAATACCTGGAGGGAAAACATGACAAATGATCAGATTGAGATCAAATTCAAGAGGGATCTTAAATTCATTGACCTGATAAATGTTGGCGTAGGTGCAATGACAGGTGCAACCATCTACATGATGGCTGGCCAGGCTGTTCAGTATTCAGGAACCGCAATCTTTCTTGTTTTATTTTTCAATTACCTTGTTACAATTCTGACAGCCATGACTTATGCAGAACTATCAACAATATACCCTGAAGCAGGTGGTGGATATCTGTTCGTTGAAGAGGCACTGCCAAAACCATTCGGTTTTATGGGGGGGTGGATGTCCTGGTTTTCCCATTCCATTGCTGATTCGTTCTACAGTGTCACATTTGCAACCGGTATAGTATGGTTAATGGAATTATATTCCATTCAAATTCCTCTGAATGTTGGATTATTTATAAAAATACTTGCTGTAATAATAATTGGCATAATAATATTCATAAATTTCTGGGGAACAAAAACCACAGGAAGAAGCCAGACCATGATCAATCTGACACAGATATTTTTAATTATTGTAATTGCTGGCCTTGGAATCTACGGCATTTTTACAAGGCATGTGAATCCCATAAACAACATATTCCCCATAACAGGAACACCAATAGGTATTCTGCTTGCAATGGGTCTTCTTTTTGTAGGGTTTGAAGGGTATGAAATAATTGCTCAGGGAGCAGAGGAAATTGAAAATCCGAAAAAAAATCTTCCGAGGGCAATTCTACTTTCTGTAACGATAGTCACAGTCCTTTACGTATTTCTATTCTTTGCGATGATTGGACTCATTGGCCCCTCATTATTTGCTTCTTGGGGAAATGATGCGGTCTTTAATTATGGTAGATATACAATGGGGCAGATAGGTGCCTCTCTGGTTTTGCTTGCTCTATTATTCGGTGCATCCGCAACATTAAACGCTACCGTATATTCATCAATAAGGGTATCATTTGCTATGGGAAGAAATGGATCTCTACCAAAATCATTTGCAAAGATGCATTATAAAAGGAGAACACCTTATGTGGCAACGTTTGTCTCGGGAGCAATAATCTCAATCATGGCGGTTTCATTTCCACTGGACACCATCGTTGCAGCTGCTTCAATAATGTTTCTTCTGTTATTTACACTGGTGAACATTGCTGTAATCGTCAACAGATATAAAAACCCAAATGTCAAGGCAGAATGGAGGATACCACTTTTTCCCCTTATACCGATTCTTGCAATATTCACAAAGCTATTGGTTGCCTTCACACTCTGGATATTTTCTCCTGAAGCATGGTATGTTGCAATTCTCTGGATTGAGGTAGGTCTCATAATATATTATTTCTGGTCAGGTAAAAAGGAGATTGAACATGGACAGATAATAAAGCCTACAACGGGAGTTACAGAACTGAAAAAGAACAGTATAATGGTTGCAGTGGCCGAGGAGGATACAAACAGTGTAAAACTTGCAGCCCAGATTTCGAGAAACACAGGAGGGGAATTGTACATATACCATGTATACGAAGTACCAAAAACCGTGAGCCCGTATGCAATGAGGTATAATGATATTGACAGGGAAATTAAAATGATGGAAAGGCTTGAAAAACAGGCAAAGAAGTTCAAGAGGTCCGTTTCCTCCATACTGCAGGTTAGTCATGACACATACAATGCAATTCAGGATGAATTGAATGAAAAGAAAATAAAGATATTATTCCTTAGCTGGAGGAAAAAGTACATAGGTTCGAAGATTGAAAGGTTTTATAAAAATCAGAAGACCGATATGATCATTTTCAAAAACAACATACCTGAAAAAATAAACAGAATCAACATAATAATTTCAAAAAGGAGGAGTTACAAGTTTGCACTGGATGTTGGGATAAAACTTTCAACTGAAAATAATGCTGAAATATACATATATTCGTTTTCTGCAGAAAAAAAATTTCTGGAGAATGTTGAAAATTACCTGAATGATATTCATGTAACATACAATATAGAAAACCTGAACCGGGAAAATATCATAGATAAAATAAAAGAAATAATAAATAAAGGTGACCTTACTGTAATGGTCAGTCCATCTGAACTTATGGAAAAGCATATTCCTGTGATGGCAGAAATTTCAATAATTTCTGAACTGAATGGACCATTCCTCATAACAAAAAAGATGCAGGATGAATTAAAAAATGAAGATTATTCACTGATGCATCATACATGAATATATGAATTCCAGAATGTCGGTCTTGACATCTTCCATCTTGCTGATATCATCAATGAAAACTACTATTTCATAAAATTTCTTTTTGCCTTCAACCCTTAAGAGATGTACCTTTGGCCTTATATCATATATGATATATTGAGATACCATGTTTTTAACTATGCAGTCCTCTATCCTTTCCTTTGATATAGGATCATCAGTTGTAAACTCAGCCTTGACCGGAAAAATCTTTTCACGTGAACCTATGTTCTGTATTGTTAAATTTAATATCTTCGAATTTGGAACATACACTATATTTTCACTATAATCCCTTATTACCGTATTCATCAATTTTATATCTATTATTTCACCCATGACATCTATTTCGTCAATTTTTATGTAATCACCGATCATGAAAGGCTCTGTAATGAGGATGGAAAGACCACAAAGGGCATTTGTGAATGGTGGTGTAAATATAAACACAAATGAAAATATAAGAAATATGATGAATATGATGAAAACAAATATATCGGCAAATGTAAATCCAACCATCGAAAGAAATACCAGTATGAGGCCAACTATAACAATGGTGGAAATAAAATGCTTAAGGATACCTGAAATATAAATGAAGAGTTTATCCTTATTTGATTTTGATTTCAGTTTTATGTCCTTCAGATAAGCATTTATGAAAAGATATGTGAGAAGTCCCGCCAGAATTATTATTAACATGGTTACTATGCCATCAACATTTCTGGATGTGAAAATATAAAGATTTTCTACCGTATTCCTCAATATTCCCAGACCCGAAAGAAAAACTATAAGAATAAGAAAGAATGTCGTCAGATATATAACATATTTTATGATGAGTTCCACATATGTGCCGAGCTTGTAACTCCATAAATTCCTTGGTTTTATGTGCAGTTCTCCCTTAAGATATCTGAAGGTTCTATTATTTATCGTCAGAAAAAGGAAAGAAAAAAGAAAAATTAACATAATAAGAAAGAACATGTTGAAATATGGGAAAATTATTTTTATGGTATATTCTGCAAGAAGATTCATGGAAAATGCATATGACAAAATAATTATAACAAATAAGAATGAAAAGATCGTATAAAACAATATGATTTCAATGATATTCAGTCCCTCATCACCAAGTATCGGGCTTTCCTTTATTTTCAGATACCTCATCATTCTGGAAATATAGGATACAAGGTAAAGTCCAATTACGAAAACGCCTATGGTTACAATTATCGGTATCAGCAGCTGGTTAAACATTGATAATATATTCATTATCTGCTTAAATGGTTAGTAAAATATAAATTTTTTATATTATACCCAGATATTTGAGGGATTCCACCACACCATATCCATAATTTTTCCTGCTTACATATTTTGAGACACCTTTTAATTCGTCTATTGCATTATTGACTGCTACTCCAAAACCACAATTTTTAACCATTTCAACATCATTTTCACTGTCACCTATTGCCAGAATTTCAGAACAATCCAGTCCAAGAATTTCTGATGCTTTCTTTACTCCAAAATATTTATTCTGTTCGCTGTGTGCAATATGTATACCATATCCTGTATACTCAACCCTGAAACCCAGAGGAACGAAGTAATCCCTGACCTTTCTGACATCATATTCTGGAACAACTGCTATGGATGTTTCCCTCCACCTGTCAGTGTATATCCTTTTTACATCAGGGTTTAATTTTTTAAATCTTTCAAATTCAATCTCAATATCCTCCTTATCAAAATATTTGTAAATACTGTTGTTGTAAAAAAGTATTCCACCATTCTCACCTATAACAGGTCCCGAAAGTCCAATCATTATTTTGATACCTAACGCTACTGGAAGTGTATTGCCGCTCACAAGCATTACCTTTATTCCTTTTTTCTCAGCTTTTCTAAGAGCAGATATAGTGACTAGTGGAATTTCCCTCCTTTTATTTGTCAGTGTTCCGTCAATGTCTGTTGCTATTGCCTTTACAATCATATCAAATAAAAATATAAAGAAGATTAAAATATCTTTCTTTGGGTGGAAAAACTTGGCAAATTCTCGGGCTAAAATAAATGCATCAAAGTGGATAAAAAACCTCTTGATACTTGCCAATGAAATGGAATTGAAAAATGAATTAGAACTGGAGAAAAGATATGTTTTTTTAATCCTGGAAATATCAAAACATTACAAAGTTAAATTGGATAAAAAATACGTATGCAAAAAATGTGGAAGTTTTCTGATACCCGGGAAAAATGCAACAATCAGGATAAGAAAGGGAAGAATAATATTAAAATGTCTGAGATGTGGAAATATCAAAAGATATGTTATAAAAAAGGATCAGTCCTCATAATTTTTATCCTTTTCTTCCATGTCGCCAACAGTTTCTATCTGAAAATATACGCTCATTCCTCGCAGTGTTTCATGTATCTTGTCCGCAAACCAAATAGCATCCTCTATAGTTGCATGATCTCCCCATTCATAAACAAAGTCATACCATCCCGTCATTGGCCTGAATCCAATTGCCTCCAGTGCATTTACAATATCAGAAGGCTTTGAACCTTCACTGTTAAATGTAACTTTCAAGTATGTTTTCATAATACTCAATATCCATAAATTATTCGAATATAAAAAAATTTTACTCTGTCATTTTTTAAAATATTTTAAGAACAGTATATAATTATTTTCTATTCCAAGATCAATTATAAAAGAAATGGCCTTTTTGATATTGAGCATGTCGTTGGTGTAAAAATGCATGTCCGAACCTATTGAAATGGGAATATTTCTTCCCTTTATGGATTCAAAAAATGACATAGAGAGTTCAAAATATTGCTGTGAAAACATTGAATAAATAGGGTTTGTATTCATTTCAACAAAAATGCCCGTAGATTCAAGTGTATTGAGAAAATTATCATAATCCACATCCTTAAAATTTTTGTCTATGTTATTGTGTGCAAGGCCCACGGGTATCTCAAACTTGTCATATACTTCCAGAAATTCCCAGAATGGTTTCCCGTCCCATACTGGATCCTGTACGTATTCGAAAAGTGCATAATCAAGCTGATTTATAATGTCAAAATTCATTTCATCAAAATTTGTCCTGTGTGAAAAATCTATCTCAATTCCAACTTTTACAGGAATATTGAATTTTTTTGATATCATTCGGATACCATCAATGTAATTTTTAAGATACTTCGATTTTATTGACCTTGTCTTGGATGTTTCATAATGATCGGATATCCCTATCATTTCAAAGCCATGTTTATCTGCAAAATTTATTATCTCATCAACACTCATAGAACCGTCTGATAGATTTGAATGAATGTGAAAATCTGTAAGTGGAAGATCCATTCAGCCCACCTTTTCCCATTCTTCTAGCTTTGAGACCTTTGATAACGTTGAACCCCTCTTGATTTCTTCTCTCAGGCGGTTTTCTCTTTCAAGAACATCAAGTGACCTGTTTGCAATCTCGACAACATTTTCCTTTGGAATAACAACCAACCCGGATTCATCACCAACTATCCAGTCACCCGTTCTGATCTTCTGTCCTCCGAACTCTACTTCAACTCCAATCTCACCATATCCTTTTGGCTCACCAGCGTTCGGGACTATGAATTTGGCGTATACTGGAAATTTTATTTCCTTTATGAAGTCTATGTCCCTTACAGCACCGTTTATTACAACACCTGAAATCCCCTTCATTCTGGCACTCCATGATGCGAGTTCTCCCCATACCGCTGTTTCTCCTCCTGCGACATCTATGACCAGAACTTGACCCTGTTCCGCCCTGTCTATGGCCTCCACAGGTTTTGCCCAGTCACCGTCTATGGTTCTTACTGTCAGAGCGGGACCTACCATTTTACCTCCCGCAGGTATTACTGGTATAAGGCCATGAACCGCTCCCTTTCTGTGCATGGCATCACTTATATTTGGTGTTGACACCTTCATCAGTGCTTCCCTGACATTTTCCATGGTATATTTCTTGAAAAGATCTGTTTTTATTTTTTCCATCCTGGTTATGCTTTCCTTTACTTTTCTTGCAGCTTCTGTAACGTTTTCCGCTTTTATTATGGCTCCACCAACAATTATTATAAATGCACCTTTTTCAACCATGATCGGAGCGGTCTCTGAATTTATTCCTCCTGCCACAGCAACAGGAATATTCACACTTCTTGAAACCTTTGAAAGTACATTTATCGGGTCCATTCCCTTCATTTGCTGATCTACACCAACATGCACACAAACATATGATGCACCGAGTTTTTCTACTTCAATTGCCCTTTTAACTGGATCGGGAGTATTTATGAGATCAATCATTATTTTTGAACCGTATTTGTTTGCGGCATTGATTGCTTCCTTTATAGTCTCATCATCTGAAACACCAAGAATTATTATAACATCAGCTCCGCTTTTTGCTGCTATTTCTGCCTCAACCCCTCCTACATCCATTGTTTTCATATCTGCCACTATAACCTTATCCTTAAATACCTTCTTTATTGTTCTGACAGAATTCATTCCTTCACTTTTAATTAATGGTGTACCGACCTCTATCCAGTCAGCACCTCCATCAACTGCCTCCCTTGCTATTTGAACTGCTCTGTCAAGGATTGTCAAATCCAATGCTACCTGTAAAAATACCATGATATTGGATAATTAATCAAACTTAAAAATGTTTTGAATGCTAAACATAGTCCTATATTGTCTTTGTGTCAGCTACTCCTAGCTAAAATTTCGGAGCTTGTTGCTGGTCTCCCCTCCACCCGTAAGTAGAATTTCATTGAACCGCAACGATTGGCTGGCTGACAGCAGCCTGAAGTACTCGGATTTACCGAGT
>ERZ1669250.850-NODE-850-length-11756-cov-3.595761_pt1 | contig 11756 bp, 15 predicted proteins | sample MGYA00579295_ERZ1669250 | MGnify/ENA primary metagenome ERZ1669250 (study PRJEB41166, sample SAMN08046056) | hot springs metagenome | biome: hot spring; feature: acid hot spring; material: thermophilic sediment; isolation source: thermophilic sediment from acid...
ATTTAGTGGTTCAGCAACAAACCCCATTCCAACTTCAACCTCACAACTATATATGGGAGACTACTATAGCAATAATCAAGTAGCATATTACATTGATTATTATAGAGCTCGTGCCTACCCGCCCAACGGCGTGATGCCGTCTGTGAGCTTTGGAAGCGTAATCTGATTATTGTACTTAAAGTGATGAGCTCCTAAGAATTAAAGTATTTATACTGGTAATTACATATAATTATTAGTAATTATACGGAATACGTTGGTGTAAAAATTGAGGAATGAATATGAAAGCTAAGAAATTTACGACTATATCTATACCTACTCAGTTAGCTGATAAGGCGAGGGGTATGATAGCAAACACCGGCTTTACTTCTTTATCAAGCTTTGTGGAATATGTCTTGAGGGATATTGTCGTAAATAGCAATAGCAAGGAAAAAAAGAAAAAATTAGACGTTTCAGACGTCGAAGAAAAGCTTAGGAGGTTGGGTTATCTATGAATTTGGAAGCGGAATCTATGGTGGGCAGTAGAATAGAGGGAGGTTTATCTTTAGATGCCAAGGAGAAAATAGCCAGTGTAGTTATAGAAGACGCACTTAAGAGGTTCAAAAGACCGACCGTGGTTTGGAGCGCCGGAAAAGACAGTACAGTTGTTCTAGATTTGGTTCTTAAGGTTTGCAAAAAGTTAAAAATCAGCAATCCGCCGGCTTTATTTATAGACCATGGGCAGCATTATGATGAGACATTAAAGATGCTGACAGAGATAAGCAATAAATGGAATTTCAAAATGATATATGCAAAGAATGAGGACGTCCTTAAGAATGTTGATAAAAACGGTAAGATTAAAGTTAGCTCATTAAGTAAGAAGAATCAGGAAGAAGCAAGACGTATAGGCTTTACAGGCAAGGAGTTTGACTATGGTTTAGAGACAGAAGTAGGGAACCATCTACTTAAGACTGTGGCTATGAATGAAACAATAGAAAAGTATAGGTTTGATGCTTTGTTCACAGGTGTGAGGTGGGATGAGAATGAAGCAAGATCAAGGGAGGTCTTCATAAGCCCTAGAATAAACCCCGCACATGTTAGAGTGCAGCCTATCCTACCATTCACAGAGAGAAATGTATGGGAGTACATTTTCAAGTACAAATTACCAATACACCCACTTTATAAGCAAGGCTATCGTTCAATAGACGGTAAATTTGATTCGAAGAAAACCAGTGACATCCCCGCATGGGAGCAGGATCTTGAGCACACAAAGGAGAGAGCTGGAAGATCCCAGGACAAGGAAGGAGTGATGGAAAAGCTCAGGCTTTTCGGGTACATGTAAAAACCGATTGGTGTAAGCAACATCATTTTCGCAAATGTTTGGATAAAAGCGCCTTTTCCTGTTTTTTGAAATTAAGGTGGGATAGAAGCTTAATCAGCCTGAGATACCTACTCATGTCTAAGGTTAGGTCCAGCTAACCTACTCATATTTAAAGTAAATCCTAGTATTATTATTGTATGTACAACAAAGCAGACATTCTCGAGGAAAATGAGAGGCTAGTGAAAGACTTCCAAGCTGTGCCATTCTCAAAGTTGAAAGAGATACCAGATTTTTATACCTTCAAGAGGTCTTTATTCTTTTCTCACAGGGATTTCGACAAATTCTATAGCAAACTCAAGAACGGGGAAAAATCTGCATTGGTCTCCGGTCTTAATCCCTCAGGTACTCTGCAGTTAGCGCATAGGGTTGTATTTGACACTGTCCTGTTCTTTCAAAGAGAATTTAAAGTTCAGACTTTCGTACCTCTTTCTGATGATGAAAGCTATGTTGCAAGGAAAGTTGCCAGCAGGGAAGATGCGGTCAAACATGGTTTGGAGCTAATAGTGGATCTGCTGGCATACGGCTATGATAAGAAACTCACAAAGATAGTTTTTGACTTTGTTTATCCCGAAATATTCAGCATCGCAATGACCTTGTCTAGATCAGTGACTATGTCTGAGATAAAGGCAGTTTATGGGTATACTAACGACAATAATGTCGGTTTGCATTTTTATCCCACTGTACAGGCTGCTCATGTTATACTGCCAGAGATAAAGTATGGTATTAAGAATACTCTAGTTCCGATAGGCCCAGATGAGGATGCCCATCTACGGCTTGGAAGGGATATAGCAGAGAGGATGGGCTACACCAAGCCGGCTATTCTTCATTCTAGATTCCTGCCTGGTATGGACGGCTTGAAGATGTCTAAGTCCAGGCCAAACGCAGCTATCTTCCTGCATGATCCACCAAACATAGTTGAGAAAAAGGTGAAAATGGCATTCAGCGGGGGCAAAGATACTGTGGCTGAGCATAGAAAATATGGTGGAAATCCGGACATAGATATACCATTCTTGTATTTGTCATCATTTTTCTTGGATCAGCCTGAGTCGGAGAAACTCGGGGATAGCTACAGGAAAGGCGATATATTAAGCGGAGACCTTAAGAATATGCTGACGGAGAAGATCAACAAATTCAATGCTGAATTTAAGAAAAAGAGAGAAGCAATCACTTTCTCAGACATAAAGCAGGTACTTTTAGTAGATGATAGCAAGTTTGATCTTCTTGAGGATATATTCAAAAGCTTGAAAGAATGACATTCCCCATAAATAATTAATTCATTAGCTTCCAGCTCCCACTGGAAGACGGGCCCCAAATTAGCGTATAGCTTCCACTTCTCAGAATCGTCAGAGGATTATCCACAGGCTTATCTTCGTTGGAGAGCTCCCCTCTATTCGAGGGTACCGAATTTAGTTTTACTTGTCTGAGGTAGAAATTCTTTATATTCATTGCTGCATTTATGTCTCTATATATATTTTAAGGTTATCGTATGTCCATTCTCTTTGGCTTAAAGTCAAGCCCTTATTGACATTTATGTTTTCTTTTTTTAAATTTGCTTTGATCCTACGATTTAAATCGTGGTTTTCCTGCTCACGCTAAAAGATATATATAATTCATATTGTTAATAGTTATAGATGGCTCGATAGCTTAGCTCGGTTAGAGCACTGCTCTTATACAAGCATGCTCCAATATTTAGGTAAAGCAGGGGTCGCGAGTTCAAATCTCGCTCGAGCCATCTTCTTTAATTATCAGAGCGAAGCAAGTACTGCCTTTGCGAATCTAGGATTATTGCTTGTGATGGAATCCACGCCTATGCTTGCTGCTCTCTTTATCTCTAACTCGCTATCAACTGTCCATGCGGCTACTTTGAATCCATTATTATGTGCAAGGTCGACGTCTTCTTTATAAATCAAATTGAATGAAGGCTGTACCCAGTTTGCGTTAATCTTTTTTGATATATCAATCATCCAACTCACCCTGGAGACAAATAGCACGCCTAAATCGATTGTTTTATCCAACTGTCTTATCCTCTCTAAAGAGTCAAAGTCAAACGATATTATCTGTACTTTATTCTTAAGTTTATATCTATCGATTAAGTCAAGGATTTTCTCCTCGATTTTCGGGTATATCTTATAGCTTTGCTTTATCTCTAAGTAATAATGAATATCAGTGCCTATGCTGTCGAATACCTCCTTGAGCGTCGGAACTTTTGTTCCTCTCCATTTCTGTCCAAATTTTATACCCGCATCCAATTTTCTTATCTGTTCCAAAGTGTAATCATGTATAAAGCCTTTACCTTCCGTGGTTCGATCTAGAGTCTCATCATGCATCACTATCAGTTCATTATCCTTTGTAGTGTGCAGGTCCATTTCTACCCCATACACACCTATCTCTTTTGCTGTTTTGAAGGAGGGGATGGTATTTTCAGGCGCTTCAAATGCGGCACCTCTATGACCATAAAGAACTGGTTTTACCATACTCTATTAAATACTTTATTTAATTTAAAGATTCACAGTAAAGATATAATAGTATGGAAAGGTACAGTGAACTTTTTGATGAGAATATGAGAAGGAAAGCTCATGAATTCTATTTGCTATGCCATAACTTGAAGAGGTGGTATTCTAATGGTGTTTTAATTGCGATGGACGCGTGCTTAACGAGCAGCGGCTTGAACTATTTCAATGTCGTGGTCCCAAGGGTGCAGGCGTTTTATGTCAAATACATCAAAACTAGGAGAATAATCGATTCACACGATATTCTAAAGAATTGGGGAGAATTAAGTTTATTCTCAAATTTCAAGAACAAGAGAGTTTGGAGCTGCTTCTTTGAAGTTCTCACTTTTATATCTAGCTCTAAAAAGAAGCAGGAGAGAGATATCAGTGCCCTCCATAGGTGGGCTGTATCCGCAGATTACAGAGACATGAGAAGTGATCCGATTGGAAAAATCAAAGGAATTGGGATAAATACTTTTCAATACCTTAGGATGCAATCAGGTGTGGATACACTCATGCCAGACAAAATAATAAGAAGATGGCTCGAGAGGCAGTTACAGCGTAAGATAAGCGATGATATAACCTGTATAAGCTATGGGATTAAGGTAGCAGATAAGCTGAAAATAAGTCCCATAGAGCTTTGTTGGGCGATATGGATAAAGGAGAGTGGGGAAGCTGAAAAGATTCCGGTATAATTTTAAATACTATGTAACTTTTTAGTAGGCAATGGAAGAAGTTTATCGTGAGGATTCATATTTGAGGGAGTTAGAAGGAAAAGTTATAGATATAACCCCTGAGGGCATAAAGCTTGATAAGACAATATTTCATCCAAGGGAAGGCGGTTTAGAGGCCGATTCTGGATATTTAATCAGAAAAAATGAGGAAGAGGTAAAAGTGACAGACGTAAAGAGGCTTGATGGCGAAGTTGTTTTAGCCGTGGACAAAGCTTTGGAATTTGGTGAGAGCGTCATTCAGAAGCTAGACTTTGACAAGCGTCTGAAATTGATGAGGCTTCACACAGCTTCTCATATAATAGCAAGCATAATGTTCTCCAAGTATAACGCCTCGATAATAGGTGGGAATATCACAGAAGAATACGCTAGGGATGAATTCCCAATAGGGGACAAAGACATATTTTCAAGTGTTATTGATGAAGCCAATAATATTGCTGATCAGGGGATAGAGTTGAAAGTGTATGAGCTAGAGAAAGAGAAAGCAATGCAAATTCCAGGCATCGTAAAGCTTGGTGAGAGAATGCCACCGGATGTTAAAGTCTGGAGGATTGTTGAGATTCCTGGTGTCGATATACAAGCAGATGGAGGACCCCACGTTAAAAACACCAAAGAGATTGGAAAGATAGTTCTAATTAAATTTGAAAGCAAAGGTAAGGATAGGAAGAGGATATACTATACTGTCGAGTGATTTTAAGAAAAAATTTAGCTTTTCAGTAGTGCTTCTTTCAATTCTTTTATAGCATCATCCTTGCTTGAGAAGCCTTTAAATTTCATGAATTTACCTTTTTCCAGCTCCTTATAGTGTTCAAAGAAGTGTTTCATCTTATCCTTGAGGTATTGAGGCAAATCATCAGCTGTTTTTATGTTAGCAGAGGCTGGATCTATCTTATCGATTGGGACAGATATAACCTTATTATCCACCCCCTCTTCATCTTCCATCAGCGCTATTCCGATTGGCCTGCATTTTACTATAACACCTGGAGATATGGACACGGAAGAAACAACAAGCACATCCAGCGGATCGCCATCCTTGCTCTTCGTATTCAGCACAAACCCATAATTCATCGGATAAACCATCGATGTGAAGAGAACTCTGTCTAGTTTTATGTTTTCAAGTTCTTCATCATATTCATACTTCATGTTGCTGCCTGAAGGTATCTCTATGAATGCGTAGAAAGTTTCAGGGAAATCCTTTGTCTGCTTGTTAAATTCCATGAGATATCTATGATATTCGTGTATATAAATTTTATTGCTTTATTCTGTCTTGGGGAAAGTATTTTAATCTCCGGATTGAATTAATTGTTTATTCGGGTCGTTGGCCAAGTGGCCTAAGGCACTCGACTGATAATCGAGAGATCGGGGGTTCAAATCCCCCACGGCCCACTATAGTTTTGCCAGTTTAAATTTCAACCAGAAAATAACTTAAATATATGAAGATTATAAATAATATTGGTGTAAAATGGCAGTGGTTGTCTCCGGTGTAGTGGTGTTAGCGGTGTTCTCAATTTTAGCGGTTTTAGGTCTAATTCTAACTTATTTCATAGTCATAATACTTATAGTTATAAATAAGCACAAGAACGACAGGGCGCCGTTCACCTCATTCATACTCCATCCAGATGAGACAAAGAAAGAGATAGACAAATTTTTATACGTTGGCGTGGCTATTGCTCTTACAGGTTTATTCACGCTCATACAAAAGTTTCTCGGGCCTATAAATTTGAACAACCCGGCAATACTTTTAACTTATCTGTTTGCATATGTGTTTGGGATAGTGACTGCTGTCTTTGTGACATATGTGGGATACAGGTGGTACAAAAAGTTTAAGAGGTTTCTATGAATTTCGATCTTTTTTATGGTATTGTAACTTTCATATTTAATATAATAGCAGCCGTGGCTATATTTCTGTTGCTTAGAAGCTATAGGAATAAGAATACCCTTGCGCAGGTTACAAGGATGTTCTTAGACGCGAAAAGGTTCACTTTAGCATTCATCTCTCTGCTGGCCGCTGCTTTATCTTTGGCTATAGGTTACAGTATAAGTATATTCCTAGCGCTTTCTAATCCGCAGACAACATTTTGGGAGTATACCAATCTTTTTGTGTTCTTTTTTGTAATGCTATTCTTTGTATTATTCTCTGGAATATACTCAAGTTGGAGAGTAAAAAGGAAGCTGTCTAAGCCTACGAATATAGAGACACCAATCAGCGATCAGAACACGGAGCAGTTGGCTAGCAATTCAAGCAGTAACGGGCAGCAGGCACCTGAAAAGACAACCGAGAATCAAAGTAAATAAAAGTATTAAAATATATAGCATCTTTACTATAGATGCAGGCTAAGTTTATAGTTGTCACTGGTTCTTTGATGAGCGGGCTTGGCAAGGGCATTCTTGTTTCTTCTATAATGAAAATTCTGGATATGTACGGCCTAAAAGTTCTCCCAATAAAATTCGATGGTTACCTAAATTTCGACTGTGGTACAATGAATCCGTACAGACACGGTGAAGTGTTTGTTTTGGAAGATGGAAGCGAAGTAGATATGGATTTCGGTACTTATGAACGGTTCTTAGGCAAAGACCTGGATAGAAGCTCCTCTATAACCGGCGGAAAAATAATGAGCAGCATAATCGAAAAAGAGAGGAGAGGTGACTTTTTAGGCGAAGACGTTCAAATTACCCCGCACCTCACAGGGGAAATAATAAAATACATAGAAGATTTCGCAGATAAGAAGAAAGTCGATGTAGTTGTGATAGAGGTGGGTGGCACTGTAGGCGACCTTGAAAATGGCTATTTCATAGAAGCTATGAGGCAACTTTCTTTGAAAAGAGAGGTTGAATTCATAAATTTAACATATGTTCCGATTATAAGTAGCGTTGGAGAGCAGAAAACAAAGCCTTCACAGATAGGTCTGCGTTTATTGATGCAGGCAGGTATAAAGCCAGATCTTCTTGTTTGCAGGACACAAAATCCCTTGTTAGTGAAGATTAAGAAGAAGTTGGCCTTCTTCGCTAACTTAAGCGAAGATAGGATAATAAGCGATGAAGATTTGAACAATGTATATCAATTACCTCTAAATTTGCTCAAGCAGAATGTAGACAAGATACTATTGGCGGATCTAGGATTTAAAGGGTATAAATTAGACAAAAAGAAGTTGCAGATTTGGAATAGCGTAGCAAACGGCGATAATGAAAATTTGAGGAAGAAAATAAAAATTAGCATAGTTGGAAAGTATGTAGATCTGAAAGATTCTTATGTGAGTGTAAAGGAAGCAGTGTCCCATGCGTCTCACATGTTGCATGTTAATCCTGAGATAAATTGGGTGGAAGCCACTGAGCTTACGGTAGAAAAGGACGTGTCAGAAAAACTTAAAGGCTCAGATGGTATTATCATACCTGGCGGTTTCGGCTCAAGGGGAATAGAAGGCAAGATACTGGCCATAAAATACGCAAGAGAAAATAAGATCCCTCTGCTTGGCCTTTGCCTCGGTATGCAGCTTATGGCAGTTGAATTTGCTAGGGATGTATGTGGGATAAGAGATGCTAACTCGTCGGAATTTAATCAAAAGACAAAGCATAAGATTATCGATTTGATGTCGACCCAGGTTAATGTAAAGTATATGGGCGGAACTATGAGATTGGGCGCCTGGAAGGCGAAAATACTGAGTAAAGACTCTATCGCCTATAAAGCTTACAGGAAGCAGGTTGTGTCTGAAAGGCATAGGCACAGGTATGAATTAAATAATAATTTTAGAAAGATACTTGAGAAAAATGGATTAGTTATATCAGCTACTACACTGGATGGAAAGCTAGTGGAGATGATAGAATGGAAGGACAGCTATGGGATAGGCACCCAGGCACATCCAGAGCTTAAGTCTAAGCCAAATAGCCCAGCGCCTCTGTTTTTGTCCTTCATAAACGCTGCGTCAAAAGGTAAAGTTTAAATACTTTGATTAAATCAAGATAAAGATGGCAGAAAATTTGAATGAAGACAATTTCCATCAGACTCTAAAGGGTATAGATCTAGCATTGGTTGATTTTTGGGCGGAATGGTGCATGCCTTGTAAGATGCTAGAGCCAGTCTTAGCTGAAGTAGAAAAAGAGATGAGCGGCAAGTTAAAGTTCTTTAGATTGAATGTTGATGAAAATCCAAACATAGCAAGTGAATATGGGATAGAGGGTATACCTACCTTGATAGTTTTCAAACAAGGCAAGCCTATCAATGCTATCGTCGGGTTCAGGCCTAAAGCCCAATTAGAGAAAGATATAAATGAATCTATAAACTAAACATACTATTGGTTTTGATTATGAACAAAGCACTTTTAGTTGGTAATAGAGTCGTAGTAGTTGATCAGCCTTTAGCTTCATCTATCTATAACAAGGGCTTATTCGGTGTTTTTGATGAAGGCAAACTTTACCTTTCACTTGAAGAGGCGCTTTATCTTAAGGAAAAGAAGAACCTTGAGATATTTAATAGTTCTGGAAAAAGGATGACGAATAAAATGATATTGAATGAATTTGAAAAGAAGGAAAAAGGCTTCACGAAGAGGTTCATTGTCTTTAAGCTTATGCGTGATGAGGGTTACATCCTAAAGAGCGCGTTGAAATACGGTGGCGATTTCAGAGTCTACAACAAAGGAGAGAAGCCTGGCAAGGAGCATGCTGAGTGGATACTTAAGGTTTATGATCAAGGCGAGACTATAAAATTCAAGGACTTTTCCGCCTTGAATAGAGTCGTTCACAGCGTCAAGAAGAAGTTGCTGATAGCGGTTGTAGACGATGAGAACTCAGCAACATTCTACGAGGTGGATTGGAAGGGGATTTGATATGGCAAAGCTTCTAATGAAACATCTTGCGAAAATTAGGCGTCTTAATAGGGAAAGAAGAAGAGATGAAATGAAAGTTCAGATTATCCTGAAGAATTACAAACTAGATCAGACCAAGTTGCGTAGCTAGATCCATAGCGTTGTTTTCTCTATTTAACTTTACTATCGCGACTTTATCGCCATCCATTCTATTAATAATATTTATTGATTCTATCTTTACTGAGAAGACAGATTCTATCTCTTTCTTGAGCTCTACCTTGTTTGTGCCTTTTTTAACTATGAAAGAAAGCTTGTTGTCTTGCTGCATAAGCCTCATGGCTTTCTCTCCCCCTCTTAAACTTAGTATGTTTTTTATCCGTTTTTCCATATTCAGAGCTTAATCGAAGATATTGCGCCTTGTGACCACACTATAAGGCGACCTGGTTTTCCAGCATGTGATACATCACTTATACCTAAATTTTTAACATCTATGACATTAATATTCAAATTTTCCGCAGATTTCCTCAATCTAGAAGGATCCGTTGTTATTATGGATAACCCCAATCTCCTCTTATATTTTCTTCCCCTCATCTTACCCCTGCCAGCCCTTATATTTTTATCTTTTGCGCGATCTACCTCCGATTCTAGTCCCAAAGAGGATAAAACCTTGTAAAGCTCTTTCGTCTTTGTTATGTCATTGATTTTATCTTCTACGATTATTGGCAGTTCCGCGTTTTTAATTCTATGCAGTGAACCTACGATATCAAGATTCGTCGAAGCTGATATTGCGCTCTTTATAGCAGCTATCTTCTCTTTTTTGTTTATTTTTTTCTCTAGCACCTTGTTAGGTTGAGGAGGGTGAGCTTCCCTACCACCAACGGCGTTGGGTGCAGTTGCACCAACATACACAAATTGTGTACCAACGTGCCAGGTGACTTTCTTTGGTGTTCTAGTTAGTCCATGGCCGTATACAGTTTTGTAAGTTCTCCTTGTCTTTGAGAGGATGGATGATTTTCTTCTACCTGCCAATGGGTCTGTATATTTCAGCTGGAATTTTGAGGACTGCTCCGCTAAGAACGCCTTTTTTATAAGCTCCTTGTCCACTCTATACTCGAACGCGCTTGGCAACTCTATCTCGCTAATTTTCTGCCCCGTCAAAGACAATATATTCGCTTTTTTCATATCAAAGTCACCTTGGTTGGTCCAAGCTTTTTGTTAGGTCTTATTGCTTTTCTGAGCATCAGTAGCCTACTGGTGCTACCAGGTACGGATCCTTTTAATACTATGACTGGCGCATTTAAGTTTCCATATCTATAATAGCCTTGTGGCATATTTGCTTCATTTGGTTCATTTAAAATCTTCAAAACCAACTTATTAAATTCTGTTCTTGAATTGAAACCCAGTCTCCCATGTTGTGGTACAGTGAATTGGACCTTTGCCATGCTCTCTGCTCCCAAGTTACCCGCCTTTCTCCTAGATTTGCTCGCATGCACAGGGTATATCTTAACTCCAAAGCGCTTTACGGAGCCAGTGAAACCTTTTCCCTTTGTAACAGCCCCAACATCCACGAAAGTACCCTCTTTTATCGAATCAGACACATTTATCTCCTTTCCCATCAAAGATTTAGCTTTCTCGGTTTTTTGCTCAAGTGTTCCCCCTAGATTTATTTCAAATATCTCAGGCGTTTTCTTCAGGCCTATTTTCCATGGCATAGTTGATGCCACTAATTTTATATCTGAGGCTTTATGTAACAAATCATCAAAATTGGCGTTGTTGGGCTTGAACTTCACCCTTCGTTCTACATTTTTATCTACTTCTGCCCAAACGTCCCCTATTGATTTGCCGTCCTTATAAAATCTAGCCGCTACCACCAATAGCGGGGGCACTTCGATTATCGTCACAGGGGATAATAATTCTGTTTTAAAGGTTGGAGAATCCTTATCATTATCGATGTAGATTGCCTGTCGCATGCCAACTTTGTACCCAGCAAATGTAGCAAATTCACCATTTTCAAGCTCCAAATGAACCCTTAGTGGGTGAAAAGCTCTCTTACTTTTCCTTATCGGATAATACTGGAGACTGCCCCTTCTAGGCGTACTCTTCTTCGTTATTTGATGTCCCATATTTTTTGAATATATCAAAAATTTGTTATACTCTAAAAATGTTATTTCATAATAAATACTTTACCTTTATAAAATGTGAGCGGGAAAACCCACACTCTTTAGAGGTGGGATGAAAGCGAACCTAAAAATAAAAAAACTTAAATAGTATAAAGAACTCAATACAAATGTAACGTCTGAACAGCGATAACCAAGCTGTTCGATGCCAAAGTTGAATTCAGTACCCTCGGGCAGAGGGGAATTCTCCAATGGAGATAAGC
>ERZ1669250.851-NODE-851-length-11753-cov-6.128825_pt1 | contig 11753 bp, 7 predicted proteins | sample MGYA00579295_ERZ1669250 | MGnify/ENA primary metagenome ERZ1669250 (study PRJEB41166, sample SAMN08046056) | hot springs metagenome | biome: hot spring; feature: acid hot spring; material: thermophilic sediment; isolation source: thermophilic sediment from acid hot...
CCTGCTGAAGGAGGTTGAACCGTTGGCCGTGGCCCTTTCCGTTTCATGAACGTTCAACATGACAAAGGACTGCCTCACTGGCATGCCACCCATGGCGAAGGCTCCCCTCAAGATGAGAAACAGCCCTGCTATGGGAAATATGGGAGAGAAGGCCATCAAAACGAACGATAGCGAGCTGGCAACCCTTGTGAAAACTATGATCTTCAGCCTGCCGGCCTCGCGGGCGAGCCTGGGGATCACCAACGTGAAAGCTATCATGGCAAGGTCCATTGCCCCGAAGACGGCACCTATCTCTCCCGTTGTGGCGTTGTACCTAAGCTTAAACCAAAGTGAAAGAAGCGGGATCACAAGCCCCGATCCAAGCCCGCAAGGGATCGTCGGCGCGCTTAACTTGAATATGTTTTTGTAGGAAAGAGAAGGAACAAGCTTCTGGCTGCGTATCCCCATGTCTTTTATGAAACCAGACCCGATGGCTGAGGCAAAGCCCAGCAAGGCGGCAACGTAGAATAGGGAGTAGGGGCTAACGCCCAGATAAGATGCCGCGGTGATGCTAAACGCCCCGAGCATGGCGGACGCCATTTCCGCCACGGCCGCGATCCCCAGTAGCTCCGACATGCCAGAGCGCGAACTGACCTCTGATATTATGGCCGTCTGAACTGCCCCCAAAGGGCCACCCGAGCCGATTGGGCCACCCGTAGCACCAGAGGTGAAGCCTGCAAGCCCAGCCAGCAAAGCCAGTAGGATTGGGCTTCTAAGCGATGTCGTGAGGGCGGCCGACGCGGCGAACGCGATAAGCAGGGCGGTAAGGACGTACTTCCTTCCGTAATGATCTGCGAGCATTCCCGCTAAGACCGCCAGGGCCGCATTCATTACCATGGCCGCGAACACGGTGACACCCACCAAGGGGGTTGAAAACCCGATTTTCTTGAGGTAAAGCGGAAACAACACCACGATAAAGCCGTAAGCGTAACTCACAACTGCCCTTGACGTTATGGCTAACTTCGCGTTGAGCTGCAAGGTAGACCACGTTGACTAAGGATTAGCACTTACGGGTATCGGTTTACCTACATAATATCCGTCCAGGGCACCAAATAAGGTAGAGGCGAAAGAGAGAGCGCGATTTCGTGGCACCTAATCCCGGCAACGAACCAAGGCAGACCGACCTCAAGGGCTGCGACGCACCGCCATGGCGCGGTCGGCACCAGGAGGCGCGGGCAAGGCCATTGGCGCAAAACCCCAGCAACCCCGAGATCGACCATTTTTTGCCCTAGCAATCTAGGGTACCTTGACCAAAAAATTTGAAGCTCGCCCCTCGGGCTAAAACCCTCGCGCGGGGACGCTCGCCGTGTACCAACACGGAAGACCCCCCGGGACAGCCGACCGCTAACGCGACCCTTGGACGCCGCCGGGGCGCCGGCATTGTGTCATAACAGCTCTGCTGAAACGGCGGTCGCCCGCACAAAAACCACGGGGGATACCGAATTTCAGCTGAACTGTTATGCGGACCCCCCTCGGAAAGGGAGCATGGTAGCTGGGTTAAAAAATATCCGAAGTCGTCAAGGCAACAGTTCAGCTGAAATGGCTCAATGCGCGGGATCGGTCAGGCGTCCCTGGACTTCCTGTACGCGCCTAGCGCTCCTTTGACGAAGAACCTAACTGGGCCGAAGGTCAAGAATAGCGTTCCCAGGCCGAGAAATGCGGCATAGAACGGTGCGGATGCTCCTGAGTAGAAGACCACGAAACCGAACTCAAAAGAACTCAAGCCTCCGTTTACGCTGGAAACGGCGGTCTAAATCATGTATCCCCTAGACTTATCAACTAAGAAGAGGAGGCAACCGCCGCAGCGATCAGCCCAAAGACTAACGACATGATCCAGGGAAGTGCGCTAATAAAAGAAGCGCCCAGTTCGTCCTATGGATAGGGTGGAAGACAAAAACATCAGTGCAAGGGCAGTTGCATACCAAAGAACGGCTAGGCCGACTTTCTTTGGCTTCGCCACTTCTCAAATTCTTCTCGCTCTTTCACACTTAAATTTTTGGTAGATCGATATTCAAACTCGCGCATAAGAAGTTCCTCGCGCCCATCGAGGCTCATACATTGGTTAATTAAGTCAGGTCTGAGATTCCTGCGATGTGATGCGTTAGTGCCCTTTTTCTGCATAGCTCCCTTTGTAGGGTTCTTCCGGGATCAGATAGCGAAACCTTCTTTGCGATCGCGCGATGCGCCAATCCGCACAGAACGACGGGCGCAGCGAAGATCAACGGCTTGGAAAAACAGCCTTTTAACTTTGAATTACTAAGTTAAACATAGCCAGACAACGCGAACGCGTCCTAAGCCAATTTTCAAGCATTTAATAATACTGTTCTCAGGCATAAATGAAGTTAAGCTAGTGACCCAGATTTCTCGGGGCACCTCTAGAAAAGAGAAGATTCCATGCGATGGGCCCGCCGCGGCCGTTGAAGCAGTGGCTCCGCGCACCAAGGTAGGCATTTTTGCCGTGATTTTTAGCCGCAGCTAGCTCTACTCCTTTCAAAAACATCGCTTTGCTATTTACTATATATTACAAAGATTACCGTTGCTCTACGCGAACTTTTAGAGGGAAATCTCAGATCTGAACGTTAACAAGTTCTACGCTTAGCGTGCTGTAAGCTATATCTTCGAGAGGCCTGGTTAACTTTACAACCGCTTAGAGTAATGGATGCGTCGAAGGAGAACCAGGCCCCGCTAAAACTTCCTTCCTGCGCTGTTATCCTTAGATGGGCAAACTTTAGCCGTAGGCACCTAGGGTACCATGGCCAAAAATCCCTGCTCTTCGATGCATGAATCTTATGGCTACGTTTTTTCTTAGATTGACGAATGATTTTGCATAAATCTGCCTAGGTGATTAGGTCTTATTCACAATTATCATCAAAAATCGGAATGGCGTTCAAAATGTTTGCCTATATTTAGAAAAGCTTTTAGGCCCATTACACAACGTTTCATGCTACCAAACGCTGCGTCTACTGCATGGGTATTGATCTCGTCAGCCTTGGTAATGATAATGATACCGGCGCTTGCGCTGTTCTACGCAGGCATGGTAAAGGAAGAAAGCCTCCAAGCGGTTGCCGAACAAACGGTCCTTGCTTTGGTTATTGTTTCGATAGAGTGGGTTCTGGTCGGTTTTTCGTTGGTTTTCTCGACTGGCTCGCCTTTAATAGGGGGCACGTCTTGGTTTGGATTATCGGGAATAACGTTCCAGGAAGTTCTCCAGGGTTCCGACATTCCCACGCTTGCTTACGTGACGTTCATGGGACTTTTTGCGGCCATAACTCCTGCGCTTATAATGGGTGTGTTTACCACAAGGGTAAAAGCCACGACGCTCGCGCTTTTCATCGTTACATGGTCAGTCCTCGTTTACAATCCGATAGCTCACTGGATATGGGGAGCTGGCGGTTGGCTTAAGTCATTGGGCATGCTCGACTTCGCCGGAGGAGCGGTAGTTCACCTGAACGCCGGCATGGCTGCGCTTGCCTTTGCTCTCTATGTTAGGAAAAGTGGAAGGAGACCATCCCTGAGCGAGCCAGCCAATAGCACTTACCTCGTTTTGGGTTCTTTACTGCTGCTTTTCGGTTGGTTCGGTTTCAATGCCGGAAGCGCTTTGAGCGCTGACGGCCTTGCTGCCCTTGCTTTCGCTAACACGTTGTCGGGCGCATCAGCAGCAGGCCTCGTATGGATGCTTATTGGTTGGCACAGAAGGTCCCACGGAATATTGGATGCCATGCAGGGCATGATAGCTGGCCTTGTCGCCATCACGCCAGCTGCTGGCTTTGTCACCCCCGCGTACGCCATGATCATCGGTTTTGTCGGAGGGATCGTTACGAACTTAGCTTCAAATTTCAGGGCAAAAACAGGACTTGCCGATCCTCTCGACGTTTGGGGCGTGCACGGAATGGGAGGAGCGTGGGGAGCGCTGGCGACGGGATTGTTTGCAAGCGTCGGGGCAAGAGGCCTGATATTAGGTAACATGAGCACCGTATTGGTCCAAGGACTTGGCGTGGTAACCGTGGCAAGCTACTCATTTGCGGTATCGTTCCTCATCATTGTATTTCTGGATCGCTGGTTAGGCTTTAACCTGCCGGAGGCCCTACCGCTAACCGCATCTAAAAAAGTAAACTGAACCTAGGCGCCTGACGCAAAAATGCCAATCAGAAAGCACAATAAGAACTAGCAATACTCATGAATGCCAAAGACAGCAGACGGTTGAAGATCACATGCGGACGATATGTATTCGGTGTTCAGGCAACTAGGGCCGTAGCTCACAGGTACGTTGGCAGTGAGATGGACTTCGTTCCCAACGATTTGTCGCCAACGTGGCTCTTCGAAAAATAAGATTTGCGGCTAGCTCAGCGCCTATCAAGAGACATGTCAGCGAACAGGCTCCCAACTGCGCTGAAACGTGCTCCGGTGAATTAGAAAGAACGCGGTCCTGCATCTTGCCGTCATACTTTTTCCTTACCAACCTAAGGGACTTCTCATTCACGCAACCCTCTGCTTTTCGTAGGAGATCATCGCACCGAGCAGTGGGAGAACTATCCAGAGGACCGCTGCAACGCCCACCGTCAGGGGGCTGGAGTAGGGGAACAACAGAGACGTATTAGAAGAGGTGCCAAAGCTTGCTATCATGTCGTAGAGCCCGCGAGGGTCTAGGTAGTAGAGGTTTGGCAAGTTCTCAAGGAGCACGATCAGGTCGAATATACCCATGAAGAAGAATATGAAGGCCGCTATGGATATCCCAAGGTAAGGCCCTGTCCCTCTGACCCACGTCCCTATGAGGAAAGAGAGAGAGAAAAAGGCCAGCAACTCAACGGAAAGGCCGGCGAAGATCAGTCCAATGTCTGAATAAGTCGGCTGGACCCCCAGGAGAAACGCCACAGTTAGCCCAAGAGCGGCGGCAACAATGCCCGCCGATACCAGGAGCGTGAGCGCGCCCCCCAGGTACCTGGCGGTAAACAAGCCCCGCTTCGTGACTGGACGCGCGAGTATGAACTCCAGCGCTCCGGTTGCCCTAGGGCTGACGAACATGGCGTAAACGAGGTAGAAAGCCATTATCGGGAAGAACTCAGCGAAGATGGTCGCTGAGTTAAATAGGACGGGGGCATAGCCCGTCGGCATAAGGAGCTGATAGATCTCGTTCGAGCCAGACGTAAGCACGAGACCAGTGGTGGAGTTCACCTCGGCGTAAGAAACAAACGGGAGACTGGCGTTAAGGGCAATGACGTGACGGAAGATGGGAGACGTTGCGACCCCCAAGTCCGTCATCTTTGCGTACTCGCTGGGACTGTTGCTCGTCACGGAGGGAAAGCTCTTCGACTGCTTGAAATATATGGAGAGGCCGGGCCTTGCCCCAACGATGAATATGGCCGAGTGAGAGACGAGGTTGATTCCCACGATCGCATCGAAGCCAGCGCTGGCCGTGTGATTAGAGCCGCGAAAGCTGAACGTCACTGGCGCGCCAATCATCAGGGGTTGTGTCGGCGAGCTTTCCCAGTGGAAGTAACCGCTGGAGTTTGTGACGGCCTTACCATCCGTGAGGTATAAGGTGGCCCCTCCTAAGCCAGTGCCCTGCTGGTTGAAGAGGTAGCCCAGTAGCTCCTGCGAGCCGTTGGCCTCAGCTGCCCCAGAGTACCCGTAAACCACGTAATAGCTCGGCTGGCTGATGCCCATGGTGGAAATGTCGAGGTAAGCTATGCCCACGCCGGCCGCCACGAAGAGAATCACAAGCACTATCAGCGAAGGCCTGAAGAGGGAACGCCTGAAGTCGTAGAGCACGCCGTTAGTCATGGTTGCTCACCTATGAGCTTGAAGAAGTAGGACTCAAGGTTCCCGGTTACCCTCTCGATCCCTGAGACCTTGTAACCCTGTTGGACGAGCACCGAATTCAGGTCCTCGGGGTTGATCTTAATACCCTCGACCTCGTAGCTGCCCTTCCCGAGCTCCTTGACCTCCCCATAAGAAGAAAGTATGTCCTTCAGATGGGCGTCTGGGTTGGAAACTGACACCCTCACACCTGAAGTCTGCACAAGGGACAGGATCTCATCAATGCCCTTGACTGCCAGGACCCTTCCCTTGTGTATGAAAACGACCTCGTCCGCTATGCTCTGGACCTCTGAAAGTATGTGCGAGGAAAAGAGGACGGCCTTTCCCTGCTTCCTGAACTCCACGGTCTTATCCCTGAAGAAAGCTATGCCTTGGGGGTCCAGGCCGTTCATAACCTCATCCATTAAGAAGTTGTGGGGGTCATTCAGTAGCGAAACTGCTAGCGCAAACCTCTTCTTCATCCCTTGGGAGTAATCCTTCAGCTTCTTGTTAGAGCTCTCCAGCAGACCGAGCTGCTGGAAGAGATCTTGACCCACCCTCTTCGCTTCAGTTCCCGAAAGACCATAGTAGCCGGCCAAGTAAACGAAGTAATCCATGGCCCTGACCCCCTGCTCGTAGGTTGGCAGTTCGGGCACCCACCCTATGCTTCTGGATGCTTGGGCCTTCTGCTTGACCACGTCTAGGCCGTCGATCAGGACGGTCCCCGAGGTCGGCCTAAGGACGCCACAGGCCACCTTGATTGTGGTTGTCTTACCCGCGCCGTTCACTCCCACGAAGCCAACCACTCTCCCATCAGGGACCTTGAAGCTGGCTGAGTCGAGGGCCTTGACCTTGCCGTAGTTGACGGTTACGTTGGAGACTTCGATCATTTATTGATCCCGTCTTGAAACTATTAAGCTTATATAACTTCAACGGAGCCCCAAAAGAAGCCTTACGTTACGGCGCGTTTAGCGAAGACGTGTGACGTTGTTGCGTTCGTTTTTTATCGGCGAGATCGCATCCGTTAGCGATATAAAAACCACTTCAGCCTCCGCAAAAATCTTTTTTGAAGGTTCCCGACGTCAAAGGCGTCGTGGCAGCACGGGTGCTCGACCATGGTCTTAACTTGACCGTAAATAGTTTGCCTAACGACGGGTTCGGGCCGCTCACGTAACCCCAGGAAAAATTCGGACGCTTCGCCCCCGCGGAAAACCCAAATCCCTGCCCGTAAGGATAGGGCAGTTTATCACCGCAATTTGCCTTGTGCAATCGGATGTCGCTGTAGAGGGGCCGCCTTAGGAGACTGGACAATTCAAGTCGTGAATTGCGTGACCGAGGTCTGTGCATGTCCGGCGCCCTAGCCTCGAGCCCCATGATGACCTCGCGTGCGGATAGATTGCGCTGGAACTGGCGTGGTTACTTCATTAGAAGACCGTGACGCCATGAATGACCCTGAGGCCAACGAAAAGCTTTCTGATCTCATTTGAGCAAAGCACGAGATCGGGCCAAGAAATAGCTAAGTAAGCTTTAAAGTGATCACCATGATGATCTTATGGAACTTGACGATTTCGTGAAGAAAAACGATATATTTGATTATACCGTGAGAGAAACAATTCGCGACTTAACCCGGATCGAGCTCATATCTCAAGTTTGGAAGGGCATTACCTGGAAGCACACCGTCCTCATTGTAACTCCTTCATCCATAACATCCGACCAAGCGCTCCTCTACATAACGGGAAGTTATTCGGGCAAGCTGGAATACCTGAGTAATCAATCAGGTGAGTTAAACGCGGTGCGCTGGATTGCCGAGACGACTGGTTCGCCCGTTGCCGTTCTCTTCGACGTGCCAAATCAGCCCTATCAGGGAATGGTCGAAGATGAGATAATATCTTATACGGTCGGCAAGTTTGTCGAGAGCGGCGATCCAGAGTGGCTTCTCCTTTTCCCCATGACGAAAAGCGCGGTTAGGGCAATGGATGCGGTATCAGATTACTTCTCCAAGAAAGGGATATCCCTTAAGGGATACACGGTAACTGGGGCATCCAAAAGGGGATGGACGACGTGGCTGACATCAGCCGTTGACGGCCGGGTAAAGGCCATAGCTCCCATGGTCTACAACAACCTGAACGTACCAGAGCAAGTAAGAAACCAAGTAAAGCTCTTGGGAAGTTTCAGCCCTGAGCTCAAGGACTACTATCAAAGAGGCCTGTTCGACCTACTATTAAAAGGAGATAAGGTGGCGCTTGAGGCGGTTAGGCTCATCGATCCCTTCACCTATTTGGACCGGATAACGATGCCAAAGCTGATAATTAACGGGGCAAATGACCAATTTTGGGCCATAAACGCCGACCAGTTCTACTACGACAGATTGCTAGGGGAGAAGAGGATACTCTACCTTCCGAACTCCGATCACAGCCTGCAGGACAGAGACAGGCTTCTTTCAACGCTTAAGACTTTTCACGAAATGACGTCAAGAGGAGAAAAGCTGCCCGACCCGAAAGCAGAGGCCACATACGATGACGATGGAGCCCTGATCACGGCTTATCCGGAAGAAGGAGCATACGTTTGGACAGCGGAGTCAGAAAGCATGAACTTCGTGAAGAGCCGTTGGCAAAGGATAAAGTGGTCAAAGGGTTTCAAATTAAAGGGGGAGGGAAGAAACAAGGCAGCGTTCGTGGAGTTCGAGCTTAAGGGAAGGCCAAACTTTTACCTGTCGTCGAATATGTTCGTGGTGCAAACCAGGTCACGAAAGCCATGTGGGCTTACCACTAACCGTTTAAACAAAAGTCTATCCACCGCGCTTGATCGCCATGAGCATGATGGGCGGATGGTGGCGGCCAGGCGCTCGCGGGAGAGAGCGAGATCAGATCCCGATAATAGTTGGGCATACTTCAAGGCTGAACAAGCGTTCAACTTGCGATTGAGGCGCTGCTCCGCCTTGTAGAGAGACCCGCCTGGGGACGCGGGCTGCCTAGGATTACCAAGAGACCAGGATATAGGTTATGGCCTACATTGCCTTCGGTTCCTTTCCGGGGCTTATATCCCTGCAAGATGTCGGGATGTGCTCCCCGAGGGCGAGCCCTTCGAGTAATTGTCTGACGAGAACAAGAAGAGAGCAAATAAGTACGATGAGCAAATAATAACGTGAGCGAAGGATGTTTAACGCGGTCTTGTAAAAGGGAAAAAGAGGTAAGAGGCAATTAATGCCGTGAAAAAACTTCGCGGTGGCTTCGCCGCGTCAGCTCTGTAGACGTTCCGTAGTGCTCTACGGAATTCATAGCAGAGGAGACTTCAACGTTTCGGGCGGCGTTGACGTGCTCCTTAATGTGCGAGGAATTTGAGGGAATTAGGTTTCTCGATCCCTACGACCAGTTCGATATTCAGGAAAACCTCGAGGTAAATCCCTGCAGCCCACTGAGTTCAAGCGACCATCACAAAATGCTATTGGAAACAAGCACTCAAACGCGCGATAGTTATCCTCGATGACCCAAACTTATTTGGTTAAAAATCAAATTCTTCCACTACCACGTCTTGCCAGGCACCAGCCCTTAAATCCTAAAAAACGCGTTAATCAGTCAAACGATCGCTGGAAATCGTGAGCTCAATTCAAGAAACGATTACACCCTGAACGCCACTTCCATGACCATTAATCGTTGATCATATACGTGCCGATCAAGCGCCCACTTGTGCTCGCGTGCTGTATTACGCTCGCGCGAAACCCAACGATAACCAGTAAGCGAAAAATCATCAATCTGGTGCTGTCTAATTCGGTATCATCTAAAAGACGCAAAACGGGCGCCACATTTTGCGCTCATGCTCTACAAGGGCATGTAATCGCAACGATTTCATAATAACGTAAAAGAGGCCTATGACCGATCTTCTTCGAGCACCTTCACTCCCATCAGCGCAGCAAATTCCTTTATCTCGCGTCTTAGATCGCCATAAAGCAGCACCCTATGATAGCCGGTTCCGGCAGACCAGTTCCACGCCACGTCTTTGGCCTTGCCCTCTGCTACAAGCTTAGTGGCGCACAGCTGCTTCCAGTAAACGTTGTCGATCGCCTTTGCTTGATGCAGGCTCAGCTCTGATGCAAGTGGGTTATAGCCCAGAACAGTGACTATCTCGTTAACCGGAAGTTTAACGTGTACTGAGGCGTGTTTATGTCCTCCATGCGCGTCGGTGATCACGTACGGGACTTCTTGTTTCTTAGAGTTGTGAGGATTTGTGGGAGCGTAGCAATGCCAATAGACAAACCTGCCCTTAACCTCATCAACCCCAGGATCGTTCACGTATCCGTTTCTCTCGAAGAGATAATGTCCAATGAGCAAAGGAAATATGGAGTAGATATCAGCCTCACAAACCGGGATAACGTTATCGTACCAAAGCTGCATGTACCCCAAACAAGGCCACGCGTCAATGAGCCCAGAGTTAAAGTTCATTATGCAATCAAATGCGATCACGTTGGCTCTACTTTCCCTCACTGCCCTTAACATTGCCAAGTAAAGTCTCGCGGCTTTTATCACGTCTTCCGCTGAGGGTTCCAGCATCTGGCTTGCTCCCTCTATCCACTTTTGAGCCCACTGTTTTGCTTCTTGCTCGTCGACCTTGCTGTAATATTTATCGACGAACGCCCGTAAATCCATGAACTCAATGGGAACGCCTATCTTTTGCTGAAATTTGGCGGTCGCACGCGATACTTCTGTAGAATTTGGGAAAGCCCACGTCATGTACGAGGCCAGGTCCCGCACGGTAATTAAGAGTACCTTGCTTTCCCTTATTTTCTGGATCGCCAAAAGGTATCTGACCTTTTTCAGCGCATCAGCAGCCAGCAGGTCTTGTGTAGCTATCCCGAGAACCGGATATCCTTCTTTGCTCGCTTGAACTACATCCATGAGGTAATTTGGAGATCCCTCCATGGTTTGCGACAGGACAAGCACTGGCTTTCCACTCGCCAAAATGGTCCTAAACGTTCCTTCATCGATGACCCTAGAACTGAACACCAGATAACCCGTGGCCTTGGCCTCCGCTGACAAAAATGCCTCAGCATCTACGACGTTTCTTACCGAATATGGCTTAAAGTCAACGCCAGGATATCCTTGCTTAAGCACCTGAAGCGCTTCCTCCGGGTTGAGGAACTCGTTTTCGAAACTTCCCATGAATACCACGGGCAGCTGCATGCACCGCGCATGCCTGGTCATTTAAGTTTTGCGGCCTCGCATGACTTTGAGAGACGCTCAGCAATTACGGCACTTAACCGTTTTCATTATAAAACCCGAATGAGCCTAAAAACGAAACAAACCCATCATAAAAGGTCGGTTTTCCCAAATAATGCCATTAGCGCCTTGCCCAAATCGCCTTAACCATAAATCAGTAACGCTCTTATGGACTTCTCCCCCATATGACAGATTCTTGAATGGTGGCCTACTAGTTCTCGTCACGGGCAAAAAGCCATGTCCCCCTTTGAGCTCTATCGGACTTTGAGCGTCTTTTGAACGCAACTCTAGAAATGCCGATTAGGGCATTTCATGCCACTAAAAATCAGCAAGAGTTAAGTAAAAAGCCTTATGCCAACTTAAAAAATCACGCCTCTTTTGACATGGATACCGTGAAAGCGTAGTCACCGGAATATATCTCCACGTTAATCTGCCCTTCAGTTTCGCTTATCCCGTGAACTCCTTGAGGAAGCTCGCCGCCAACTTCCTTTTCTTCGATTAAGAGCTGCCCTTTGGGCAGCTGCACGGTCGCGCGGCTTCCCACCGGCACGTGAACCTTTACGTTCAAGGTGTTGCCTTGACGTTGCCACTCAATTGAAACCTTTCCCTTTAAGGTCATCAACGATGCTGATACGTGATCAAGCAAAAGCACCTCTGGCTTAAATACTATGTGAGAGAACCCTGGCTCGCTTTCATCTGCCCTTA
>ERZ1669250.852-NODE-852-length-11746-cov-5.335215_pt1 | contig 11746 bp, 16 predicted proteins | sample MGYA00579295_ERZ1669250 | MGnify/ENA primary metagenome ERZ1669250 (study PRJEB41166, sample SAMN08046056) | hot springs metagenome | biome: hot spring; feature: acid hot spring; material: thermophilic sediment; isolation source: thermophilic sediment from acid...
TTTAATTTAAAACTCATCTCATCACTTCATATTTTCTAATTTTTCTTTTATTTTCTTTTGAATAAGTTGCGTTATAGCGTCGTCTGTATTCTTATCTTTTAAATTCTGTACTAAAACATCTTTCATTTTTTCGTTTATATAGCCATTCATTAAATCGTTAAGTTTTTCGTCAATTGACTTATCTGCACCAGTTAACTTTTTAATTAAGTTGTTAATAGCCTGAATAGGGTCCTGCCCTGGCAAGTGAAGGTCAATTCCATTATTGCTTAAATTAACGCTATATGCATTAGGGTTTGGTTTTGACCATACCCATGTGTGCATTATTAAACGATACAAAATTATAAATACTGTGCTGTCGCCAAACACAATAAGCAAATACAACTCAATAATGTTTAAAGGCAACATCATTTAACCACATGGGTTTTTATAATACTAAATTTATTATTAAAGTTATCATAAACCATAAATGTATATAAAGGCAATTTGTCAATTTTGCTCCATTTAATGACGCCTTTGCCCAGCATTTTGTCAATATATTCTTTGTCTTCTACTGGTATGAAAGACGAAAATATTAAATAATGTGCGTTTTGTATTATAACTTTGTCAAGCCACAGCACTCGTTTAGCTGTCATTATAACACCCAAACCCTGGTGTGCATTTGTTACCACTAAATCATAAAAATCATTAGCATACCTGGGTTTGAAAACATCAACATCATCAAGCACAATCATTTTGTTTGTAAATGTTCTACATTTTAATATAAATTTATTTAAAACCTCAGGCGTGTGTCTAATCGGAAAGAGGCGATTAGGGTAGCCTTGAAAAGAGTTTTGTGTGTCTAATATAATAACGTCTTCTTTTGGTATTTTTTCTATTAAATTTTTCGCTAATGTTGTTTTGCCTGCTTGATTACGCGAAACGATTAAAATAATATCCCTATTATATACTATCTCCATATTAACCCCTTATTATATAATTACCATGGAGGTCTGGACGGTCTGGGTCCCTTTCCCATACCGTAGTCCATCCACTCCCTTGCCAATTCTGGGTCGTAATTAGGGCTGTTTGGGTCTATTGTTGGTCTACCCACTATTTTCTCAACAGCCTCTTCTGTTTTTGATTCAGTTGGTTGCTGTTGAGCCTGCTCTGTTTTCTTTATAATTTCCTGTTCTTCTTTAACTCTTTTATAAATATCTTGTGCTTGATTTATTCTATCAAATACAATTGGTATTACGACGATTCCTAAGTCAATTATATCATAATATTGCGTTACGATTTTCGGCGCTCTTTTCTCAATAACTACGCTGGATTTTTCAATTATTTTATTTCTCTCCTCATCAGTTAACTGCGGAACATTATATTTTTTAAATACAGCGTTAAGAACAGTTGGGACTACATTTGCCAACCCAGAGACGTCAATCGGTTGAGCCTCTGGCGTTGCTTCTTCTTCATTTTCTTCTGCTTTTGCTTCTTCTTCCTTATTTAAAATCTCTTCGTTTATATTGCCAAAGTCAGGCACTGATTGCTGGCTGTATATTTCTTTTAAAGCCTCTGCTTCTGGCTTCTCTTCTTCTTTTTTAACAACAACTGTGTCTTCTGGTATTTGAGAAGTTGATTTAACTTTTGAGGTTTTGCTAACTTCCTCTTCGTTTGGTTCTTCGGGCTCTTCGGATTTAGATGCGAACTTTTTAAATTTTCTATATACAGACCTTTTGTCGCTTGGTGATGTTATGTTTTTATCTTTAATAAAGTCTTTTGGGGTTTTGCCTTTTGCTATGTAGTCTTTAACATCATCGTCGCTTATCATAAAAACACCCTGTCTCTATATATACTTATTACAAAAGTTTGACATTTTGTGACATGTCATAAGTGTCACTGTGACAATTTGCGACATGTCATTATGACAAGTTGCGACAGTTTGCGACAGTTTTGCGACAATTTGCGACAGTTTGGGCTGTCAATATATAATATGCTTAATGCAATTAATATGGTATATATTATGGTATATAGCGACAAGTGACAGGTGTCACTAAATTGTCGCTAAATTTGCGACACTTTAAAAATGACAAAAATGACACGACGATGACAATTTGTGACAGCCTGTCGCAAGTGTCACTAATTTGCGACAAGTGACAAGTTGCGACATGTCGCGAGTGTCATTAAGACAGGTGCATATATATACCATAATTATTTTGAGTCCAGGATAATTATGGTATATATATGCAGGTGTCTTTAATCAGACTCAATAAATTGCGATGTTTTATAAATTTTCTTCATTTTCGTTTGGGTTGTCTTTCCTATCTCTATTTCGTTAGCAAATTTTATTATCTTATCTCTCAACTCAATAGGTATGATTCCCATAATGTCAAAGAATATTAAGAAATACATAGCCGACACTTCTACATTACGACCCTGATTTAAAAACAGTTTATAATAATGTTTTATAAAGTAGTTGAAACTTTCTTTAAAAGCATTTAAATGATTTGCGTTTATAAACTCGTTTATAATAATTTTAAAGTCAATAATTTGATTCAGTTGAGTTGAAATATGAACATAATCATAAGGTTTTTTAATCGCTTTTAAATAATTAAAATCAAAATTTGAGTATTCCATTTTTAAAGGTTCGTTTATTAAATTAGGGTTTTCTATTATCAAACCACACTTTGGACACCAATATTCGTCAGTTTTGATATCATAATTCATATTTACATGACAAATCGGGCATTTCATTTAATCACCTATTTTGTTTATTCCATTCATTATATTCAGCTTCAGTTATTTTGCCTTTCTTTAAAAGCATATCTGCAACTTTCTTAACATTCTCTTTTTTAAATCTCTCTTTTATAATATCGCAATATTCAGGGCTTATCTCAATAAGAATACTATTTCTGCCCAAAATATCTGCCACCACACCAGTTGTGCCTGAGCCTGCAAAGGGGTCAAGCACCACGCCTGGCTTCGGGCAACCTGCTTTAATGAATGGCGTTATGAGTGTTTCAGGGTATATAGCCGTATGGTTCTCTTTATGTGGAATTATGTGTGTAGTTATTATGTCGCCAGGGTTTGCACCGAGTGGATTTAATAAAACATCTCTACTTCTTAATGATGTTAATGAATATACATAATTTTCCAAATATTTGCTATTTTTTGCAGATTTTAAAATCATTTTAGTTTTATTTGAGTAAGGTTTTCTCACTGCATCTAAATCAAAATAGTATTTTTTATTTTTTGTAAAGAAAAAGACATACTCCCATTTATTAGAAAACCTATCTTTTACATTTGATGGAACTGCGTTTATTTTTCGCCATATAATTTTATTTCTTAATATCCAGCCGTCGCTTATCATAGCCATGGCAAAGCGTTCTGGAATTAACATAAGAGATTTTTCTTTAATACCCATTTGTTTTATATTAGACTGTGGTCTGCCTATATTTATTTGCGGTATTGCGTTTAACTTTGATATTTTCCTATTTTTATTATATATAGAACCTCCTGTGTGTCCACCCGCATAAGTATCTCCCATATTCCAAAACATCGTGCCTGTCTTTTTAAGCACACGTTTGAGTTCTCTGGTTATATTCATAAGATGATTTATGTAAAGTTGATAAGTCGGTTCCATTCCAAGCTGACCTTTCCAAGCCCCACATTTAGAACAAAAGTTATTTATAAAATTATGTTTACAATTTGGGTCGCCATCCCATATTGTGTCTGCGCCTTTATAATTGCGAAGACCATAGTAAGGTGGTGATGTTATTATACAATCTACGCTTTCGCTTGGTATCTCTTTCAAAGCGTCAATAGCGTTTTTATTTATAATTTTATATGTTGCCATTCAAATCACCATTTAAAATAAAATCATTAAAGCCAAACCCGTGCCTATAAACCAATATAATATGGTTTTATAATTTGCAATATATACACCATACTTTATATTATCTGGCAATGGCGTTATACTGTCTAAAAGCTCAATATACGCTTTTGTCATCGGGTACAAACTCAAACCAGTGATTAAAAACCCAATACCTTCCAAAATTATAAAAGTTTTAAAAAATAACAAAGTCAAACCAAAAGACAAAACCAAAGTAAATATATAACTTGTTATTATGCTGACCTTTTGTTTTTTATTATAATGTTTATTTTTCGCAATATAAAACCACTCAACGATAGGAATGTCCCGCTTTACTATCTCAAAAAGATAATAAAACATTTTAAACATTCCTTTTATTTTTTCTTTTCTATTCATAAAACAATCACCTTATTTTTTCAAAATAAAAGTATTTCCAACCACATAACTATCTTCACATATGTTATAAGCAGTCAAATTATAATATCCTGTACTTATATATTCTTTTGTAGCATAACAAATAAATTTATTATTGTATATGTTAACTACATAATTTGAGGTTGTTGTCTCGTTAGCAGATGGAATTAAAGTATAGTTGCCAAAAGGTGTATAGTTTAGATTTATATTATGAATTTCTAACCAAATAGACGTCGGCATTTCAATGTGTTGTGTATATGTTATATTTCCAAAGTCTCCTTTTGTGCTTATACTTTGACCATTTACATAAAAAATAACGCTATCATTTTTAATAATAAGCGTAAGGTTTGCTTTATTATTTAAAATTAAAGCATACTTTTCAATGTTTAGAATAGAAGTGTGGTTTTCCCAAATTTCAATGGCTAATGTGTATTTATTCCATATGTTAGTATTTACTAAACATCCCTGGACCCAATAATTTTTAGTCGTATGTGCGTTTAAACAATAAATTATGTCGTTTTGCTTTACATTTAAATTATTATTTAATATTGCGGTCATTTTTAATATATGTAGAGGTCCATTTTTTAAAGTTTTAAAAAATAGAATGTAATTTATATTGTTGCCTGACCAGTTATGTGCCTCAACTGATTGGAAAGTGATAATAAAAGGCGTTATGATAAGTATTAAAATGAGAGCAATACCAAAGTATATAACAAAATTCATAATTTTTTCAATTTTGTTTTTCATATCATCACCATATTTAATATTCAATATCATCATATAAAATAATCTTGTTTTGATTACTATCCGCCTTAACTTTATAAATATCTTGGTCTTTTAAAAGTAAAAATACGTGCTCGTTAGCGTTTAAATTCATCATCTCATCATAAAGGTTGCCATATCCCCAATTATCAAATGTTGCGCTGTACCTTCTGAACTTGCCTAAAAATATTATATTTGTCAACTCAACTAATGACACAAAATTATTTTTCGGAACTTTCAACTCATAAATAAATATGGTATTTAATTTTCTTATCGCACTAAATAGTTTAACAAGCAACTCAATTTCCTTTTCATTTTCTATATATAAATCTAAATCGTTTACATAAATGACCGAGCCCTCTAAATTGTTTTTAATGCTATCAACTATAAAATTTATTAAATTTTGGAAGTTTGTTTCTTCTGCAATTACTATATTCATTTTGTCTTTAACATCTTTAAAATACTTATCAACTTCGTTTGGTGTGTATAGCAAAGCGTTTACTTTCCAGCCTTTTGCTATCGCCATTTTAATTAAAATACTTGATAAGAATGTCTTACCATACCCGCTTCCTGCGGTTATTAAAATCTTGCCAAAATTTGGTTCTATGTCAATTTTTGCCATATCATCACTATATATTATATTTTTTCATTTTAAAATATTTATTTGTCAATTCCTAATTTTTTCTTTTTCTCTTCTAATTTCTGCTGTCTTTCAATCAAGTTTATTTTCTCTTCTTCTTTCAATAGATTTATTTCTGCCTCTAAATCTTCAAATATTTTCATTTGGTTAGTTTCTATTTCAATAGGTTTAAATTTAATGAAATTTATGATTTCTTCTTTTCTTTTATTGAGTTTCTTTTCTTCTGCATTGTTAAATTGCCTTTTATTATATTCTTTATAATTTTCAATAAAAGATGACAACGCAGGTATATAAACATACTTCTGCCCAATTTTGATATCAAACTTAATATTACGTGTTTTTTCGTCCCATATTCCCATGTCTATATTGTACATTCCAATCACAACTCTATGAGTTTCGTCAATTTCGCCAAGTATACTTTCTTTTATATAATTATCAAGCAGTTTTATTTCTACTCCTGCTATTTTTTCTATATTCATTTTGTCAAAATAACGATAATCTACATGTTTATATTTTAAAGTAATTTTATCATATAAATCAGAAAACTCATTTAAAACAATACTCTCATATTCACCATGTGAGCGAAGAGTTTCGTAATCATCATAATGCACTTCATAATCATCATAATCTTCATTTTCATTATCTTCATTTTCGTCTTCGTCTTCATTTTCATATGGTTTTATATATTTTAAATAAATTTCTCTCGCTATCTTTTCTATTTCATTATTTAATTTGCGTATTTGATATTCAATGATTATTGTTTGTTGCCTTTCAATATCGCTTTCTTTGTAATTGTTTATTATCTTTTCTAAATTTACATTTTTTATATTTAGTAAATCTTCTTTTTCAAGTTCTAAAATTTTCATTTTTTTAATTAAATAAACAAGATATGAATAGTTAGAATATTTGCTAAGCATCTCTTTCTTTTCTTTTAATAAATCTATTTTTTCTTTTTCTTTCTCTTTTCGCAATTCTTTATTTTTTTCATTGTTTATAATGTACAAAGTAAATAACGAAACGCCAAATAAAGTTAGAAAATACAAAGGAAACTTCATAATAAGAAAAGTTGACATTACTATTATAGTGAATATTTTGCCATACTCACCTAACCACATTATAAATAAAAATATTAAAATCAAACTTATGATTAAAAAGGGTCTGTTTAAATTAGCAAAAAACATTAGTATCATTAGCAAAAAAGCAATATAATTTAATATCTTATCTTTTTTCGTTTAATCACCCGAAAACATAATAAAATCCTAATTTAGGCGACAACCAATGCAATCCTTTTATTTTGTCATCTACTTTAAGAGGGTGTCTTTCAAATGTTCTTGCTAAAAGTATAGTCGGAACAGTAATTAAAACTAATGATATCAAACTTAATGAAATTGGTAATTTAATTATAAAGAAAGTATAGTAAAACATAAATGATAAGAATAGTATATTTGAGATTATACTAATTTCTTTTGTGTGTTTAGTATATAAAGCGACAACATTAAACATATCCAACTCTTTAAATAAAGGAACGAGATTATAAATGTTAACGAACAACAAAACCATTAAAAAGATATTAAGAAAATTATATAAAACAGAAGGCAACGCGATTCCACTGAAATTTATTAAATAATAAACTGGTATTCCTATGAATATTAAAGGAAAGATAGGACCAGCTAAATAAACAAATGTTTTTTGTTTTCGTGTTGCATTTTCTAACGGAACAGCAACAAAAGCCCCGAATACAGCCAGACCGAAGAGTTTATTTTTTAATTTAACAAAACGACCAGCTAAATCGTGGCTAAGTTCGTGCGTAATTAAAACAATAAAGACGGAAGCTATAAACGATATAAAATATTCAATCATTTCGTCACCATATATATAATAAAAATTTGGTTTAAATTTATAAAATTCATTTTCTCGCCTTTTTAATACCAAATTTAATTTTTTTGTATTGCCCTGGCTTTAAATTCATGTGCTCAATCTCATCAGTGCAGAGCACTAAATATTTATATTTTTGACCATCTTCATTTTCAAATTGGTTAATAGACCTTACCAATATTGCGTCATCGCCTTGATTTATTCGCTTGCCACATACTAAACAATAAGTAAATACTTTTTTCATAATAATCACCTAATTTTTAAATTCTTCGGATTCAAACCCGACATTTTTAAATAAAGTTTATAAAATTGGTCTTGTGTGTCTCTGTCTTTTATTATATTTAAAGATTCCCATAGCTGTTCTTTCAATAGATTATTATGCTGGCTTAATATTTGGTAATCTTTTGCGAGAGTTTCGTCATCTAATTTATAAAGATAGTTATACAAACCAGTGCCATGTAATCTATTCACTTTATTACTGCCGTCAAGTCTGTGGTCAATTACTGCAAATAAATGCTTTTTCCTTTCTTCTGGTGTTGCGTCTTCTTTAAATTTTAAAGGAGTCCCATCAAATTCGTCTTCCAATCTTTTCAAACCGTGCAGTCTCATCAGTCTTTCAAAAACTGCGTTTCTTTTCATTATATAATTTAATTTAGATTTGTGTTTTTTAATTTCGTCAATCTTATCTAAAATTTCGCCCTGACGCTTGTAATCAAAAGATAGAACTGCGTCCTCCATTTCCTTTTCTAAATTTTCAATTTTTTCGTCATTTTTCATATTTTTCACCTTTTAATATAATATTTTTTGATTTTAAATTATTTAAATGCTTTTTTACGCCAGATGGCAATTTATTTAATAATTTTAAAGGAATTTGTATATTAAAATAGTCTTTTAAAGGCACTCCTGCAACCCAATCCTCAATTTGATAATGCCCTAATGCTGATTTAAATGGGTTTATTTCTTTTTTAATTGGTTCAAATAGATTTATTTGGGTTTCTTTCTTTTGTATAATTGCCTGTCTATATTTAATTGGTGTGTATTTTTCAAAACGCAATATTGGAGACGGACATGTTTTTAATGTTTTAATAATATCTTCTGTCTTTAATAATGTGTTTTCGTCATCGCTTTCTATTTTGCCACTCAATCCCCTCCTTTTCATTTTTTCGGTGCCATCCGGCAACTCCTCAACATAAACACCATTTTCAAATATCGTAACGCTTTTAAATCTGTCAACAGAAAAACCACCCAACTCTGAATTGGTAACTGTCTTAACAAACTCCTCAACTTTGTCTTGCTGTTCTTTATTTTCTGGCATCTGTACATAAATCCCATCTGTTGCTATAAATAAAGTCTTGCACCCCAACTCTTCTAATTTTTTCTTAATATAAAGAATAGTATAACGGCACGAGGCTGTAATGTACGAAGCATATACAAAATTAGTGAATTGGGTTTCCCTTGGTCTGCTTTGTGCTAACAAACCATAAGTGCTGTTTATTATAATCTTTTGTAATGAATATTCAATACTTTCTGCTCCATATTTCTTTTTAATCTCGCTCTTCTGTTGATAAAGGTTATTTATATATTTAAATGGGTACTTCTTTTCAATATTATAAAGACCATAAGCTTCCAGTATTTCATAATTATAACCATATAAATCTATAATATCCTTATCATATTGAGTTATCCAATAATCCAATATTTCCGTAGTGACGCCTGCGGACGGCTCTCCATCTATATAGTAAATATTGCCATCCTTTCCTTTATATTGCAAAATAGGAATGGCTGGCGCGCGAATATGATAAAATTTATAATCGCACTTATCAAAATCAGGGCTTGCTGGTGTTAAAATATGTGTGTTGTTATTTTCAAAATTAACTTCGGTAAGCTTCTGCAATTCAAAAGGGTAAGCGCTATTTATGTCTAAATTTATAATATTTTCATAATGACCGAGTGCGTAGGTTATAAAAATACCGCCATGGTATGCTCTTTTTGCGATTACGTCAAAAGCAGGATTTTTATGGTCTTGGTAACCTAAATCTATTAAAACTTGTTTAGCAATACTTGCTTTGCTATAAAATTTCTTAGGTATAGAATACCCGAGGTTTTTCAAACTTTCAAATAGTTTATATGCTAATTTTGCGGTTAGTAAAGCGTCATTAACGCAATACTTAATAATTAAATCTCTTTTGCTTTCATAATAACCGGATTCCGTCCCTATTTTCTTCCTATCTATTCCCAACTCTTCATCATTTTTATGTTCATTTAAATACTTTTCAGCTACTTGCTCTAATGTAAAGTAGCTATCTTGTGATTTATAAAAGTTAGAAATGTCAAAAAATTCAACTTTGCGCTTTTCATTTCTATGCTCTTTTTTAATTTTAGAAATTTTAAAGCCTTTGCCATTTATTATGGTGACGCGGTATTTTCCAATGTTTAATTTTTTCAAAGTATTCATGCTTTTCAATTTCTTTTTAAGTTCATTTATTTTGTCATAATTTATATTCTTTTCATGCTCTAATTTTGTTATTTGTATTTCTAATTTTCTATTCTCTCTTAATATAGAGGCGTTTTTAATTAAATATGGTTTTAATATAGCACTCAAATCGTATTCAATATTAAACCAGAAGCCATAATCATAATTTTGCATTTTATTATATAGCCAGTCAATAAGTTTATATGTGTCATCGGTTTCAATGAAAGAGCCATCACTACAAGCGAGGACCTTAACGGCGCCATTAAAAGTTTCCGTGTCAAACCCCGCTATTTTGTAATTTAGCTCTTCCATTTCAATACCCCTCTGGACTTAACATATCTAATGTTTTCTCAACAGCGTCATAATATTTTGGTTTTATATATGCTTCCTTAACATCAGTAATTTCATTATCTTTAAAATACATATGTATAGATTTAGCTAAATAAGACGCTAAATAATTAGCGTTGACATCTCTTTTCAATTGTTTATATGCGAAAATATCTCCTGCGGCTTGTCTCAAACTCTTTAAAGTGTCTTTATAATTATATTTTCTCTGGCTTGGTCTGTATTGTATTCTATTTTTTCTATTTTTCTTAACAATTTTCTTTATAGTTTCATGCGGTATGAATAATTTTTTCATAGTCTGTTTTAAAAAGCTCTCAATCTCGCGAGTGTTCGCACCGCTTCTTGTTAACTGTTCAGCTAATTTCTTTTGTAAATTCACTATTCTTTTATTTTTCTTTGGTTTGTATATTATTTTCTTTACAATTTTCTTATTTCTATATAAAGGCTTTCCTGTTTTTGATTTTCCATTTTTATATTTCTTTTTATAAACGTATTTCTTTACTATTTTCTTAACAAATTCATCTTTCATGCTCTCACCTTTTTATGTTTCGGGTTTTAAAATGGCGATAATTTCGTCAACTAAATAAATAATTTCTGTCTGAATGCTTGGGTCTAAATTACTTATTACCTCAAAAAGTCTGTATTCCAGCTTCTCCACAGCCTTTAATTTTTCCATGGTCTCCATACTACCACCAACATAATTATTATTTTTTGATTTTAAATTTGTTAAATTTTTATTTTCCATATTCGTCGCCCCTATGGTAATCGGCGGGGTGGCGACGAAATCAAAAAAAGCCAAACGAACCCCGCCAAATTACCGCATATATAATAAAAAATTTGGTTTAAATTTGTAATTTGGAATTAAAATATAAATTTGTTTATTTTAATAAAAGATTTTTTACTTTAATAAATGAATGTTGAAAATCACAACCTAATGTTGAAAATCACAACATCATTATTTTTTAAAAAAGATTATTATGAACAGAATAATTATAATCAGAATAATTATTTTCATAAAAATAATCAAATTTGATAATTTTCATAAAAATTTTATTATGATTAAGAAATCCAAATTTGTAAATCACCATTTTTTATAATTTCCTTTATTTTCGCACCCATACCCACCATACCCATACCCTAACGACATAAAAGAAACCAGAACACGGTGGCTATTAAGAAGAGCAGGGTGGTTTTCGCTCATAAAATGGCAAAGAAGCCTCAAAATTAAGCGAATTTTGAACGATGTCCGTGGAGCGGACAACTATACGCATAGCAGAAAATCGTGCGAAAAAAGGGCATTTCCGCTCAAAAGAAGGGCATTTGCGAGCGAAAGCGAGCAAAAATAATAAAAAGTAAGCAAAAGGCAGGGCAGAAGGCAAGAGTATATACC
>ERZ1669250.853-NODE-853-length-11720-cov-6.491213_pt1 | contig 11720 bp, 9 predicted proteins | sample MGYA00579295_ERZ1669250 | MGnify/ENA primary metagenome ERZ1669250 (study PRJEB41166, sample SAMN08046056) | hot springs metagenome | biome: hot spring; feature: acid hot spring; material: thermophilic sediment; isolation source: thermophilic sediment from acid hot...
GACAAAAAAATCTTAGAAAGAATGAGAAAAATGTTAAGGGTAACAATTAATGGTGTAAATTCTATAACGCAATACGGTGCTGTTGCAGCATTGAACGGCCCACAGGATTTTGTAGATTTAATGAAAAAAGAATATCAAAAAAGGAGAGACATAATATATTATGCTGTCAAAGATTCCAAATTTCTTACGCCAATCAAACCAGAGGGCGCTTTCTATCTATGGTGCAAAATAAATGAAAAGCCTGAAGGTGTACATAATTCATGGGATATGAGCGAATTTATTCTCAAAAAAACAGGTGTAGGATCTACACCTGGGCCTGTTTTTGGGCCTTCAGGAGAAGATTATATAAGATTTGCATTTAGTGCGGATACGAAAGTTATAGAAGAGGCATCTTTACTTTTAAAAAATATATCTTGACTAATTTAAATTTTTTTAATTTTTCTTAAAAAAATTAGTGAATATTTCTTTTTCCTTGAAATAAATACCTTGCCAAATAATAATAAGTTTTATACTCATAATTAATGGTCAAAATAAAAATAAATGAATTTTCTGAAGAATTTTAGTACTATATCCTTAAAATTTTTTTATTTTAAAATCATTTTTAGAAATATGATAAAATTTTTTAAATTTTTTAATCAAATTTTCTTATAAATATTCCAGAATATTAATATCCAAGATACTTATTACCACATCAGGTGATAAAATGCACTTAAAATTATTCATTCCCGGACCAACAGAAGTAAGGGAAGACGTATTAAAGATGCTTTCCAAACCTGTAATTGGCCATAGGTCAAAGGATATGTCAGATCTTTATGAAAGAATACATAACAATCTGCAAAAATTCTTCAACACAGACTACGAAGTGGAGGTATTTACAACCTCCGGTACAGGTCTTATGGAAGGAAGCATAAGAAACATTGTGCAATCAAAGGTGCTCAATTTAATAAATGGCTCTTTTAGTGATAGGTGGTACAAAATTGCGCTGGCAAATGGAAAAGATGCAAAACCATTTGAGTGCGAATGGGGAAAAGCCATAAAACCTGGTGATGTTGAGCATGTCCTTGATAAGGAAAAATATGAAGCAGTAGCGTTAACGCATAATGAGACAAGCACGGGTGTAAAATCACCATTCGATGAAATTTCTCGTATCGTTCATGACCATGATTCATTGCTGATAGTAGATGCTGTAAGCTCACTTGCAGGAGACTTAATTGACGTAAATAAAGCTGATGTGATATTTGCTCCTACACAGAAATCTTTTGCCCTGCCACCTGGCCTTGCAATTGCATTCATTAGCCCTGCTGCTATGGAAAAGGCAAAAAAAGTAAAGGACAGGGGCTATTTCTTCGACTTTATAGCCATGCATGATTATTATGTTGAAAAGAAACAGATTCCTGCTACCCCAGCTGTTTCTCTGTTTTATGCGCTTGACTATCAGCTAGAGAAGATGCTGAAAGAGGGCATGGAACAAAGATACAACAGGCACATGGAAATGGCTAAAATGGTGCAGGACTGGGCTAAGAAAAACTTTGATCTTTTTGCTGAGTCAGGGTATGAGTCTGTAACAGTTACTGCTGTGAAAAATACCAAGAACATTAATATTGAAAACCTGAGGAAAGAGCTCAGGTTAAGGGGTATGGAAATATCAAATGGGTATGGTAAACTTAAAGAAAAAACATTCAGAATCGCGCACATGGGTGATCTTACCCCTGCTGAAATAAAGGAATTACTTGAAACTATGGATGAAATATTGAACAGGTGAAATTATGAAGATTTTAATTACGGATCATATACATCCAGAGGGCATAAAATTGCTCAGAAATTCTGGCTTTGATGTGGATGAAAAATATGACATAGACAAAGAAGATCTTAAAAAAATTATAGAAAATTATGATGCTCTCATCGTTAGAAGCAAAACAAAGGTAACGAGGGAAATAATAGAATCCGGTAAAAGGTTGCTTGTTATAGGAAGAGCAGGTGTGGGTCTAGATAACATAGATGTAAATGCTGCAAAGGAGAAAAACATAAAGGTAGTTAACACACCTGATGTTAGTACTATTTCTGTTGCAGAGCTTGTTATAGGTTTTATGATCTCAGCAGCAAGGTATATCCCACAAGCAACAGAATCACTGAAAAGAGGAGAATGGGAAAAGGAAAAATATATGGGCATTGAGCTCTCAGGCAAAAATCTAGGAATAGTAGGTATTGGAAGAATAGGCAAAGCAGTTGCTAAAAGGGCAAAAGCTTTAGATATGAACGTTTTTGGCTATGATCCTTATGTGAAGAATGATGAAAATATAAAAATGGTGGATTTTGATACTCTATTGAAAATTTCCGATTTCATTTCTTTCCATGTACCAATTACAGAAGAAACAAAACATATGGTATCAGTCAAAGAAATAGAAAAAATGAAAAAAGGAGTTATTTTAATAAATGCTGCAAGAGGAGGCATTCTTGATGAGAATGCTATAAAGCAGGGTATGGAAAAAGGCATCGTCAGGGCAATATGTCTTGATGTCTTTGAATCTGAGAAGCCTTTCAGCAGCATTCTCACCATGGAGAATAATTTCATTGGAACTCCTCACATAGGAGCTCAAACTGAGGAAGCACAGCAGAGGGCTGGGCTAGAAATTTCAAAGAAGATCATAGAATATTTGAAAAGCATTAAAGGATGATCGCAATGGTAAGAGTATATCCTTTTAGAGGCATAAAATATAGCATCAAGGATTTAGAGAGATTGGTAACAGAACCCTATGATAAGATTTCAAAGCAGATGCAAATGGAATATTACAAAAAAAGTCCTTTTAACTTCATAAGAATCAACCTTCCTGATGAAAAGGATCCATACACATCATCCAGGAAAACGCTTGATACCTGGCTCAGCAACAAAATTCTAGTTAAGGATGATGAACCATACTTTTATTTTTACATACAGCAATTTAAACTTTTTAACAAAATATACGAAAGAATTGGGCTTTTTGGAGCTGTAGGTCTGGAAGATTATTCTGAAAAAAAGATCTTACCACACGAGAGGACATTCAAGGGCCCAAAGGAAGATAGACTTCGCATACTTAGGGAAACGAACATGGATATTGAACCTGTATTCTTCCTCTACGATGATCCAAAAATGGAACTTAAAAGTATGTTTGATAAAGGTAAAAAGGAAATAGAAAATGATGTTACAGTAAATGGTATAAGGCATATTTTATACAAAATGAAATCGGAGGACATAACAAAATTTTTTGAAGATAAACAGCTTGTTATAGCTGATGGCCACCACAGGTATGAAACAGCTCTAGCATATGCAAAGGAAAAGGATTTTGAAAAGGGAACAGGTTACATAATGGCAGTTCTGGTTAACAGGCTGGATCCAGGTCTTATCATATTACCATCCCACAGGGTCATAAAGATGAAAATAAATAATGATGAATTTCTAAAAGATCTTGAAAAATTCTTCACAGTGAATCAAATAAGATTTGATGAAATTGAAAATTTCAATAACTATGAGATAATATATGTATTCAATAACCATGCGTATTCTTTGAAATTGAAGAATGATTTCATAAGCAGTAAATTAAGTGAAAACATAAATGTATCTTACCTAAACAACTTCATTTTCAATAAAATTCTGAATATCCAGGACAAAGAAAAAATCATCTTTGAGAGATGGGTAGAAGATGCAATAAATGACATTAAAAATAATGATGGCTTTTCATTCATTTTAAAACCTGTTAATCCTTCAATTGTATGGGAAGTGGCTAAAAACGGAGAGATCATGCCAGAAAAATCCACGGACTTTTATCCAAAATTATTATCAGGATTAAAATTAATGGATTTAAATGATCCAATACCATAATTTTTAGCGCCGAGGGGGAGATTTGAACTCCCGAGTCCTCAGGGGACAATAGATCTCGAATCTATCGCCTTTATCCGGGCTAGGCTACCTCGGCAATTTTTATTTACTTACTGTTGGAGATTTGAAAATTAAATTTTAGTATAAAGATTTTTTTGAAATAAATTGAAGAATATCCAGGAAAAAACCTTTTTATAATGAATTTGATTTATTTCTTTATGACGCATTATTTAATGTATCCTGATATTTACAATGAAAAAATAGCTTTTGTTACTGAAGATGATCTCTGGCTTTATGATGGAAATTTAAAGAGAATTACTGAGGGATTGGGCATAGTGAAATACCCAAAATTCGTTTTGGATGGGAATAGCATAGTTTTTTCAATATTCAAAAGCATGGGCAGAGAGGATGTCAAGGCCCAGGGAGATTTGTACATTTTTAATATTATTGAAAACAGCATTAAAAGACTTACATACTTTGGAAGCAGAGACATCAAACCTATTACATCATATTCAGGCAAGATCTATTTTTCATCCTCACATTCATCGCCATTGAATTATTACCAAGAAATATATAGAATTTCCTCAGATGGTTCTGAAATTGAAAAAATGAACTATGGAAATGCAAATTACGTGGGTTTTGGCAGTAACTTTGTTCTATTAGGTAGAAATATTGGTGATCCAGCAAGGTGGAAAAGATACAGAGGAGGTACTGCTGGCCAGCTCTGGCTTTCCAGGGACGGTAAAAACTTTGAAAGGATACTCTCTAACATAAAAGGAAACATAGGGAGCCCTATGATAGTCGATAATAATATTTGTTTTATTTCCGACCATGAGGGTATAGGTAGGATATACTATTTTGATGGTAAAAATATTAAAAAATTGACTGAAAATTCTGAATATTACGTGAGAAATGCCAGCTCTGATGGCAAAAAAATAATTTTCCAGATGGCTGGTGACCTTTACATCTATTATAATCATCTTGAAAAATTAAATCTAAATGTATACGGAAGTAAAAGAGGGCTTGAGGATAGATATATAGACATTAATGAAAGAATAGAATACTTCTCACTTGATGAAAAAGCTGACAATGTTATATTTACAGCAAGAGGTAAATATTATAAAATGGGAAGTTTTGAAGGGCCGGTATTAGTCTCAGATGATATAAGATTGATGAAGGGCAAGTTCCTTAGTGATGGGAAGTATATAGGAATACAGAATAAAAATGGTTTTGAAGACATAGTTCTTCTCGATTCAGGAAAAATTGTTAAAAGGTTTGATGGAGATTTTGGTTTAATATACAATATATGGCCTTCTCCAGATGGAAAGAAATTGGCATTTTCCAATGGCAGGTTGGAATTGTATCTCTTGGACATTGAAAATAATAAAATTAGCAAGATGGATCAAGCAAATGTGGATATTATTGAGGAATTGGATTTTTCACCTGACAGTAAATGGATAGCATATTCTATTGGGGTAAGTAACACTAGAAAAAAAATTAGGATAAGGAACATTGAATCTAATGAATTTGCTGATATAGAAGGCACATACAGAATAGATTTTTCACCCTCATTTGATCCTCTTGGAAGATATCTGTACTTTGTATCAGTTTCAAGTTATAAAGCTATAATGGATCCTGAATCCCCTACCCTGACGTTCCCAAATTATTCTAAAATATACCTTGTAACACTAAAAAAAGATTTTAAAAACCCATTTGTGGATAATGCAGAAAATGAACAGAAAGAATTTAACATAGATTTAGAAAACTTATCTGGAAGAGTTGTTCCCATTCCAATAATGGAAGGAAGATATTCCTTGGTAAATGCTGTGAAAGAAGGTTTCCTTTATTTTTCAATACCGCTCGACCTGAATGAGGAAAATGTGGGTGAAATTCATTATTATAATATTGAAAATAAAAAAGATGACATCATAGTGGAGAAAGCCTTTGATTACAATGTTTCTTTGAATAAAACAAAGATCATTTATAGATACAGGAACATGTTCAGAATAATTGATTATTCCCAGAAACAGGAATTGAAGTCTACAAATCCTGGTAGAGAATCAGGTATTATAGATCTTGACAGAATAAAAGCATGGGTAAATCCAAGGAAAGAATTCAGCCAGATGCTTTATGAAACCTGGATGATGATGAAGGAAAATTACTGGAGGGACAATGGCATTCAGTGGGAAAATATATTCAAGAAATATCAATTATTGCTAGAAAAAGTATCAACTAGGGCAGAACTGTCTGACCTGATTTGGGAATTGCAGGGGGAACTTGGCACATCTCATTCCTATGAATATTTAGGTGATTATTTTAACTCCCCTCTTGAGAGAAGGGGCTACCTTGGAGCAGAAATAGAATTCAAAGATGGGTATAAAATAAAGAGAATTTACAGAGGTAGACTGGATGAGAGATCACCATTGATTTTTCCAGGGATTGATATCAGAGAGAATGATTCAATCGTTGAAATTAATGGTATAGAGCTTGATAAAAATAATCCACCTGGCAAATTATTGACAAACTTGTCAAACGATGCAGTATCAATTAAAATAAGAAGGGATAGAAAAGATTTGATATTCAATGTAAAAACAGTTGGCGATGAATCAGGAATAATATACAGGGATTGGGTGGAAAAAAATAAAAATTATGTTCATAAAGAAACAAATGGCAGAGTAGGATATATCCATATCCCAGATATGATGGAATTCGGCTTCTCTGAATTTCATAAAAATTTCCTGGAAGAAATTGAGAAAGATGCTCTTATTGTAGATGTAAGGTACAATAGAGGAGGATTTGTTTCACCATACCTACTTGAGAAATTGAACAGGAAAATAATAGGTTATGATAACCCTAGGCATGGTCTTAAAATGGAATATCCCCCATATTCTCCAAAAGGACCACTTATATGCATAACAAACGAATTGTCCGGATCTGACGGAGATATATTTTCTCACTCCTTTAAATTGATGAAGATTGGCTTGCTCATAGGTAAAAGGACATGGGGGGGTGTCATAGGCATAAACCCAAGAAGGAGATTGCTTGATGGTTCAGTGGTTACACAGCCTGAATACGCTTTCTGGTTCAAAGATGTTGGATTTGGCGTTGAAAATTATGGAACAGATCCAGATGTGGATGTGGATATTGCACCTCAGGATTACCTGGCTGGAAGGGATACACAGCTAGATAAGGCTTTGGAACTAATCATGAAGGAACTTGAGCAATTTCATAAAGAATCTCCCCCCTGAAGACATAGGATGGAAAATGAATGGAAATTAAAAATCCATCCTTTTTTGATTTTATTGGGTTATTGTTTAATGTACCAATCTTTTGATCTTTTTTAACGAGCCTGTTTCTTATAACTTTATTTTCTGGAAAAAATATACCAAATTCCTCACTTCTTATTTTTTCCATTTGTGATAGATAAAGCTTTTTGTTTTCTGGCCTTCTATTTTCTAAAAAGTTTAATAAAACTTGAGAAATATTTTCTGCAACGTTCTTTTGAATATAACCGCCAAAACCTGAAGGCATTTCTATTATAATGGATGTTTTTCCCCTCTTTACCATTTCACTCATCAACTGTCCTCCCGTGCCTCTTGATTCTATAACATAGGGGAGATCAATTTTCTCAGTAAATTCTTCGATGTAATCATGATGTCTGTACATTGCCAAAATATATGGATGGCATAAAAATCCGCAAGAGTGAAGGTCTATTATAATATTGCTGTCCGTTGCTATGGAAAATATTTTGTCCGCTAATCTTTCGCATATGGATCCATTCTTCTTGCCTGGAAAAATTCTGTTCAAATCTTCACCACCGTAAGGTGATGTCCTGCTCCTGTAAAGAAAAGCGCCCATATTTGCAATAGGAATTATCGTTACATCGTACTCTATATTTTCATCTATGTGCTCCTTTAAAAGCATATTAGCATAAATGCTGGTATGTTCATCTCCATGAAGCCCAGAAATGATCAACACCTTTGGGCCATTTCCTGTTTTCCTAAAAATCTGAAAATAATTGTGATACATCTCATCAATGAAAACTCTTTCTTCCATCATTGATATGTGATAAATAAATTAAAATTTAAGTTTTTCCAGGTTTCAGATCTTTATCATGCCGCTTGACATTAAATAAATTAAAAGGCCCAATAATGCACCTGTATTAAGGAATGGAAGGCCTGGCAGGGGCTTGCCATACCTTAAAAATATAAATAAAACAAATAGACCGATAAAAGTACCCGCCAGTGTAAAAAATGTTGCAGTTAAATTATAATTATACATTACAGAAACAATGAGTATTGAGGGTATAGCAGCATCACCAAAACCCATGAACATTGTGCTTCTTTCTCCATCTCTTTCTATTTCATTAACATTTATTGCATCTGATTCTGGAAAAATGAACAATGCAGGAAGACCACTTTTCACTGTTCCTTCAGCAAGAGTGATCATGTGTTTGCTAAATTTTACAGCATAAAGATCATAAAAGATTAAAATGATCAGAAATAATACTACTGGAATAATGCCTATGTTTGTACCAAGAACGGCAGCGCTACCACCTGCAACAATTATACCTACGATGTTTGTAGCTAGCCAGTTCTGCTTTTTATACATGTATATTGGCACAAATATACCTATTATAAGGGCAAAAATCGTTGGCAGGTAATAGGCTAAAACACCAGGAATAATATAAGATAAAACAACTGAAAATATAAGGAATAGAATTAGGCCTATCGCAACAAAATAAAATCCTTTCAAAAAATGCTCTTTCCTGCGCCTTAAAAGAAAAAGCATTACTAATGTAAATATTATAATTATTATAAAATAATAAATGGCAAGTAATGGATTATTCTCCTGTCCCGGATATGCCTGACCACCCATGGGAGCAAAGAAAAAATATAGAACCATAGCTAGTAAAACTGTATTTATAAATGAGAAAAGCATCAAAATGTATTGGTTAAAAGTTCTCATTTTCCTATACCTTTTTTATTATATTCGCATTTTGGATCTATGCACATCTTTTTCTCATATTTCCCATTTTTCAATATCACAATTGGAAGACCACAATATGGACATTTCTCGAATGTGGGAATAATCTCACCTTTCTGGGGCAATGGATATGTTACCTTGCACTTGGGATAATTTGAGCATCCTATGAACCTTTTTCCTGTTCTTGATTGCCTGACAATAAGTTCACCACCATCCTCAGGGCATTCACCAATTGTTTCTTTTTTCCTGTTGTATTCACACTTGGGATTTATGCATCTTAGTTCAACTTCCTGTCCCTTTCTTATAACCTTTATTAATGGTAACCCGCATACTGGGCATTGTTTGTCCGTTAATTCAATCTTTCCTGTCTTTGGCAAATAATATCTGAAATCGCATTCAGGATACCTTGAACATTGTATGTATCTGAAGTTCTTATTTTTGTACATTAACAATGGTGCACCACATTTTGGGCATTTGCCCATTTCCCTATCCTCATTTATACCTGATAAAATGACTTCTTTTATGTTATGTTCATTTTTCTCAAGCTCATTTAAAACACCTTTTAGCATTGATCTTGATTCTTCAATTACCTTGCTCTTTTCCAATTTTCCTTCTTCAATTGCACTCATGTCATTTTCGAGTTTTGCGGTCATATCCGGTTTCACCGCATCTACATTGTTCCTTTCCATAGCATCAACAATTGCAATGCCTAAACTGGTAGGCTTTATCACCATTCCTTCAATGTAATTTCTTTCGTATAATTTTTCTATTATCTCATGCCTAGTACTTTTTGTGCCTAAATTCAAATTCTCCATTTCTTTGATAAGGGATGCCTGGGTATACCTTTCAGGTGGCTTTGTTTCCTTTTCCAAAAGTTCAATACTTTTAATGTCAATATCTTTTTCTAAGAAAGGTATCTCTTTTTCTCTCACCCTCAAGTATGGATAAAACTTCATCCAACCCTCTTCTTTGATCTTAGTGCCTTTGGATTTGAACATTTCATCCTTTATCAATATTTTAACATCAGTGGATTTTATTATGGCATCTGGAGCTACAGTCGCAAAAAACCTTTTAACAACAAGGTCGTAAACCTTAAAATAATCGCCCTTTAATTCATCCTTCTTTATGGCTCTTACAGGATAAATAGGTGGATGATCTGTTGTCTGTACCTTGCCTCTGCTGGGCCTTATTTTCTCCTGTGATAGTAATTGATCGGCTTCTTCTTTATATGGTGATTCTAAAAATTTTTCAAGAAGGGACCTAAGATTCAATGATTGGGGATATACAGTATTATCTGTCCTTGGATATGAAATATATCCATGGGAATAAAGATCTTCAGCAATTGCCATTGTTTTTCCAACGGACAGACCAAGCTTTGTTGATTCCCTTAAAAATTCGGTAGTATTGAATGGTGGTGGTGGCCTAATATTGTATTCCCTTTCTTTATATTCTAAAACCTTTCCTTTCTTTTCGTCTTTTATCTTTTTAAAGATTTCATCCGGTTTTTCTTTAAAAGGATTTTTTTCGTGTTCACCTATGAACTCAATATTTTTTTCAATAAAGTTAGCTATGATTTCCCAGTATTTTTCTGGGACAAAATTTCTTATTTTCTTTTCCCTGTCTACGATTAATGCTAGTGTAGGACTTTGAACTCTTCCAACTGATAGAAAATTCTTCCATTTCTGACCTGTAACAAGGGAGAAAAATCTAGTTAAAACCGCACCCCAGACCAGGTCAATGTTTTGCCTGGATTCTGCTGCATCCGCAAGATTGTTGTTTAAATCTGTTAAATTTTTAAAAGCGTTCATTATTTCTTCTCTAGTAACAGCACTGAACTTGGCCCTTTTTATTTTACCTTTGTATCCAATAATTTCAACAGCTTCCCTTCCAATGAGTTCTCCCTCTCTATCATAATCTGTAGCTATTATTACTTCATTCGCTCCATCTATCAATTCTTTTAAGACGTTTACTAAACTTTTAAACTTTTCTATTTTCATTGGTTCTATGTTTATCAATTTTTCAAGATCTTCTTTCTCCCAGTTTCTATAATTTTCCGGGTAATCAATTTCTACAATGTGGCCCTTCAAACCTATTACAAAATAATCATCTTCATTTCTTTTGAATGTAAAATAAGTAATCCCCTTCTTACCTATTCTTTTAAATTTTCCATCTGAAAGAAAATATGCTATTCTTTCAGCAACGCTATATTTTTCTGCTATTACAACAACCTTCATTTAAAAACCCTTAAATGTGAGGCTCTATAAACCTTTTCTTTCAAATAAAATTATTTGATGAAGAAAGTTAATTTGGTGAATTGATCTTTTTGAAAATAATTTTTAATGGAATTAAAAAAATTTATAATCTTTAAATTTCACTTAATAGAAAAATAAATCGTATCAAAAAAAGGTATTTTATTTTTTAAATATGTCTAATCAGAATTTTATGGACAAAGTTAAAATATACGTCAAAAATATAATAAAAATAAAGAAATTTGAGCTATCAAAGATTAGGTTTAGGAAAAAAGTAAGACATCATTTGAAATTAGCAGAGACAATAAACTATTGCAATGAATACTATCTAAAGACATTCATAGATTACAATGTTTCTAATGGTTTGATTAAAACAAATTTAATAAATTAAGGATCAAGAAATTAATGTATATGAAAATCACTGAATTAAAAAAATATATAAAAAATCTAAACTTTAAGAAGAGCATTTCAATATATCAGCTGAAAAAATCATGAAATTGGGCCTGTGGGGTAGCGGATTATCCTTGAGGACTTCGGATCCTCAAACCCGGGTTCAAATCCCGGCAGGCCCGTTCTCTTTTTGGTCAGTAATGGTATTTTTTTATTGTTTTAAGATACTTTGTATTTAAATC
>ERZ1669250.854-NODE-854-length-11710-cov-2.891549_pt1 | contig 11710 bp, 11 predicted proteins | sample MGYA00579295_ERZ1669250 | MGnify/ENA primary metagenome ERZ1669250 (study PRJEB41166, sample SAMN08046056) | hot springs metagenome | biome: hot spring; feature: acid hot spring; material: thermophilic sediment; isolation source: thermophilic sediment from acid...
CCGGTATTGGGACGTATCTCTCGGCAGTGAATTCCTGATCAATCAAGTCGCTGGGCAGTATCCTAGTCAGTAATGCTATTCTTGAGTCGCCCTCATAGGGATCCATGGGCGGCGGCAATGGGCGCGGCAAGTCAGCCGATATATTGTACCAACTAGTTATCATAACCCCTCCCTCAACCCCCTTAGGAACTCTATGGCCTCGCCTAGATTACTCATTCGCTCTATGAAGGCGGTGCCCACGACTACTCCATTTGCTCCAGCCTCTATTAGTGCCCTAACCATGCTTGAGTCCCTCACGGCGAACCCCGTGACCAAGTAAGTGTCACCAATCAATTTCCTCACTATTGAGACATTCCTCTCAATGTAAACCGGCAACTTTGTTCCCGTGGATGCATATAGCCCCAGGTAAATGAATAGGGGCTCAAGCGATGCCAGTTTCTCTATTATCCTGTGAGGCGTCTTGCTTGACACGAAGAATGCTGGGCGCAAATCATGTCTGCGCATTGCATCTACGTAATCATTAAGCCTATTGAAGTGATCAAACAAGAGATCCGGGAATAATATGGCTGATGCACCAACTTGAGCTGCGGTTTTAGCAACTGCATCTAGGGAGTCCACGTAGTCATCTATGTATCCCATCAGTATTGATTTCTCGTAGCTAGTGATTTTGATTGCCTCAAGCCCCTTTAACTGCGACTTGAAGTGCGTCATCCTTATGATGGGGCCATCGTACTTGGGATTATTGGTCGGTATCCCGATTTCATAGAAATCCACGATGCCCCGAGTCCTATTAAGGACCTCTAGGAACGTCGATGAATCGGGGTACGTGGCGGTTATATATAGGCCCAACGAGGGCCTACTTACCTCCATTGGAGTTTCATCGTCACCATCATTGCTAACCCCAATACTGTCGGTTTTAAGCTTTATGCAGTGATTCCCCAATACTGAGGGCGGGAAACACATAGTCTATATCCTATATAATGATGGAGTCTCAAAATAAGCGGCTCATTGAGATATAGAGACGACGCTAAAATAATGTGACCCAAGAAGCGGGAATACTTGGAGAAACTAGTTTGGTTATTTTTTAAACTTATAAAACGCCCAGCTTGAATAGCATGTATATGCCCACCAAGACTATTATTACGCCGTAAGCCACTCTAAGCATGTTTCTGGGCGCCTTAACCGCGAGGCTAGTGCCTGCGTAGCCGCCTAATGCGCCGCCCAGAACATATAGGAGGGACACCAATATCAACACATCGCCGTACACGGCGTACTCAGCTCCACTGGCTACTCCGAATGTTCCAACACTGAGGAGGCTAGTGCCTATGGCCCTCGTTATGCATAGACCCGCTGAGAACATTAGGGAGGGCACTATTAGGAATCCACCGCCAATCCCAAAGTACCCGCTCACCAATCCAACCACGAATCCCGCGCCTCCAACCTTGGCTGCCGTTGATGGAGTTAATTTGGGGCACTTCTTAAGCGACTCCATTACCCTGGGAATCTCATCGCTGGTGCCCGGCTTTGTTGATTCTCTCCTAATCGCCATATATGCCCCAAGCACTATCATGGCTATGGAGAAGTATATCAATAGGCTTGTTCCAGGCGTTATGTGGCCCAAGTAGGCGCCTAGGAGTGAACCAATCAAGCCGACCCCAGCGAATAAGGTGCCAACCCTAGGCGACACGTTATGCTTCTTTAGGTGCATGTATGAATTGATATAGGCATTCAGCCCCACTGCCAGCGCCGTGGAGCCTATGGCTATATGAGCCGCATCGGGCAGCGAGTCTAGTCCAACGAAGTATAGAAAGAGGGGAACGGCCAGTATTGATCCTCCACCACCTATAAGTCCCAGGGAGAAGCCCACTAAGACTCCTGACACCACTGCAAGGAGGTATTGGATAAGAGTTATCATTTTAACCCACACCTAATTAGGGATTTAATTAATTAGCGGTCCATGGCCTTAAGCCGTATATTATGTAGGCGGTGACTATTGCGCCGGCCAGCACAGCCATGAAGAACGCGAAGCTGCTGACTGCCATTTGCAGGTTCCCGCTCAATATGTGTCCACTTTCGCAGCCATTAGCCATCCTGGCCCCGAAGAGCACCATGAATGCACCAAGGAATGCGGCAAGCGGCCTAAGTTTTCCAGTGCCGAATCTATTGGTCCATATGTGCGGGGTCCACTGCTTGAATCCCATGAATCTCCTGGTTATGAATACTGAGGAGATTAATCCGCCTAGGAAAGTGCCTAGGTCGGAGAATGGTTCCCAACCTATCTCGCTGAATGGCTTATCGATGGGCATTCCATTAACTATCTTTAAGCCCCCGAATAACTGGAAGTATGGGAGACTAGCCGCGAAGTGTGGATTAATGGCGAACAATGCTTGAGCCCATATCCAGGAGTAGGTAGTGGATTCCCCGAATATTTGTCTAAGCACTATAACTGCCACCGCCACTAGGGCGAAGTCGAAGGCTAAGGCGAATATTACCCTCGAGGAGGAGGGCTGCTGAACCGATACTGCCTCTATAACGTAATCCGGTATCTTCTTGTAGTCCTCCTTGAATTCCTTTATCTCGTCATCCAGAGCCATCGACTCATTAGTCTTACCGGTTAAGTGAAGGACGCATGCCTTTCCACCCTGCCTCCTCGGCACGAAGAGCCACATGCTTATCATCAGTAGGCCGAAGACTATGGCCACCATGAATTCATAGGCCTTGCTGGTTAATCCGAAGAGCGTTGGCCAAGTAATTGGCCCAAAGTTAAGGGTTTCCCAGAAGAATGGCTTAGCTGGGCCGAATATGAGTGACCAAGCCAATGCGCCAAGTAATCCCCCTATAACTGCATATATTGCGTCGCGTCTTCCCTGTCCAAGGGCTATCCATATTGTGCCCGGGAAGTAGCCGGCTACGGCGACTCCCGCGCCGAAGATTAGGCCGCCTATGACTACGCCCGGCACGAAGAATGCTTTAATGCCCCAGTGAAGCATGGGCACGAAGAGGTTTAATCCATAAAGGATGATGGCGCCTACCCCTATCACTAGCCCGAAGCAAACCATTAGTAGCCTGTCCTTGAGAGTTATGGCCCTTATTATTACGTCTGGGTTGGGGAAGTCCCATATCTCCAGCGGTATGGAGAGGAGTATGCCGGCGAATATACCCACCCATAGGGGCGCCGTGTATATGTGCAGGATTGTCTGCATTGCGACGCCGCCTATCAGCATTATTAGTGCGCCCACGAGGAGTATTGAGGCCACAATCCACATCGGCCTCATCTTGGGTTTTTTCACCTCTATCTGGATTTTTGATTTATCACTCGTAGTGGTCGGAAACCTCTGTCAAATTATTGTATTTAAATCTTTTTATGTCAAAAAATTGACACAAGAGGAAAGTATTTGAACCGGGAAACGACTTCAATATAAATGCAGGAACCAATAAGTAAAGTAGTGGAGGACATAGTTAGGGAGAACCCGCTCTATATGATGGCTATATCCACAGGCATAGCTAATTTATCGGCGCTGGCCAAGGAAATAATGCCCCTCGTTCAATCAGCAACCACTCGCCCCGTTAAGCTCGCAACCATAATTAAGTCACTGGAGCGATTAGAGGAAAAAAGTAGGACGATCATGCCGAATATAATTCAATTACTTAACGAGGCGGAAATAATGGTTCACAGCGGCATGGGGGAGGCGGAGATCCCGATAAGCGAGGCAACGCCGGATTTAGTAACCATGGCTGGACGAGACGTGGCCATAATAATAAGCGATGGATCCCGGCTAAAGATAATATCTCCGCTGAGGGCCCTCGCCAAGCTTGGCTCCACATCAATAACGGAGTACAGCCTAATTAGGATAGCGCTGGCGGAGAAGGCGCCAGTGGGGTTCGTCACGACCCTAATACAATTAATGCGATCCAATAAGATCTCGGTTAAGCACGTCCTTAGGTACGATAACGACGTGTTCATAGTAGTGGATAGACAAGACGCCGCGAGGCTAATGGATATGCTGGAGAGATTGAGAAAGCAGGAGCAGGCCAGAGAAGCGACGCGAAACTCCTAAAACAAGGCCAGTAATTGAGGCACAAGTGAAGCAGAGAAGAGTGGGCAACAGTGGAGTAATGGTTTCCGAGATAGGGATAGGCGTTTGGTCCCTCGTGACTGATTGGTGGGGTAGGGGGGATAAGGCGGAGGAAATAATCGAATACGCGTTGATGAATGGAATAAATTTCTTCGACACAGCGGATAGTTACGGCAATGGGAGGGGGGAAGAATTGCTTGGGAGAACCATAGGTCAGAGGAGGGATGAAGCAGTGATTCTCACGAAGATAGGATACGATATTTACCATCATGAGGCTGGGCAACGCGAAATACCTCAGAACTTCTCTCCAGATTACTTGGAGCAGGCGCTACGGAATAGCTTGAAACGGCTTAATAGGGACTACGTCGATATATTAATGCTGCACAATCCACGGCTAGACACAGTAATGAACACCGAGGTCTTTAGGTGGCTTGAGGGAGTTAAGAGAGATGGATACGCGAGGGTGATAGGAGTCTCGCTTGGTCCCACCCTTGGCTGGGAGGAGGAGGGGCTCGCCGCTATTAGGATGGGGTACGGCGCGATGGAGTATATATATAATATCATAGAACAGAGACCGGGTGAATCATTCCTAACATCGCCGGGCGCGGAAAACGTGGGCCACTTCATTAGAGTGCCGCACGCATCGGATGCATTGGATGACGACAAGTGGCCAATAATTAATTCAAGGGGGCTTCATAGATCATTCAAGGACATCGAGTGGATAGAGCGAGCCGTGAACGGCGCCAAGAAACTAATACCGGCAGCGGAGGCCATGGGCATGAAGTTATCCCAATTATCCCTAGCCTTCGTTTTATCCTCCAGTAGGGTGACGAGCGTCATGCCTAACATAACCACCAAGAACGATATAGATAAGTACGTGGCCGTGGAGGGAAAGGAATTAAGCGAGGAAGTTATTGCTGAGATACGTGAAGTATATGAGTCCGACTTCAGAATCCTAAACGAGGAGAGCATTAGGGAAACAGATAGATACAGGAAAGCCAGAGAAAAGTAATTGGGGTCAATTCCCTCATTAACTCACGGCACGCATAGGGGAGCAATGATGAGTGCAGAAACACTAACCTGCCCGACCCTCTTTTTTGAAATATGATTCTAGCATTACTATGGGAGCTGAGCTTTGCATTTATTGTCAGGGAAAGTTTTTATTAGGATGAGTGGAGCCCCGTAGTGTGATGAAGCGAGGCAGCCACTGAGGAGTGAGGACCTCAATCTCACACTGATGATCTAATTATTTCATGGGGGTATACGTGCTACCTTACTGCTCCTCTTGATCTGCGGCTTCCTGTTTCCTCACGGATTTCCAGTAGGCAACTTTACCTCTACGTACTTCCTTTATTAAGCCGTCCTTGCTGAGCAGCTTAAGTATATAGAATACCTGGCTATGGCTTAGTTTAGTTATTCTCACGACATCATTGGTGGATAATTCCTCATAGCTCTCCACCAGGTTGAGGATCTCCTTTTTCCGTTCATCTATCCTCTCCGTCTGCTTCCTTGGCATCAGAATTATTTTAACTCAAAAATATTTAAACTTTGAGTGGGACCGGTTTCGTAATACCCATAATTAATGTGGAATCATTACCCAAGATCCTCGGCTTTTAACCGCTAGGAGTAGCCTGTGCGTCACAGTTATATTTAGGCGATCTTTGGGTAACCCTAATGCCTAAGAACAAGATAATGGGCACATTCAGAACCATTAACCTAGTGCTATACGTGGTCGCCATGATAATGATAATAGTGGTCGCGGCATTCTCGATATGGAGCGCATTCATAACACTATATGAGAGCATATCCAACATAACCGAGAGCTCTATTATAGAGGCGCTCTCCAGCATATTCATAGTGCTCATATCCATCGAGATAATAGAGATGTTCATGGATTACGTGGAGAAGGAGGTAATAGCGGTGAATAAGGTGCTTCAAATAGTGTTAACTGCCTTATCAAGGGAAATGCTGATATCCACCACTCAATTCACCATGATGACGACGCCGACCACCATGGATATATGGAAGGAGGTAGTGATAATACTGGGAGTAGCAGTAGTTGCAGTGGTGTATGCCGTCCTCAAGGCGAGAACCAGCGAATGATGCGCAACGATCGTGAATACCTATTGCGCGAGCGCCGTCTCCACGGCGTCCCTTATCGTGTATCGAGTGGGCATTAATGGAGTAAGGCCATTCCTAATCATGGCCGCGCCGGTGGTTGGACCAATGGCCACCAGTTTCTTTGACGCCAATGGATCCCGCCCAACTACGCTTAGGAACACCGTGAACACTTTAGGGCTGGTGAACACCACTGCGCTTGCATCATTAAGGAGGGAAGCAGCCTTCTTGATTGCCTCATCATCCACCATTAATTCATATAATCCAAACTCAATTATTCTGCAATTAGGCGCAGTTATGGATGCTTCCTCGGCATAGTCCTTCGACCTAATGACAATAACCTCCTCCCCCGCCGCGCATTCCTGCTTAAGCAGCGCCGATACTCCCCCGCTGAAGAATTGGGGGGGAAGTATGCACTTAATGGTGGGAAAAAGGGAAGCCACGGCTTCACATGTGGATGGCCCCACCCCTATCACGACGGCGAGGCACTTGGCTAAGTCGAGTTTTCCCCTTATCGCATCAATTACCTCCGCGCTCATTACCACGCCTATCCTCCTGGATACATGGCACGCATCGATTAATTTATTAATGGCTTCCTCATCCACGACCGGCCTTAGTATCGGCACCGTAATCACTTCATCCCCCAAGTGATCCACAGAGTAATTCCCCTTCCCTCTAAGGACTAGTATCACTTAATGAGGAAAAATAGGGATAGATAAAAACTTTATTATTTGCGTTATGGGGTTGGCACTATATACGCCAATAATGCATGAACGGAATTAATCATCGCTAATGGTATGGGTATCGCCAGGCCCACCAGCATCACTATCGAGGCCAACACAACAACAAGCAATCCAACGCCGCTGGATCCAGTGCCGCTCAGCGACTTGCTTAACCTAACGTAGTAGGGAACAGAAATGACGGAATTAATTACAAGCAAGACGGCTAGCCACCAAAGCAGTGGACCTGCATATATTAGCCCAAGCACAATGAATAACTTTGACCAGAAGCCAAGCAGTGGTGGAACCCCTATGAAGGAGTATGCCAATATGTAGCTCCAGCGTGATCCCTTCTCGTTCCCTATTATTGAGAATAAGCCTATTTTTCCCGCTCCATTGACCAATAATTGAGTTAGTAACCCAATTAATGCATATGCCAACGCCAACTCGCTAACTCCCTCCACGAAGAATATAGTTAATGCAGACATTATGTAGCCCATATTAGCTATAGTGGAGTAAGCAAGCACCCTCGCCGGCTCCTTCGCAGTTATCGCACCTATGTTCCCCAGAAGCATACTGAATGCCGCCAATAAAGCAGTCTCCCACACCACTATATACGTCTCCGTGGGACCCATGGCTGTTAACAGCGGATAAACTATCTTAAGCGTCACAATGAATGGAACGAATTTAGCTATGGAGGCTATTACGGAGACCGCGTATGGGTTACCGGCCGTGAATGCATCGGGAACCCATAGATGTAAGGGAGCAGCGCCAACCTCAAGCATCATGCCCATTATGAGCAGGGTATAGCCCAGTAACGCTAATCCACCTAATTGGTTAATCAATGCGAAGAACAATATGGTGGCTCCAGTAAAGTATAGAACCGTCGCTATGACTAACGCGGTTATTGCCTTCACAGCCGCGGATAGGTTCTCCTTGGTGCCGCCCAATTGTATTATGAAGTAGACGGGAACGCTGACCAGCATGAATAGGCCAAGCAGCAAAATGAAGTAGGCATCACCTATGCTTAACGGGACATAGAGGGCATACGACGTGATCAATCCCATGAACGATACCAATGCATAATCCATTCCCCTATACTGTGACCCCTTCACTAGCATGAGGGTTATTATGTTGATGGCGGCCACGCTATCTATGAGTGCGGGATACATGATGTAGTTGCCCGAGACGTATAGGTCAGGCAATAGGAAGAGGAGGGCTGGGATCCATGCATACTCCTCCCTACGAGCAGTCACTAGGGCGGCGGTGAAGAGCAGCAATGCGATTGATGATAACTCGATTATTGTGGTGTACTCATACATACATTATCACCATCATTATTATGAGGAGTATAATGGTCATCACCACCAGAATTGCCTTAACATAGTTCCTGATCAATCCATCCTGCATTCCACGAATGGCGGCGGAGGTTGCCTTGAATAGGCGCGGTATTGCATTATTGAACAACCAATCAAAGCCCCTGCTGAACAACATGGCGAACGCCGTCAATGCATTCCCAAAGCCCGCCAGCACTACATCCATAAATGCCTGTATGTAGTATCGTCTCTCAAACACCGGTGACACTAGCGCAAAGGACGCTGAGCGCGGCTTATAAGTAACAACTATGAACGTGACCGTTATGGCAAGCGATATTAGGAACACCACTGGATCAAATCCTGCGCCCAATATAACGTTGGGCACCGCCATCATGAGTATCGGCACTGCAACCAGTAGCGCCGCGGTGGCTATCGCAGTGTATGTGCCAGCCATAATTGATCCACCGTGGCCCTCAACCTCGCCGGGATCATCTCCCTTAATGAAGTTGAGCGACATGAATCTGGCCAGGAAGACGACATAAATGAAGCTAGTCAACAGCAGCAGGGCATATGCTCCCCAGCCAACCACATTACCGACATCAGTCATTAATTCATCCATGGCCGAGTGAACCCAATAAGCAGCGAACGGCGGTATGCCGCCGAGGGCTAGAGCCGCGGCCAGGGTTGAGTAGAAGCCGGCCGGCAGCTTCTCAGCAAGCCTCCAATTACCTAGGTTAAACCTAGTGTGAGTCTCATGAATCAAGTGTCCACTGACCAAGAAGAGTGTTGCCTTGGATAAGGCATGAATTATCAAGTAGGAGAAGCCCACTAACACCCCGACCGGCAACATGTAGCCGAGCGCATCAACGCTGTATGGAATAAATTTAGACGCGGCGGTTAACGCCATCATGAGGCCAAGGCTACTCATTGTGGATCCGGCCAGTATAACCTTCCTCTCATTAACCGATGTGGCAAACATCGCGCCAAGTATGGCGGTTACTAGGCCGAGGTACAACACGGATAGGTACACTAGGTTTATCCCAATGTAATTGACGCCGACCAAGTAAATCGTTAATCTCATGAATATGTAGACGCCGGCAGCAACCATCGTGGCCGAGTGAAGCAGGGCTGATACTGATGTGGGACCCGTCATAGCAGTCAACAGCCAGTCATTGAATGGGAATTGAGCTGACTTCGTGAAGGGACCAAGCAGGAACGCAAGCAAAACAATGACTGTCCCAGCCACCCCAAGAACACTAGTTAAGTGGGCCCAATTAATCGTGTTGAAGTCAAGGCTGCCGCCGAATATTCCTATAGCTGCCAAGGCGCCAAGCATCGGCATATCGCCGAACCTTATCGTGACGATTGCCCTATATGCTGCATAGGATGGAGTCGTCCAAGCTGGCTTACCTAGCACCGTGTCGCCCACTTTCCCAACGAATGAGGTCTCATCATCATCCCTGAACCAATTGCCTATTAATGCCCAGGAGCTAAGCCCTAGGCCTTCCCACCCTATAAACATTAGGAGGAGGTTATTGGAGTAGACGAGGAGAAGCATGGATGCCGCGAATGTATTGTAGAAGAACCAGAACCAGCCTAATCTATAATCATCAGCCATATACTCGAGGCTATAAACCCCGATCGCGAATGCCAGCCATGCCGTCAATAAACCCATGTATCTGCTCAAGAAGTCCACCACGAATGATACGTACGCCGTGAATATGTTGGGCACCGAGATCCAGGGATACGAGTATATGATTGTCCTCATGGGGTAGGCCAGCGCTATGTAGGTCGACGTCAGGGCCGCTATGCCTAGCCCGATCACTGCAAGATACTCCAATGGTCGTGCCTTGTGATTATCCTGCTCCATTGCCCAGTATATGGATATGGGGGCTGCTAACAGCGTTGGAGCAACCGTCATTAACGCTACAAGCACTGGGATTAGGGACTCATACATGCATGATCACCCCAATCGCGCTTAGTATTGAGTGTATTAATGTGGTTGATATGGGCGGGAACAATAATATGACACTCGTTAATCCAAGCACGTAGAGCGGCACCACTAGCTTATTGCTTGGCGTAGTCTTTGTGTAAGGCCATTTGGGTTGGCCGTAGAATACTTCCTTTAATGCCCAGAAGCCGTAGGTTCCAGTAAGAAGGAATAGAAATGCTAAGCCCACGAACGCCCACAGCGTGTTGAGGCTGAGCCCAAGCGTCGTCAGCAATCCCAGGAAGAGGAAGAATTCCCCAAGTAAGCCGACGGTGAATATGCCTGCCAGACTCATCCAGCCAAGGAGCGCCGCGCCGCCTATTGATGGTATATACCTCTGGAGGCCGCCCATTTTAGACATATCCAACATATCATATTGAACTATTATAGCTCCCGCAGTCATGAAGAGCACTGCCTTGCCTAATTGATGGGCAATGAAGTGCAGAGTTAAGCCAACTATTCCATATGTGCCTAGAGTGAGGCCAGCCAATAGGTAAGCCATGTTAGCTACCGTGGAGTAAGCCAATAACCACTTGTAGCTATGCCTTTGCCTAAACACTGCAAAGCTGACCAGTATTCCGCCTATTATCGCATAGGCAAGGAGGGGCGTCCGTATTGATATTATGAAGTATGGCGATATCAAGTAAAGCCTGGCCAATATATATGATGCTAAGCCGACCACCGATATTATGAGGGCCGCGACCGGTGTTGGGTGCATGCCGTGAGCCCAAGGCAACCAGACATGTGGGCCAAAGCTGGGCAGCTTTATGAGCATGCCTATCAATATCAATATCCAAGCAATGGGAGGTATGTACCTTATCGTGGCTAGATTCATTGTACCCGTGGCCAACGCCACTATCACTGCGCCGACCAGGAACAAAACGCTCGCCACATGGGTATAAATAAAGTAAAGCGTGCCTATCCATTGCCTTGTCTTGCCGTAACCATCATATCCATAGAAGTATATCAATAGGAAGGACGATATGAGCGACACCTCTAGACCTATATACATCAGTAAGAGATTATACGCATATACTATCCATTCCATGGATATGCCACATAGGATAAATAATGGATAATAAATATTGAATTCCTCCGGTATGCCGAGGGCCTTGAACCTATGCTCCATATATGGCTCCGACACTATGGCAATCATGGCCGTAACCAACGCTATTGTGAACCCGAATGAATTGCTTAACCCATCATTGATGAGAAGCATGGAGCCGATGGGGCTCGGCAACCTACCGAGGGGAACCAAGTAATCAAAGTTAGCGAAAATACCGTAAAGAGAGTAACCAATCAAGGGCAGGAACGATATGACGGCCGTGTAGAGAGACGCCCTCTTACCGAGCACCGCAGTTAATCCGGCCGCGGCTATTGGAAGCACCAACGAGAATATTAGAATGGGGTCGAATTGAAACATCATGACGATTCACCCCCTGCTCGCAGAACATCTACGCCTACATTCCTGGTTATCTTATCAATGGATAA
>ERZ1669250.855-NODE-855-length-11681-cov-4.979615_pt1 | contig 11681 bp, 9 predicted proteins | sample MGYA00579295_ERZ1669250 | MGnify/ENA primary metagenome ERZ1669250 (study PRJEB41166, sample SAMN08046056) | hot springs metagenome | biome: hot spring; feature: acid hot spring; material: thermophilic sediment; isolation source: thermophilic sediment from acid hot...
ACGGTATTATTGTTCCATTGGGATAGAAGAACTCAACATTCTGTCCGAAATAACCGGAAGAGGTGTTGATATAACTCCAAACGGTGCTTGTATTCTGCACATAAATCATTTGTTGAAATGGTGAAGGAGTTGCTGAGGATTGAGAATTGGAGACTACGAGGCTTGAATAAGCAGTAATGTCTGGAGGAAAAGGATAGAAGTTCAGAAAAGCGGAACCTGCAGACAAAGAGTAATTGACATATTTGTATGAGGGATAATAAACTGAAAGGAACTCATTTATTTCATTATTTAGAAAATTGATGCTCGTTGAAGATGCATACAAATTATTTAGAGTGAGGAACTGAGTCTCAAGGTTTTCAGCGCCACTGCTCACTAGCAGACCATTTTCTGATGAAAGAGCAAGATCAGCTGCGCTGGACGAATTTATTGACTGGATTGATATGCTTGCAACTATGACCAGAAAGAGGATTATTATCAGTATTGCACTGAGCATCTGTCCTTTGGTGTTCATATTTAAGTTACTTATTCCTATAATATAAAAGTGAGAAGAAAAATAAGTTTTCTATGGATGAACTCTTCATTGATGAATTTAAGAAAAGATTGAACGATATCCATGGGGAGTCTGATGTTTGGCGTCTGAAGAGAGAGGTGGCATCCAAGTTAAAGCTGAGCAGGATGCCAAAGAACGGAGAGATACTTGAGGAACTACAATTAGATGAAAGACTTAGTAGTATACTTAAGATGAAGCCAACAAGACAGCTTTCTGGTGTTTCGGTTGTCAGCGTAATGACAAAACCATATCCCTGTCCCCAGGGAACATGCATCTTCTGTCCTGGAGGCGTGAAGATGAACACGCCCCAGAGTTATACGGGACATGAGCCGGCAGCCATGCGGGCAGCGATGAACAACTACGATCCTTATTTACAGGTTCAAGCCAGGCTAAAGCATTACTTATTTTTAGGGTACAGACCGGAGAAGATAGAGGTAATAGTTATGGGTGGAACTTTTACTGCCTTGCCAAAAGATTACAGGGATAACTTTGTGACTGAGATATACAGAGCCCTGAATGATTTTCCGAAGGTTTCCGATGAAAAGAGGTCTTTAGAGGAAGAAAAGAAGATAAATGAAACAGCTTCCCACAGATGTGTTACTTTCACAGTAGAGACCAAGCCGGAAAGATGTAAAGGGGGCGACATCAAGGAACTTCTAGATTATGGTGTCACGCGTGTTGAGATCGGTGTTCAGAGTATATACAATGAAGTACTCATTAAAAATAACCGAGGTCACACAATAGAAGATGCGATAAATGCAACTAAACTACTGAAAGATAACGCCTTTAAGGTGGGTTATCACATAATGTTAAATCTTCCTTTCTCAGATGTCGACAAGGACAAGGAGACGATAAGAAGCATATATGAGGACGAAAGATTCAAGCCAGATACATTGAAAATTTATCCAACACTTGTGATAAAAGGCACTGCTTTGTATAAGATGTGGGAGGCCGGGCAGTACAAGTCTTATCCTTTGGATGACATAATAGGGCTTATAGAATACGCGGAATCCACAGCACCTCCTTGGTTAAGGATAATGAGGATAGAGAGGGATATTCCATCGACTTTTGTTGAAGGCGGCGTGAAAATAACAAATCTTAGGCAGAAGGTACTTGAAAAAATGGATAAAGAGAACAAGAAAGCTACGGACATAAGGAGCAGGGAGGTAGGAAGGGTCAAGATGATAAGAAAACCAGACATTGTAGAGAACAGGATAAATTATAGGGCCTCTGGAGGGGATGAGATTTTCCTAAGTATAGATGACAAATCAAATGATGCGATAATAGGTTTATTGAGATTAAGGATAGCAGATGGAGCGAAAGAAGGGCTTGTCAGGGAACTGCATGTCTATGGTCTTCAAAATCCATTGTCAGAGGAGATAGAGGGGGCTTTTCAACACCATGGCTTCGGAAAACAGCTTCTCTCAAGGGCAGAGGAGATAACAAGAAATGAATATTCGCTCAGAAAAATAAAGGTGATAAGCGGAGTTGGCGCCAGAGAATACTACAGGAAGTTAAATTATAAATTTGAAGATCCTTATATGGTTAAGGAGCTGTAAATAAAATATGTTTGATGAGGTTACTTTGAGCAGGAAGAAGATCAGCGAATTGAAGCAGCAGAACAGATTCTTTAAGGACATGGATGATTTAGGTGTGGATGTATCAATAAAAGGGAACGTCGTCTCCTTTTCCTCGGATAGAGCTGTAGATATGCTTTCCATCAAGGACATGCTTCTAGCATTTGGCCGCGGCTTTGTCTATGATACAGCGAGGATGCTTTTAGATGATCAATATGAACTAAGGATAATAAAGTTATCCGATTATAGTAAGTCAGAGAACAGGCAGTTTCAAATAAAAGCCAGGATAATAGGCAGGCGTGGGTCGATAAAGAGGCAGATAGGAAAGCTGACCTCTTGCTTCATTGTTGTCTATGGAAAGACAGTGAGTGTCATAGGTCCGTACGAGGGAGTAGAGATCGCAGCAGAGGCAATAGATTTATTATCAAAAGGAGCAAAGTATACAACAGTATTTAAATTCATAAGCGATAATCTAAGGAGCATAGCGGGTGAATAAGATGGAGATAGCAGAAGAATTAGCGAAGAATCAGAAAGCGATAAGTGTCACAGAATTCTTCGAGAAGAACAGGCATCTCTTAGGTTTTGACAACAAGCAAAAAGCCCTTCTGACCTGTGTCAAGGAAGCTGTTGACAACGCTTTGGATGCATGCGAGGAACAGGGGCACATGCAGGAAAAGCAAGGTATTTCCCCCACGCTTCCTGAGGTGACAGTAGATGTAAAGCCGTTAAGTGATAATTACCAACTTTTAAATGAGAAGCAAAGCGTAGCCCAATTGATGGTCACTAAGAATGAGATATCGATTCTTTACAAGGGAAAGACCTTGTCTAAGCAGATGCGTGGAGGAAAGGCAAACCTTCAATTTGATGATGCATCTTTTGAGGTAACAGAAAACAATGGGAAATTAGCTGTATCAATGAATGGGAGCCAATTAGGGATGAAGAAAAACGCACCTGTCTTCCTTGTGCGTGTGATGGATAACGGTCCTGGTATAATCGCTTCAAAGATACCTGACATATTTGGTAGGATGCTTTATGGAAGCAAGTTTCAGGCGATGAAGCAGAACAGAGGCCAGCAGGGAATAGGTATACATTCGGCTGTCCTTTATTCTCAGCTCACCACCGGGAAGCCCGCCAAGATAGTATCAAAGATCAGAAGTCAGAAGAAAGCAAAGATGATGAAAGTACAGATAAACATACTCAAGAACGAGCCGGAGGTTTTGGAGGAAGGGGAAGAGGATTATCCGTACGAATCTGGTACAATGATCGAATTGGAGTTGGAGGGACTTTACGTCGCTGGAAACAAGGGATTGGACGAGTACATAAAAAGAACTAGCCTTGTGAATCCGCATGCAACGATAATATACATCAATCCAAATGGAGAAAAGGTAGTTTACAAGAGGATCACGGATAAACTACCGAAGGAACCGATAGCTATAAAACCTCATCCACATGGCCTTGAGATAGGGATCTTCATGCGGATACTTAAAAATTCTACCGAGAGGACTCTTGTTTCAGCGCTGGAGAATGAACTTTCGAGGGTCAGCAGACAGGTTGCTGAGCAAACCATAAAAGGGGTTGGTCTGGATCCTAAGATTAAACCACAGGATGTTGATAGAACCCAAGCATTGTCAATTTTGAAGGCACTGCAATCCTTAGACTTGATGAGGCCTCAGACAGACTGCTTATCCCCAATAGGCGAGGAAGCTCTAGAGAGCAGTTTGAAGAAGGAATTTGCTCCGGAATTTGTCAAGGCGATAGGCCGTAAGCCAGAGGTATACAGGGGCATGCCCTTCCAGATAGAGGTTGCAGTAGCGTATGGAGGAAAGATACAGGGAGAGAAAGCAGTTCTGATGAGGTTCGCGAATAAGATTCCCCTCCTTTTTGATGCTTCTTCTTGCGCTCTCACACAAAGCTTTCTCAGCATAGATTACACACGTTACGGATTGAAGGTTGAGAATAAAGTACCGCTCGGCCCAATGATATTTTTGATACACATCGCCTCCGTCTGGGTTCCATACACAAATGAAAGCAAGAATTCGGTGGCCAGCTATCCGATAATAGTGAAGGAGATAAAACTGGCCTTGCAGGAAGCTGTGCGTAATCTTTCTGTCTTCTTGAATCGCAAGCACAGGAGCAGCTTGTTTCAGGAGAGGATAAATCTATTCGATAAATACGGGATAGAGCTTGCTTATTCGCTTTCAAAGCTCACAGATCTGGATGAGGAAAAGATAAAAAGGAAAATAGCCGAACTTTTAGAGAAGAAAAGAGAGGAAGTGAAGGCAAGCGTCGAGGAAAGTTTAAGTCAAACAGACGTGGTATCAAATAAAATAGAAAATGACGTTTCCAACAACGGAGAAAACAGTGAGGAATAAGCATGGACGTTAGTGACATTGAGAAGGCGAAGAAGCAAAGGATAGAAATACTTGAAAAACTAGGGAAAGGGGTTTATTCTCAGATTGAGCACGGGGAAAATCCTTCGCTTACCCTCCCAACGCGAGGCTTATCTAATGTGAAATACGATAAGGAGAACAGAATTATAACTCTAGGAAGCGGGATGTCAAAGCGTTATTTCTTGAACGTTGGTCATGTCAGAAAATTCGTTCAGACGATGGCGATGGCTGCATTGAGCAAGGAGTTAATTAAAAGTGATAAGCACACGAGCCTTAGGTCAGCATTCTATCAAGTCAGGAGGACAATACCTGGAACTAAGATAGATGTTGTGGATGATCAGGTCGAGACAAATAAGGCGATAGAGGATCTTGAGCTGATTACAGGTCTCACAAGGGAGCAGTTGCATATCAATGCCAACAAGGCAGGATCCGTCGCGGGAGAGGTCGTTATTGAGGACAGGGGAGACGTCATAGACTGGTCGAAGCTCGGTAGCGGTGGTTGGGCCATTCCAAGCAACGTTGAGGACATCATATTTCGTAAGGTAGATGCAAAGTTTGTGATATACTTCGAGAAGAGCACGATGTTTGAGCGTGCGAATGAGGATAAAGCATGGAAGAAGCTCCATTGTGTGATAATGTCAAGCCAGGGTCAGGCGACGAGGGGAATAAGGAGACTTCTACAAAGATTGCATGAGGAAGAAGGTTTGCCAGTTTATGTGCTTGTAGATTTTGACCCCTGGGGTGTATACATCTATTCAGCCATTAAATTTGGTTCTATAGCGCTTGCCCACGCATCGGACAGACTGGCTTTACCGGAGGCAAAGTTCATCGGATTGATGGCCAAAGACATAGATCGTTATGGTCTAAGGAGGCACCTTATAAAGTTCAAGGATATAGATGCGGTGAGACTCAAACAGATAAAAGATTATGATTGGTTTAAGAACAGCAAGGAATGGCAGGAAGAGCTTTCAAGGATGGAGAAGCTTCAGGCAAAGGTTGAGCTTGATGCTTTCACTGCAAAGGGCCTTTCCTTCATGACCGACGAGTACATACCAAATAAGATAAAGGAGAAGGATTTCTTAGACTGATGAATCCTCTTCAGATTCCAAGTTCGGATTTTGCTTCTTCACTCATTCTGTCCTTTGTCCAGGGTGGATCGAATGTCAATTCTATATTGACGTCTTTTGCTCCGATCGCTTTCAGTTTTTCTTTGATATCTTCAAAGAAGTAATCGGATATCGGACAGAAGGGGGAGGTTAAAGTCATCGTTATGTTTACAGTTCTGTCTTCATTGATCTCCAATTTGTATATCAAACCGAGATCGTAGATATTCACAGGCAACTCAGGATCATAGCACTTCTTTAGGGCATCTATGACTTCTTTCTTGAATTCCTCGTCCATTCAAACTAGCTTCTCCTCTTTTGTATCGTAGAGGGCAGCGCAGATAAGCAGTGCTGCCCTAACATTTCCCCTAACCCGTTTTAATATTTTACTTACTTCCTCCTCTGTGAAGGGAGAAAGGGAATCGCTTTTCACTTTTCTAACTTCATTTAACCTGTTTATTATTATCCTTTTGATGTCTTCGTCCTTGAGTCCTTTTATTGACATCACATGCATTTTTGCCTTTATTTCCTTCATCATCTTGTCTATCTGTTTGTCTGCTCTGTTGTCTATAACTATCACTCCGATTCTATTGTTTGCAAGCATATTAAGGACATTTATCGTGTCAGCCTGCTGACTCTTATTCAATAAAGTCACATTATTGAAATCGTCGAGTATTATCAGTAGCTTTTTTCCCTGTCTGATCGACAGCCCTTTTATTTTTGCCAACACCGCTGGTGTGAACGTGTCCTTGATGACATCCAAATTTTGAGTTTTTTTCACATCATTCACTATCCAATTTATTATTGTGCTTTTACCGACACCGGGGTCCCCTTTAATCAATAGAATTCCTCCTTCGTTTATTATCTCATTTATGTACATCTGTGCATCTATTCTTTCTTCTATCCTGTCTACTACATCCTCGTTTCCAGTTGAGGTGATTATTATAAATGGATTATCCATAAGTCATCTGGCGCATATGAAGAACTAAGAGGGATATGTATTTATTCTTTTCACAAATTCAAGCAGGGCGTCGCTCAGAGAACGGTTAGAAGTATATATACGCCTAGCATTATTAGCTCTGCAGGCCCCATGAAGGCCATCGCTGGGTAGGCCTTCCCTTTCTTTCCAAAGATAAAGATGTATGATATTCCAGCTAACGCACCGAAAAGCACGAAGTATGCAGCTATGTGTGAGAAGTATAGGAATGTCGCGGTGAACAAGATAGAAGGGAATATGAGATCCCCTCCCCCTATCATTATTCTTCTTTTGGTTTCCTTCTTCGCAAGGAGAGTAATTCCACTGAGATAAAAGTTGTTTCCAAGGCCTTTTACTAGGGTTATCATGTGTTTTGTTTTATACACGGCTATGTAATCGTATATGGCGATCACGGCCGTCAGAATAACGCTTAGAACAAAACCTAGGGATAATGCCATTATGGATCCAACAGTTATGAAAAGTATTATATTCACCAAATCCTTTCCTATTGTCCCGCTGAATTTGAAATAATATATTGAAATGATGGCTGTCGCTATTATAGTTATTAAAGGAGGGAGTAAATAAAGGAAGAAATCGAAAAGCACAACGACGACAAGAAAACCAAAGAATAAATATATTATCTTCGTAAGTCCGTGTTTGATCAGTATTAAACTGATCCAAGTTATGAGCAGGAGAGCGGTCACAATGTACAGGAAATAGAAATATTGTCCAACTGGGCTGTATTCTACAATGTATTCGAGATTATTGGCGGTGAGAACAGAAAGCAGGTATCTTGAAAATAGAAGGGTCCCAATCATAACTGTGATGAATATAAGCATTATCGCTATCATCACCCAAATGCTCGTTTTCATATCGGAAATTTATGTAGCTCTTTATTTTAATATTAGTTTTGGTGTCAATCAGGACCAGTATTCTCTTGTTTCTATGTAATTTTTTTCTGCCTCTATTATTTTGTCTAACAATTCATCTTTATTGAAGCTATAGGATGAGAGTATTCTGCTGGCCGTTGTCGGGCCTATTCCATATGCAGCTCCGACAAGACAGGCGCTCTTATCGTATGCAAGATAAAGTGCAGCGCTTTGTTTTATTCCCTCCATAATCGCCTTTTCTTCTGATGTGAGTTTTCTCTTCTTAAGGAACTTCTTTATTATCTTCGGATAGATATCCTTATACTTTAACTTGAAGAAAGCGATATACCTTGCCTTACATTTTGGGCATTTTATTCCCCCGGTGTTCTGTACACTGATTTCTTTTATTTCATGTCCGCAATTTAGACATTGCATGTAAAGCTTAGTATTCTCTAGTCTCTCAAGGACCAGCGATCTCAGTACCTTCTTTGCTTCTGTTGGTTTTATCAAAGATCCGCCGTAGGAGCTTTCTATCCCCTCATAGGCAAGCGGTGAAGCATCGCCGTCGTTTATAGCTAGTTTTACTTCCTTTCTTTTTATCCGTTTGAGTATGTCTTCCGCTCCATCTACATCCAATTTACTGCCGAATATCTCATTGAATAATTCTTCCTCCACTATCGTATTTTTATACATCTCCATCACAGATCTCAAGTATGCCTTTGAGTAATCTGCCTCTTTGTTCATCACCCCGAATCTCTTTAGCTCATTCAAAAATCTGTGAGTGTAAAGCGATGTTTGGCGGAGATTTTCTCTCAGCTTAGTCTCAATATCTTCAAGCGTTTCTAAAATGTCTTTAATCTCCTTCAGAGGAGCATCTGTTTTTAGTATTATCCTATATGGATCGACCTTTGTTGGTATGCTCTCCCCCTTCTTCTCCGCCAGAACGAAACCTATGACGTTTGCCAGGGCTTCATTTATCTTGTTTCCAAAGGTCGAATGTATTATCACAAAATCCCTTATCTTTTCGAGTAGGATTAAATCCTTATTTGGGATCAGGAAGTTTCTGCCCTGCTCTCCAAGCACTGAAAACTCGTCTCTATATTTTTCCCTCAATTCGGCGGCCTTTTCAGCCACAAATCTGTAGACAGGCATAAGTTCCCCCTCCCAGGCAGGGATCGCACCGAGAAGGTTCTCTGTCCTGATGACAAGAATCTTCCTTCCTTCTATCTTTACGATTTTCCATGTCTCGCCCTTCATCACAAATATCTCACCTTCTTCAGAATGTTCAGCAACGAAATTTTCATCTAGTGTGCCTATCTTTTTATTCAACTGCGAGTCGATGACAATATACGTTTTTTGATCGGGTATCATCGATACATTCTGTATGTAGAAAAGCAGTCCTCTCTTCGTTCTTACCACGTTGTTTCCATATTTTCTTATGAAGTAATGGGAGATCAGGAAGTCTACAGTTTTTTGGAATTCCTCCTCTTTTAGATCCTCAAAAGCATACGATCGCCTTATTATCTTATAAATTTCCTTTTCTTCCCCGACTCCATCTATCACCAGACCTACTATCTGATGCGCTAGCACATCCAAACTGTTTTTCGGCAGCGGTATCTTTTCGAGTTTGTTCTCCAATCTGCAGAGGTCTATCGCCTTGCTTTCGAGAAAATCGTCGATGTCTGTGGTGATTATCGCTCCCTTGGCCACCCCGCTTTGTCTGTGGTTTGATCTCCCTACCCTCTGTACAAGTTTCACAACTTGCCTTGGTGACATGTATTGGATAACAAGATCAACGTTTCCGATATCTATACCAAGCTCCATCGAACTTGTGGCTATCACGACGTCTATCTCCCCTTTCTTGAATCTATTCTCTATGTCTGTTCTCACTTCCTTTGACAAGGAGCTATGATGCACCTCCATTTTCTTGTTTTCAAGCAGACCGTGCAGCCGCGAACCAAGCAGTTCGGCGGTTTCCCTTGTATTCGTAAATATGAGCGTTGATTTTGATTCGTTTATCAGACTTATTATTTTGTTTAAACTATCAGCTACAACATCACTTATATCATTCTCACTAGCTAGTTTCTCATCTTCCTTTTCAATGCTGGGGTAAGTTACAGAGATGTCGTATTCTTTTATGTCAGTTGTATTGACAACTTCATCACACTTAAGGAACCGCCTTGTTTCTTCAGAGTCTGCTATTGTTGCGCTCAGTCCTATCGTCTTGAAATCAGGGGAAAACATCCTTAGGCGCTCTATCGCTACGCTTAATTGCGTGCCCCTTTTTGATTCCATCAGGCTTTGAATTTCATCTACGATCAGAAACTTCAGGTTCCTTAAGTTTTCCCTCATTCCTTTACTCAAGAATAGAGACTGAAGCGTTTCCGGTGTTGTTATCAAGCAGTGGGGCGGCATGCTCACCTGATTCTTTCTTTCAGTGGGGGTCGTGTCAGCATGTCTTATGTCTATCTCTACCCCTATTTTGTTGCTTATATTTATTATGTTCTTGAATATGTCACGGTTGAGCGCTCTCAGAGGGGTTATGTACAGCAGCTGTATTCCTCCCTTTGATGTATCGATCTGGTCCAAGCAGGGAAGGAAGGCGGCGAACGTCTTTCCATAACCGGTTGGAGCACTTATTATCACGCTTTTTCCCTGTTTTATCTTTTCGATCGCTATCCTCTGTATCTCAGTTGGCTCATCGAAACCGGCTTCTTTCAGTGCTTTCTGTAGGTTTTCTCTAAGTAAGTCAAATCCCATCTTATATGGTCTCAAAAAAGCGAGATTTTCCTCCCGATATGAAATTCTCATTCCAAATATAAATACGAGAAAAGACGAGTATCTTTATGGAGGAGATAGAGATCGATAAACTTCTACAGAAAATTAAAAGAAAATTTGTTCCCTCAGAAAAAGAAGAGAAAAGGATGTCTGCGGTTTCAGGGTGGATAGTTTCTTATCTTCAGAAATCTGCATCTAGACGGGGCTTGAATGTGAAGATCGAATTGGGTGGTTCTTATGCAAAGCACACCTGGGTGAAGGGAAGTAGCGATATCGACGTTTTTGTGACATTTAATAGTGAGGACGAGACCAAGAAGCTGAGGTCATTGGTTCCTCAAGGTTTTTATCCAGAGCATGGAACAAGGGAATATTTTGTTGGGAAGGTCAAAGGAGTGAATATACAGATCGTTCCTGTCGTTTCATTTGAAAATATTGAGAGCGTTAAAAACTCAATAGATTTTTCTGTCCTGCATAAAGATTATGTGCTAAATCACACGAATCAGAAGCAGAGAGAGGACATAATACTGTTGAAACAATTCTGCAAAGCGAATAACTGTTATGGTTCAGAGACGTATCTTCATGGCTTCTCCGGTTATGTTCTGGAGCTTCTGATAATTCATTACGGTTCACTGAAAGCCCTGTTTTTAGACGCACAAAACTGGGAGCCAGGGATGTTCATAGATATTGAGCATGTTTATCAATCTAAAGAAGAAGCAGTGAAGCAGATAGGAGCCAAAGATAATCCGCTGATAATCGTGGATCCAACGAATAAGCACAGAAATGTGTGTGGATCACTGAATCTGGATAATTTTTCCAGGTTTGTATTTTCTGTGATAAGATTCGTGAACGATCCAGACGAATCTTTCTTTCAAATCAAAGATGAAAGAAAAGAGATAGTGAAAGAATCAAAGAGGCGCGGAACTTTGCTTTATCATGTATCAAAAAGGATATCCGATCCAAGGGAGCGCTTCCTGTCGCAGTATGTTCATAAAGTTGATGAATCTGTGAAGGAATTAAGGTCAGGCTATGTGGACGTGTATGATTATCATCTAATTGTAAATGAAAAGAAGGTTGACACTTTCATAGAGATAGTTCCTTTTTCATCCGTCAAAATTGTAAGGGTTCTCGGCCCAACATTATGGATAGACACAAAAAATATACTCGCCTTTTTAAAACAACATAAGGGTTCCTATCTTTATCATGATAGATTAGCTTACGATCTCGTGCTTAAAGCCAGTGATATCAATAAATTTATATCCAAAGTGATTAAGAAATTGAATTAAGCCCGAGTAGCTCAACGGCAGAGCGATTGGCTGTTAACCAATGTGTTGCAGGTTCGAATCCTGCCCCGGGCGCCTGTTATGCTTCTTCATCATCGGAAAGCCATCAACCTAGAAACACTTAAATATCCCAACTTCTATAATAATAATTTATGAAT
>ERZ1669250.857-NODE-857-length-11646-cov-3.078423_pt1 | contig 11646 bp, 11 predicted proteins | sample MGYA00579295_ERZ1669250 | MGnify/ENA primary metagenome ERZ1669250 (study PRJEB41166, sample SAMN08046056) | hot springs metagenome | biome: hot spring; feature: acid hot spring; material: thermophilic sediment; isolation source: thermophilic sediment from acid...
CAATCCCATCTCCTGCAAATCCCTGATAATAACATCCCTAGCCTCCCTAACATTCAACCCCTTATACTTACCAGCCAACTCATTCAATGTACCGTCTGAATTAACGACAATCCTCATGGGCAACTTCAACTCATTGACAACCATCAAATCCCTAGTATCGCCAAAGGTACTTATCATCTCAAGCCCAGTACCAAAGTCAGGCTTTACAGACGCGTGCGAGACTATGGGCACTTCCTGATTTAGCGGTGGTACAATTGCATGAAGACCCTCAAGCCTCTTATACCTATCATCGTTTGGGTTAAATGCCACGGCAACGGTTGCAGGTAGTAGCTCGGGCCTCGTTGTGGCTATTATTATGTCCTCACCAGTTTCCTTAACCTTAAACTTAATGTAATTTAGGTACGAGTCCTCCTCCGTATACTCAACCTCAGCCTCCGCAAGTGCCGTTCTGCACCTGGGACACCAAAGCGTTGGTCTACTTGCCTCATAAATCAACCCCCTATTCCATAGATTGATGAACGTTTCTTGAGTAACCCTCCTATACTCCTCACTGTCAGTCCCATTCCTCCAATAACTGAACGAACCTCCCCAACGCCTATATATTGTTACGAACTCACCCTCATATTCATCAAGGAACCTCCTACATAACTCAAGGAATTGCTCCCTAGGTACTTCATACATGTTTATTCCATAGGTCTTCTCAACCTGAACCTCAACAGGTAACCCATTCCTATCGGCATAGAATGGGAATACTACGTTATAACCCCTCATCCTGAAGAACCTAGCCACCATATCTATCTGGGCATAATGGGCTATCCCACCTATGTGCGGTCTGCCTGATGGGTATGGCGGTGGTGTGTCAATAACGAGTGTTGGTTTCTTATCATCAATCTTAATATCGAATAAGCCCTCCTCCTCCCACTTCTTTAGCAACTCAAGTTCTTTTGATATGTCCCATCTCTTCTCCTGTAGCTTGGGTCTAAACTCCATACCAATAAAGGTCCCATTCTAGTTCCATAGAGACCCCCTTTAAAAGATAACTATAGAGATCCGCCGATATTATCAATATTGATTAGCTATGGTGAGTATTAATGGAAAATTATGAAGCAATTAAGTTTTTAAGCCATGATTTTTTGGGGTTGGCTTGTGGAGGCATTGTATAGGGACTTGGCACTGGCGTTTGAGGGTAGGGATAAGGTGCTTGGCGAATTCCTGATTAAGTTTACTGCGGATAGGCCCGGTATCCTGGCCGCATTGTCAAATGTTTTTGCTGATCATGGAATAAATATTTTGAATATATCCGTGAATAGGAGCCAGTTATTGCTTCATTTTGTTGTGGATTTAACGAATACCGACGTAGCACTCAATGATCTTGAGAAGGAGCTTAGGAAATTCTCGTTCGTTGAGTGGGTTAGGTATAGGGTTGTTGAGAAGGAGGTCTTTATGATACCGTCAATGATAATGCCGACATTCAAGGATAAGCAGGTTTTGATACTTGAACTCGAGAGAATCAAGGATCTGCTTGCAAATCCAGATTTTAAGAGGATTATAAGGGATTTGGGCGCTTACGATGCGTCTGCACTACGTAATAGTAACCTGAGCGAGTTAATCAAGATGGGGCAGTTTAGGGGATTGGGGAAGATAACTCTGATAGAGAGGAATGGCATTGTCTCCATAAGGTCGTGTACGGAATTAAATGATAAGCATATAATCGAGGAATTAATGATTGAGTATTACACAGGCTTTCTATCCCAAATGCTAAAGAGCAATGTTGAGGTTGTAAACAGGAGCTACGATGGTGATTGCGTATCTATTAGTTTTAAGGTCCTCAAATGAGATAAATACCTCTCCAATAAACCTGCCCTACTCATCAGTTCGCATACCCTACATACATCCTTCGATGTGGGCTCACCACAGTACTTACATCTCCTTAATGAAACATTGACGGCTCTCTCGGCCATTATTTTCCCTAGGGAATCACCAAACGAAACAAGGGAATGCTTAATATTTGGATTATCCCTCTCCCAACGAGCCAGTGTGAACTTTAACTCATACCTAGGATTATTATACACGAAGGGACACTCAAGTTCCATAAGCGGTATTCCATGATAATAGGCATAGATCGCTATCTCCTCCTCCCTAACAAAGCGTAATGGTTTGATCCTCGGTATAAAGCCCTCCCTATCAACCTCAGGTGTTGGTCCAAACCACGAAAACCTATCCAAATCATTACTAAACACATTAAGAAGAACGGTCTGAGCCTCATCGTCAAGATTATGCCCAGTGGCTATTTTAGTGAGCCCTAGTTGACGACCAATTATATTCATAGCCCTACGCCTCAGTACACCATCTATGGTGCACATATGTATGTTAATACCCCTGGACCATAACTCATGGGCTATGTCGGTTGCCGTAACACCGAAAAGCTCCTTAAATGTGTATATTTTGTATGGTATATTAAACTCCTCACTTAGTTTCTGAACATAATCGCCCCTGGACATCCTATAGAAGCAACTGTACGGATGACCCTCATTGATACTAAAGGCAATAAACTCTACACTCCTGGGTATTTTACCCTGCCTCCTAAACTTACCTAATAAGTACATGAGCGTTAGGCTATCCTTACCACCACTAATTGCTATACCAACCCTATCACCATCATTAATCAACCTATATCTTCTAATCGTCCAAAGTACCGTATCCTCAATAGACCTAAACAAGCAGCCTAAGCACAGCTTCTCACCACTCGATTCCCTGTAGTAGTTGGCAGGTCTCTTACCGCACCTCGTACACATTGGTACTTCCATAATCTAGCAATAATTGCCTTGCCTATACCCCTTAAATTGTTATGCCGTTTCCTCAGAATAACCACTCCATCTCCTGTAAAGGTCATTCTCAATACCCAATAGATCAAGCACCCTACCAACAATGAAATTCACCAGGTCATCAATATTCCTCGGCTTATTGTAAAAGGCTGGTGCGGCAGGCATTACAATTGCGCCGGCCAGTGTAGCCAATTCCATATTCTTTATATGAATCAAATTAAGCGGCGTCTCCCTAATTACCAGTATCAACTTTCTCCTCTCCTTAAGAGTCACGTCGGCAGCCCTAGTGATTAGGTTGTCCGTTATTCCATGGGCTATCGAGGCAAGTGTTTTCATAGAGCATGGTATTATCACCATACCATCATGCTTAAAGGAGCCACTGGCTATTGGCGCCTCTAGGTCCTTTTCGTCATATGACCTATCGGCCAACCTTATTATATGTTCTTTATCATAGCCTGTTTCGTGCTTCGCTATTTTAATTGCCGTATTACTAATAATCAGATGAACCTCGGAGTCCTTGGCATACCTCCTAATCATTTCTAAAAATCTGATCCCGTAAATTACACCACTGGCCCCCGTTATTGCAACAACTATCCTCTTCACAGTAATAGTGGTATTAACTTCAGGTAAATAATATTATTGCCATTGATTATGTGGTAATAGCTATATAGTATATAAATAGTTATAAATGCTTATATAAAATTATTTTAAAAGAAGTAATTGATTGATCAATTCTTTTATTTTTATCGAGACCATAAATACACACTATATAACCTATCTACCTGGTAATAGTATTAGGTCTTCGACATTTTGTGTCTTGCTTCTCGAGTTCTCCCTATAAAGAAGGTCCCTAATTGCTATCCTAATTGCCTCACTCCTGCTCGGGAATATGCCCCTCTTCACGAACTCATCCAACTCCTCAAGCATTTGCTTGGGTATGTGCACGCTTATCAATACCATTTTCTCCTTCGCCTTGGTCTTTGGCATGGAGAATTAGATAATTACAGGATTTATTAAGATTCTCTACCGTGAATTCTGTAAGTGTTTACGTACGAAACCCTTAACAATATTTACAAAGTACAAATTTACGCTCCCACATCCTTTATGGACTCAAATATTGAGCGCCTATAGTACCTCTTAGAAATATCTGGCGGTACATTCGTTAGTTCATCTTCAGGTAATATACTAATAACATCCCAAGCAATATCAAGTGTCTGCTCGAAGGTTCTTCTCTCATAGTATCCTTGGGCTATGAACTTACGCTCGAACTGCTCAGCGAACCTTAGATACCTCCTCTCACGCCAACTGAGATTAGTCTCACCAACAAGTAGTGCTAAGTTTCTAACGTCTAAAGCCCTTGAGTATGCGGCGATCAGTTGGTTGGCCACGTACTTATGGTCATCCCTGGTCTTACCTTCACCAACGGCGTCCTTCATGAGCCTTGATAGGCTCATTATGACATCGAACGGTGGGTAAATGCCCTTGCCCCACAATGTCCTGCTAAGGACTAGCTGCCCCTCAGTTATGTAGCCCGTGAGATCTGGTATTGGGTGTGTTATGTCGTCATGAGGCATCGTGAGTATTGGAAACTGCGTAATACTACCCTTCTTACCCTTGGCCCTGCCTGTCCTCTCGTATATTGTTGCAAAGTCAGTATACATATAGCCTGGATAGCCACGCCTACCTGGTAACTCACCCTTAGATGATGATAACTCCCTAAGGGCCTCGGCATAGTTAGTCATGTCTGTCAAAATAACCAAGACATGGTAGTCCCTGTACCAGGCTAGGTACTCGGCTATCGTTAATGCAGTCCTAGGCGTCAAAATCCTCTCTGCGATTGGATCATTCGCTAGGTTCAGCACCATAACAAGCCTCCTCAATGCACCAGTCCTCCTAAACTCGTTTAGGAAGAATAGGGCCTCCTCTGACTTGAGGCCCATGGCCGCGAATATTATTGCGAACTCTTCCTCGTGACCCCTAACCGTAGCTTGCCTAGCCACCTGCGCCGCGAGCATGTTGTGCGGAAGACCAGTGCCACTAAATATTGGCAGCTTCTGGCCCCTAACCATCGTGTTTAACCCATCAATAACACTAACACCAGTCTCAATGGGCTCCTCAGGGTATTCCCTGGCATATGGATTCAGAGGCTCGCCATTAATATCGAGATACTCCTCAGCCGGTGGAAGAGACATGCCATCCCTGGGCTGCCCCTTGCCATCAAGCACCCTACCCAATAAGTCTTCAGATACCGGTATCCTTAGGGTCCTACCGTAGAACCTTACGGTACTTCCCTTAGCAGGTAAACCCAATGTACCGGTCAGTACCTGGGCTACTGCATAATCACTACCAACCTCGACTACCTGAACCATCCTGGGTTCGCCATCCGGGCCTATAACCTCACCGATCTCATTATACGCAACACCCCTAGTCTTCTCGATTACTATCAATGGTCCTTTAACCTCCCTAACCGAACTGTACGAAACAATACCCGGTACAGAATCTATGATCTTACTCATCATTTTGCAGAGTTTTACAAAGCTTATTAATTTTTATTCTACACGAATGCACGAAATCATTTTAAACCTAGAGACAATTTATATGGGCGATAGTGCCGACACTCAAGGATTTAATAAAACCACTGGTACCTAGGGAGCTTTGGGATAAGATACCGAGGAGCTTCGATATAATTGGCTCTAGGTCGGGTGCTGTGGCAATAATAGAGATACCGCCTGAGCTTGAGGACTATAAATACGCTATTGGTGAGGCCGTAATTAAACTAAATAGGCATGTTAAGGCAGTGCTTAGGAGAGTTGGTGCTAGAGAGGGTGAGTTTAGGCTGTATAGGTACGAGGTTTTAGTCCCCGGGCCTACCGAGGTTTTGCATAAGGAGGATAACTATGTGATTAAGGTTGACCCAACGAAGGCCTACTTCTCACCTAGGGATCAAGGTGATAGGGAGGATATTGCTAGGCAGGTAATGCCTGGCGAAATCATTATGTATCCGTTTGCTGGTGTTGGTCCTTATGCCGTAGCCATTGTAAAGAGGCAGCCTTTGGTTAAGCTGGTGATTGCTATCGAGCTTAATGAGAACGCTTACTACTACATGCTCGATAATATTAAGTTAAATAAGCTTGAGGGTAAGGTTCTGCCTTGGCTTGGTGACGCTGCGGAGTTCATGAGTATAGTACATGGTGTTGATAGGGTTATATTAACGCTACCACTGGGTGCCCATAAATTCCTGAAGCAAGCCTTGACCTGCGTTAGGGATGGAGGAATCGTGCATTTCTACCATCTGGGTGTTGAGGAGGATCCCTTTGGTGATGCCGAAAGAATAACCATGAATTATTGTGGTGAATTGGGGTTTAGTTGTCTTATTATTAATAAGAGAATTGTTAGGGACTATGCTCCATATGTGTATAAGGTTAGGCTAGATATTAAGGTTAGTAAGGGTTAGGCGCGTGTGTTAGGTTTATAAAACTACGCGCGTAAACCCATATAATGGAGCAAAACGAGCGTAAGAAGAGACTTCTCTTGATGATTGGACCACTTGAGGCTGAAGTAATTGGTATACTTAATGAGCTTAAGGAGGCTACTGCAATGACGATATGGGAGGAGTTGACCAAGAGGGGTAGGAAGACTGCGTATACTACGGTATTAACAGTACTCAGTAGGTTATATACGAGGGGCTTCATTAATAAGCGTGAGAAGGTTATTAATAATGTCAGGCAGTATGTCTATGAGCTTTCAATACCGTATGAGGTCAAGAGCGATATTATTAAGGAGCATATCGACTTGATAATAAGGATGTTTGGTAAGGACGCAATTCAAATAATAAGGAATTACCTTAATGAAATCGGTGCAAAATAAAAATTATAATGTTTTTAGAACTCCTACATAAACCTAGGTACTTCGCCCTGTTCTCCCTGCTGACCTCTCTGTGGTGCAATTCCTCTCTGCTCAATGTAGAGCTTTAGTATGTCTGGTATTTCATTCTCATTCTCCATCTTCTTCAGTATATCCACATACCTGCTTGTGTGGTCTATATCCAGCTTAACGAACTCTATTGCTATGTCCCTAAGTCTCTCCTCAAGCTCCTTAAGCATGTCCACAGGCATTATTGACGTTATCATTGGGTTGTTCAGCCAGGACTCGAAGTCCTTCGGTGTCCTCTCTATGTAGTAAAGCATCGCCTGTGCTGATAAAAGTAGTGATAATCTGTCCTGGCTAACTATGTAATCACCATACTTCTGCAACTCATCCATAAACCTCCTCTGATCCTTAACCCAATTCTCTAGTCTCGTTATTAGTCCAGCTATGTGAGCCCTAATAGCCTGCCTTTTTAGATCCTCAGAACCCATATCCTCTCCTGATTAAACCCGTACACCTCTCTATTAAACCTTTTGTATCTATTAAAATATTTAGAGAATGCCGAAAATAATGCCAAGCCCGATCATCGTCAAGATAGGCAACACGATCAATACCATGAAGTGCTTCTTCCAATCAGTGACACCCCTCTCGGCTGCCTTAACCATGTCATTGAATGAATCACCAACAACCCTAATACCATTAATGATGAGAGGGTAATACCTAATTTGCGTAGGTCTCATATTATCAATGCACTGCTTAACACTCTTCCTCACATTCTTCATTATTAAGTCATGGCTTATGGAGTCACCGATGATCTTATAGCCTCTGCTCCTTGTAAACCTAGCCATACCTGTGTATTGGTGATTATCCGTAGTCATGACTTCAACGATATCGAAATAACCCCTAAACTCATCGATTATAGCGTCGGCCAATTCCCTCCTTAAGTTATTACCGTCAAATACTACCAACAAGACGCGCTTGTTATTGATTTCTAGACCCCACGTTACTAACCCGTTATCTCCAATCTCGAATTGTATAGGACCAAAGGCATGCTTAGGCACATGAGCTATGCAGGTCTTTATCTTAAGCTCCTGGTTCTCTAATTCTCCAATCTTGCCTAATATTGATGAGAGTTCGGCGATATCATTCTCATCCCATGTATTGTCATTTGCATAGTAATTCTGTGCATCAATCAGTATCATATCATCCCAATCAAGCCTAATCCTCCTCTTAAGCTCCTCATACACGTTGAGTGGTATATCATCGCTTGACTTAACTAACCTACTAATTATTATCAAGGATTTATTACATAGAGGTACGTGAGTTACCCTAAAATTCCTACTCTGTATCTGTATTGGCGGTCTACCAACACATTCACTGCCATCATAACTATCATGAAGCGCCTCCCTAACTTTAGCAGCCACCGCCCTAACTACCCTACGTACATCAACCCTCGTGGCAGGATCCAACTCGTGACTACCAATACCATGTAAATAAACAATACTCTTGATATAGCGACTAAGCTCACTCACCATATCACTTATTAAGTAACCACCGCCAACCTTAGCTATTGGGCCGGCATGTAGCTCGGGTATTGTGACCACGCTTATGGATTTACCATCATTTAACATAAAGAGGTGCACCTTAGCATCCCTAATCATTGCCTTCCTGCTTAGTTCACGTTCAAAGGGTTCGGAATACTCAAAAAGAGCTGCGTATAGGTACGAGCTGAATAACTTAAGAATGTCTATGCCGCCATATGACGTTTCGAACTTAAATATGACATAATAAATGAAGAGGAATGAGAATGCGTAAAATACAGAGTCCAGGGCTAAATACCTGGTGATATTTATTGTGCCTATTAGTATGTATGATATAACCTGTATTATTAAGATGCTGGGTAACGTGTATAGTGGGTACACAATGTACTTCTTCATGGAGTTACCATTATGTTCTAGACCCTTAAGGGCCATCATCATAGCACTCAGTGGAAGGACTAGGGATAGTACGCCAAATCCAACTATGAATTTATGCGTGAACAGGGTTATTAATAGGTCCATGAATACAACGAGTGCTGTATCGAACAGGGATAACGTAATGCCAAAACCCCTGTAATACTGAACAAAAACTATGGCTCTAAGGGTTAGGAGTACTGCCAGGAACACAAGACCGTAAATTATGAGAGACTTTAAATACGTGATAATCGGCTCACCTGTGTAGAGACTCATTACATAGGGAATTATTATCACCATGAGTAGCAAGAGGTACTTTGTCGAGCCTCCGCCTCTAAACACTAATGTGTATCCATGCTCAAACGATCTGCTTTTCACGCAATTGAAGCCCTGAATCTAGACTTATTTAAAGATCACTCATTGAGAGATAAATGCTGTACTAACTCAAGGAGGACACCGTTGAGGCTCTTTGGATGTATAAACGTCACAATACCCTCAGCACCCCTACTCGGCTCGCCAGTGATTGTTAAGCCAGCACCCTTAACCTTCTCAATAAATTCATTAATATTGCCAACCTCAAGGGCAATATGGTGAATACCCTCACCCCTCTTCTCGATAAATTTAGCCACAGTAGTCTCAGGTCCAAGCGGTTCCAAAAGCTCAATCTTAGTATTGCCGAGATAAACCATGACCACCTTAACACCCTGCTCCTCAACAATAATTGGATCACTAACCCTGAAGCCAAGGTCTTTAAATTTCCTAGCAGCATCATCAATGTTTTTAACAGCTACCGCCACATGGTCAAGCCTTGGCTTACTGAAACTAAACAACCTCCTAGCAGCATCCTGTGGAGATAACTTTCCACTTGCCACGTCCCTCTCCAAGTCCTTCATCTCATTAAGGCCCTTCTCAAGAAGGTCATATGCGTAAAGTCTCATTTCAAGAACTCTCCTGCCCACCAATGCGCTATCTAACTTACCACTCTTCATCAACTCCATAAACCTCCCATCAATAACCTTTAACAACTCATCAACGCCATACCCATAAAGCCCAGACACCTTAAGAACCACAGGTCTCCATTCATCACCCTTTATTTCCTTCATCATATCAACCATTGCCATCAAATCCCTATACGTTGATTCCGATGCCTGGTTATCGGATTTAGACACAACGTATATGTCTCCAATCTCCATAAGCCCACTCTTAAGTGCCTGAATTTCATCCCCATACAATGTCGGTACTAATACGAGTATTGTATCGGCCACGTACTTAACATCAGTATCAGATTGACCGGCGCCTACCGTCTCTAAAAATATGTAATCAGCACCGGCGTACTCAAGTATGTTTATCGCAGCTATTGTGGCATAGTTTAATCCGCCGCGAATACCCCTAGTAGCCATGCTCCTTATGTATATGTTCGACCTAGACGTTAGTTCCTGCATCCTTATCCTATTACCCATGAATGAGCCGCCCGTGAATGGGCTTGATGGGTCGATAGTTAGAATCGCGACCTTCCTATCCTGAGGTATCTTCCTAGCCATCGTATAAATAAGCGTACTCTTACCAGAACCTGGAGGTCCCGTTATTCCAATTACGTGGCTTCTACGGACAACCTGTATTGGTAATTCAACACCTTCTTCGGCCATTGTTATTAACTTCGCAATAGCCAGTTTGTCCCAATTCCTGGCCCTTTCAAGTAGCTCATTAATGTTCATCATGAGACACCCGTCAATTTCTTAACGATATCTATAATTTCACGAAGTGGTGTACCTGGGCCATAAACACCAGCAACACCCATCTTAAGTAGGGCATCCCTATCCTCTGGCGGTATTATGCCACCAACAAGCACGGGTATGTTGAGACCTCTCTCCTTCATAATTCTCATTAACTCACCCACAAGTTCGAGGTGAGAACCAGACAATATACTAATGCCTATTAACTTAGCGTCTTCCTGTATCGCCGTCTCAACAACCTGGCTTGGGGTCTGCCTAATGCCGGTATACACGACCTCAAAGCCAGCCTCAGCCAATGCCCTTGCGATGACCTTAGCTCCTCTATCATGACCATCAAGACCAAGCTTGGCAATAATAACCTTGGGCCTCGGCATGCACCTTGCTAATACGTACTATTACCTATAAATCTTTCCATTAATGTTAAATAGCAAAAGCACCCAGTTTAGAAGATAGACGGCGGTTTATACTCACCCCAAACCTCGCGAAGAGTCCCAGATATTTCACCAATGGTCGCCCTAGCCTTAACAGCATTTAGAATGTATGGGAATATATTCTCATCCTCCTTATCCGCAGCCCTCCTAAGCTCATCAAGCGCTCTTCCCCAAGCCTCCTTATCACGATTCTCCCTAACTTCCCTAATCCTCCTAATACTCCTTTCCCTGGATACTGGGTCAACCTTATGAAGCTCTATGTGAAGCTCCTCTTCCTCCCTAAACATATTAACACCAATTACCGCAATCTTACCCTCCTCAACCATCTTCTGGTACTGATACGCAGACTCGGCAATGGCCCTCTGCGGATACCCTATCTCAACAGCCTTCGTCATTCCACCAAGCTTGTCCACATAATCGATTATCTTCATAACCTCCTCCCAAATGGTATCCGTAAGCCACTCAATATAGTACGAACCACCCAATGGGTCTATGGAATCAACAACACCACTCTCATAGGCAATTACCTGCTGAACCCTAAGCGCCAACTTGACGGATCTCTCTGTGGGCAGGGCCAGGGCTTCGTCATAAGCATTAACATGCAATGACTGAGCACCACCAAGCACGGCCGCCAACGCCTGTATTGTAGTCCTTATAAGATTAACCTCGGGCTGCTGAGCCGTTAATGCAGCCCCCGATGTCTGCACGTGAAACTTCATCTTCATGGACTCAAGCTTTTTAGCACCAAATCTCTCCTTCATTATCTTTGCATATAATCTACGTGCAGCCCTAAACTTAGCGATCTCTTCAAATAAGTTAGTCGTGGCAGCAAAGAAGA
>ERZ1669250.858-NODE-858-length-11621-cov-3.760246_pt1 | contig 11621 bp, 12 predicted proteins | sample MGYA00579295_ERZ1669250 | MGnify/ENA primary metagenome ERZ1669250 (study PRJEB41166, sample SAMN08046056) | hot springs metagenome | biome: hot spring; feature: acid hot spring; material: thermophilic sediment; isolation source: thermophilic sediment from acid...
GCCCGAAAGGCGTGTTAAGGCGTTTATCCGCGGGCAAATCGGGCCAGCCCTACCGCTACCGCATAGCATCATTAATAATCCTAAGGGGCTATCCATCCCCCCGGCGGACTTACACCCCCTTCCCCGTTAGAGTCAAAGTGCAACCGTTAAGGGGTAGGTTTAAAATCTATTACAAAGATCATAATTAGAGAAAAATGTCATCGTCACAATCTTTTAAGAGGTATGAATTGCCACCGCTGCCTTACAAGATAGATGCTTTAGAACCGTATATAAGCGGTCAGGTAATCGATGTCCACTACAATGGTCACCATAAGGGTTACGTTACCAACTCTAATGCAACTCTTGAAAAGCTTGAAAAGATAAATAGAGGAGAAATCTCTGGGTACGATATACAAGGCGTAATCAGAAACCTGGTTTTCAACGTTAATGGGCACAAGCTACATTCCCTTTATTGGCAGAACATGGCTCCTAATGGGAAAGGAGGCGGGAAACCCGGAGGAAAGCTGGCGGATTTAATTGCTACCCAATACGGCAGTTTCGACAAGTTTAAGCAGATATTCACCGAGGCTATGAGGTCATTGCCTGGCACTGGCTGGACCGTCCTGTATTATGATACTGAAACCGGCAACTTGGAATTCACCACGTTTGAAAACCACTTTATGAACCACATAGCCGAGCTACCAGTAGTAGTAATCGTTGATGAGTTTGAGCACGCCTACTACCTGCAATATAAGAACAATAGAAATTCATACATAGACGCTTGGTGGAACGTAGTAAACTGGGATGACGCTGAAAAAAGGCTGGAAAAATACCTAAAATAAAATTTTTAAATATTTTTTTATTTTATTTATTGGAACGTTTTATTTTCTCCTCAGCTTTTTCTACCATTTCTTTTTCCTCTTTAATGTATTGACTGAGAATTTTCTTTAGCTCATCCCTTTTCGTGGTATACAGCTTAACTGCCGACGGCAACGCCATAGACTTCGTCTTCTCGCCTTCCACTTTTAGGCAATTTTCTCCGACTTCCTCCAACTTATACAACGGAAACTTTAAAATTACGGTCATCCCATTGTTATCGTAAACGATGCCGTTCGAAGTAACTATATAAGACGACGGAGTGGCAGCTGGTGTAGTCTGACTCAGCATTTTCCACTTAAACTGAAAAATCAATGACATCACGACCGACAGCGTTACCCCAACAGCGTAAGAGTACCAGCTCCTGTACCAACTCAAATGGCCCCAACCCATTAAGGAGGCTAGTTCATCCGTGCCGTACATCCCTCCCAGAAATACGGCAAGGGTAGCCATCATCATATAAATCGATCTTTTCATTAGTTGCTCTTGTTCATTATCTCTCTTACCCCCCATGGCCCTCTTTACGTCATCAGCAAGCCCCCTAAACAGCACAGGCCCTTTTTTCTTGCTGGCTGCAGCCAGCTTAGCATTTTCCATTAGGAGGGGCTGCCCTTTTGCGGCAACGTAAATGGAGTACCCAAGGAATCCCACGAAATAAATGATCATGACCGGCAATAAAAGATAACTCAAGTTGAAAGCGAAAAGTGCCACAAATACTATTGGTACGCCTACCATTAGTGCGTACCTTGCAAAACTCCCAGCTGCCAAATCAACTCTTTTATTTAATCACTAAAAAGCATAACGGAATAAGGTAAGGCAAAAAAGCTAAAAACACCAATCGGAGCCGTTTAAAAAATAAAGAAATTTTCTTTTAACTCAAAACGAAATCCAGATCAAGATTGCAACAATTAATCCATAAATAGCTAATGCTTCAGCCAAGGTAACTATTATAAACCCTCTGGTAAAAGTTTCGGGTTTTTCAACGGTCGCACTAACCGTAGATGCGCCTGCAGCGGCTATCGCCAGTCCCGCTCCTATTCCGGCCAGGCCAACCGCAAGACCCATACCAATAGCCATATACCCCTTCATTAAACCATAGTTAGTAGGTACTGCCGTAGAATTTATCGGCGAGGCAAATACCACGGCCGAAGATAAAGATAATAATATGACGCCTATTAAGATAGCCTTAATTAAGCTCGCGCTTTTTTTTCTCAAATCTTCTTTCATGATTCTCGCCATTGCTTCTATTTCAGACACGGCTGCTAAGTACCTCTCTTCCAGCTTCGCCAATCCATTTTCCATTTTCAAGTCACACTACTTTTATATATTAATATGGGTATCGGTGAAAAGTCTACCAGCCTTAAAGTGTGCTCACCGCTGGCTATTCTCTCAAGGCTGACCCTTTTTCTAGACGCTATAATCAACAATTGATATCCGCCTTGCATTGCAGTGTCAATTATTGTCTGAACTACGTCACCAGTCTTAACGACCTCATCGCACGCAATTCCCTTCGATTTTGCGATTTTGGCAGCTTCTTCGGTATAGTTTTTCATCTCCCTTTCCATTGAAGCCTCAGCCGTAGCCCTTTTTACGATACCAAATTTTTCCAATCTATTCACGTTTTCTTCGTCTACAACAGCAAGGAAAGTAACCTCGGCGCCAACTTTTTTCGCGAGGTCCACCGCAAAAGTTGCTGCCTCGAAAGCCGCCCCGGAGCCATCGACCCCTACCAAAATTTTTTGAATCGCCCAAACCAATGCGATAGATATACCTTTGTACATATACGCGTAACGACGCCCCGTGATGAACAAGAAAACCTTGATAAAAAGATGACAAAAATCGCAAATAAATAATGCATATAAGAGCTATTTTTGCCGTATCTACGATGAAAGACTGAATCGGCAAAACGTAAGGGCTTTTTTAGTCCACAATAAGCTAGGTTAATAAGATCGTCCTCAACGCGCCAAACAACCCATGTCAAAATCCGCCAACGCTCAAAACACGCTTCAATCTTAAAGCGATTTGCTTCGCAGGAGCTCGCTCGAATCCATACTAACCGAGGACGCTAATTTATTTATTTAATGGCAAAATACTCACGATCCAATGCCGTATTCGTTATTATAATTCACAAAAGTTATATTGCTCGCCAAATCTTTACCTATGAAACCAGTACGCGATATCAGGATTAACTCCGAGATGACCGCAAACGATATAATTAACTCTTATGGGGACGCGGGGGGCTTTACCGCGAAAAAACTGGCGGTGGCAACCAATATCGTTGAGGCGATGCTGAAGGATCAGGAGTCGGTAACATTTCTATCCTTTCCAGCTGACATAATAGCTACTGGAATTAGAGGCGTAATAGCGAGCTTGTTAAAAGAAAAGCTCGTTGACGTAGTCATAACTACCTGCGGTACGCTAGACCATGATTTAGCTAGAGTATGGGAAGATTACTATCACGGCGACTTCTTGGCAGACGACGTAAAGTTAAGGAGAAAGGGCATAAACCGGCTTGGAAATATTTTTGTTCCCAATGAAAGTTACGGTATAATTTTAGAGAAGAAGCTACAGCCGATCTTCTCTTCAATATTTCAAGAGAAGAAAGAGGTTTCAACCAAGGAACTCATATGGGACGTAGGAGAAAAACTAGGAAATGAGGTAGAAAGGGAGAATTCCATAGTGTACCAAGCTTATAAAAATAAGATACCCATCTTCGTGCCTGGACCTTTTGATGGTGCATTCGGCTACCAGCTTTGGCTATTCTGGCAAATGCATAAAGACCTTAAGCTAAACCTATTTTTAGACGAACAAGACCTCTCGGACATCGTTTATTCCAATAAGAGGAGCGGGGCTATAATACTGGGAGGGGGTATATCCAAACACCACACGATATGGTGGAATCAGTTCAAAGATGGTTTAAATTACGCTGTATACATTACAACCGCCCAAGAATGGGATGGGTCGCTTTCAGGAGCTAGGCTCAGAGAAGCCATATCCTGGGGAAAAGTAAACGAAAAAGCCAAACACCAAACAGTAGAAGGAGATATAACCGTTATATTCCCGTTCATGATTGCAGCCGTATACGAAAGACTTTACGGAAAAAAGAGAAAAAGAATGATTTAGAAAAACTTTACCAGAATGCTGTGACTACAGCGAATGAAACCGCGTAAATAAGGAAAACCGTGGCTGGAATAAACCGGCCTATGGTAAGGCCTAAAATGCTCAAAATCATTGTGGTAATGCATAAACAAGCGGCCATTATGCGGTCAAGGCCCCATTTGCTAACCCTCGATTTATACTTTTGAGTGCGCTTAAATTCATGTTCTCCCTTTATCAGACCCTTCACGAGAAACATGCTCATAAATATTGAGTAAGCAAACGATACAATATAAAGTGGAATATACTCACGTTTAAATAAGACTGGAAGAAAGCCTAGAATAGGTAATCCTAATAGTGCATAATAACCGTAATTAGGTAAACTATAATAACTAATTATTGCAGATAATATTATTAACACAGAAAAAAACGAAAATATATAGTTAAACAAATAAATAAACGCTAACACAGAACGCCTAAAATTCGTTGACTTAATAATTTTAAGTCCATAGGCCTTTAAAGCCTGGGCATCCCCCACAACCCACCTATCGAGCTGCTTGAAGAGGGAGCCGAAAGAGGGCGTTGTCAGGCCAGTGCCCCCCAAATAGGGTAGGTACGCCCCATTTTTGCCCGCCAAGTAAAACCTTATCGCCAAGTCTAAATCTTCGGTTATCGTATTGGGATTCCACCCTCCTATACTGATTAAATCTTTAGTTTTTATTAAGGTGCAACTTCCGTTTATCTTTACTGGTAAACCTAAGGAAAATACTTTTTCTTGTTCCTCGCTTAAGTGAAATTGCAGAAGAAACCTTTGTATGTCGCTTATCAATCCGTTACCCTCTAATGACCAACGAAGCTGATAAAAAGAGAAGTCGTTATATGAGGCGTATGAAATAGCCTTCTCGAGAGAGTCCGGTTCGAGCCTAAAGTCGGCATCTACTATAAAAATATAGGGTGTAGATACTAAGTTTTCAACTTGCTTAAGAAAGCCGGGTTTACCTCCTTCCCGGCTTTGTCTCCTAATTACTTCAACCGCTATTCCACTATTTCTTAGCTCTTGGGCCGCAGCGTCAACTGCCCCTAAAGAAAGCCGATCGTCGCTATCGTCCAATATTAAGACGCGCAATAATTCCTTTGGGTAGATTAATTCCTTGATTGATAGGATCGATCTGCGTACGAGTAAACCTTCATTATATGTAGCGATCTCGATCGTTACTGGGACATAATTTACTTCTCTTAACTTAAAATCTAAGGGTTTTTCCTTTATTAAGTACAAGATTGAAGAGAGAATAAGAAGAACGTATGCCGCGATAACCAATCCAATTCCACCCAGCGTTAAAGCGGGAATTCCGAATATCAAACTTCTATTAACGGAAAAACACTTAAATGCCTTGCGACCCGTGCGCAAAATAGATAGGCTTAAATAATGGGTATATAAATATTTAGTTGGTGTTTTTGTTGGAAGACAATGAGGAAGAGGATGGATTAGGCTCCAAAATAAAAGTCAAGAACGCCGTGTGCCCAGTGTGCGGAAGCACAAATATAATATTCGACCCTGAAAGGGGAGAAACTATATGCGCTGATTGCGGTACCGTAATAAGCGATAAAGCCATGGATAGCGGCCAAGAGTGGAGAGCGTTTACCAAGGAGGAACGGGACCAAAGAAGCAGAGTAGGTGAGCCTACGATTCCTGGGATTGGAGCGGCTCAACTATCTACAACGATTGATACAAAGGACATATACAACTTAGGAGGAAAAATGGGAGTAAAAAAAAGAATTGAGCTGCAAAGAATCAGAAAGTGGCAGGTTCGTTCAAGGCTTCAGGGAAGCCACGATAGAAACCTCATACAGGCTCTTAACGAACTGGATAGGATAGTCTCCCAATTAGGTTTGCCTACGTCTATAAGAAATGAAGCGGCCGTGATCTACAATAGGGCTGCTACAAGCGGAATGGTAAGGGGTAGAAGCATAGAATCAGTAATTGCAGCGGCCATATACGCCGCTTGCAGAAAGCTCAGAAACCCGGTATCATTAGATGAAATAAGCAACTATACTCAAGCAAGCAGAAAGGACGTAGCCCGCTGCTATCGCCTGCTGTTAAGGGAAAACAGCGTTAATGTGCCAGTGCCAGACGCAGTAGATTACGTAGCAAAAATAGCGAGCCCACTTCACTTGAGCGCTGAAACCCAAAAAACCGCGGCGGAAGTCATTAAAAAAGCTCAGGAAAGCGGCATAACGGCTGGTAAAGACCCAGCTGGCCTGGCAGCCGCTGGGATATACATAGCCAGTTTACTAACGAAAACTAGAAGGACTCAAAAGGAAATAGCAATGGCAGCTCAAGTTACTGAGGTAACGGTAAGAAATAGATATAAAGAAATGCTTTCAAGATTAAATATAGGCGGATTAGGCGAAGAGGAAACAAAACCCGCGCAGACGGAAGATAATAAATAAAAAATTTTTAATTTAAGAGAAAACGCGCTTACGGCATTATTACTATATTGGAGTCCTGATACCCTTCAGAAATCAATATATCCTTTACCCTACCGAGGTGGTTCCCCTGAAGCGTTATCGCGTTATTTTTATACGTTCCACCGCAAGCGAGCTTACTCTTTAGCAAGCTTGCTATCCGCTTAGCCTCCAAAGGATCAGTAAAGCCGCTGATCACAGTTACATCCTTCTTATACTTGCTTTTTTCTACCTTAACCTCAATTTTTTGTTGTTCTTTAATTAAATCTTCCCAGATACCTATTTCATCGGAGGCGCCGATTATTTTAGAACCTTCGTCCATATTGCTATTCAAGCCCAATTTAATAATGTGAAAGCCTTAATAAGGATTTCTTATTTATTGTATGGAACACAGTCAATATCCTATTTATCAATGCATAAAGTGCGGCTACATCCTTACCGATGAAGATTGGAAGGCCTCGGGTTTACTCATATCAAAATTCAAGTGCCCGAGGTGTGGCGGAAGAGTTTTTATAAAACTAAGCAATAGGGCGTCGCAAATTTCACAAGTTAGATAAAACTTACAAAATATGAGATAATGACAAGATAGCCGAAGGTAGGCTGCGTGAGCTGAATTTCTATGCCACTAATAAATGCGTGGGCTACACTCAAAGTGCAAGGGTTACCGCACCGAAGGGCGACCACTCGGCATGTAGCCCAGAAGACCAACCGATTTATTAGGAAGAAAGTGGAGAGTCACGCCCCACGAAATTATTACATCTTCAAATCTTACGTATACCTTGCCGGTAAGAGATTCAAGCATTAATTCAACAAATATGTTAAACCGACGGAATAAATAGCGTTCCGTTAAAAACCATTATTTTTCCCTGGACGCGTAAAACTCCATTATTAATTTCGCTGCCAGTGCAGAAGTTATGAAAGAAGGATCCCTTGGAGGACAAAGTTCCATAACGTCTAATCCAACCACATTACTCTCTTTCAATAAATTTAACACGCTAAATGCGTCGACTGGAAATAAACCAAAGGGCTCCGGCGTGCCTACACCAGGTGCGAAAGCCGGATCAAACGCATCCATATCTATGGATAAGTACAGCGCGTGGGACTGTTGAACAAATTTTTTGATAATTTCTTGGCTACTCTCTCTTCTTACGTCAAAGGGCGAAATCTGCACTACATCATTTTCTGCACAAAAGTCGCGTTCCTCTTTACTTGTGGCGCGAATTCCTATCTGTAGGACTTTTTTACCCCCGGAGCTAAGCCAAAGCCGCGTCGCGCACGCGTGCGAATACGGATTACCCAAAAAATCTTTGCGGCAATCGGCGTGGGCATCTAATACAATTAATGAATCAGCCCCTAGGGCAGTGGCTGCATAAGGTGTAAAAGTATGCTCACCTCCAACCATTATAGGAAATTTTTTGATCGACGCAATGGACTTAATCGCCTTTTCAATGACTTCAGCGCTTTGCCTGAAGTCACCATGACTGATAGCCGCGTCACCGGCATCGTAAATTAACATGTTTTCAAGGTCAACTCTGAAGTATTGTGACCAAAGCTCCATTCCTTGCACGACCTGCCTTAGCGCTAATGGACCGAACCTTGATCCAGGATATGCTGAAGACCCCGAATCAAAGGGGACACCGAACAGGATGTATTTTGAATCTTTTAGGCTGACCCCATTTCCAGGAAATGAAAAACCTACTTTTGTCAAGTAAAAGTCTAAATGTTCTTCCATACTGGTATCGGGGTGGAGGTTATAGAATTTTCGGCGGAAACCGCCACTTTCAACTAGTTGCTCTAAAATTTAATTTAAAATGGAACCCCGTAAATTTAATCCGTTAAAATGTATTCTTTTTTCCTAGGCCTCTGATCTTCTTCACTGCGTAAAAAAAGCCGAAGATCAGTACTACTGCTACAACGATTTTTGCCTCGAATACATAAATCGCGCCTGGATAGGTTGGAATAATCGCACTCAATATAATACAAACAGGAAGAAAGTATTTTAGCTTATCTTTTGAACGAATCGTTTTTATGCCGAGGCTAAAAAGGTAATATATGGTGACAGAAGAAGAGGTGCTTAAAAGCATCGAAGACGTGGTGGACCCCGAGGTTCAGGCAAGCATTGTTGAAATGAACCTCGTGGACGAAATAAATGTGGGCACAGACGGCCGCGTAAACGTTAAGTTTCACCTCACAACCCCGTTTTGCCCTGCTCAATTCGCTTACTCAATTGCACTTGATATAAAGGATAGGGTATCGGCCATCCCGGACGTAAAGAAAGTAACGGTCGTAGTAAAGGACCATTTCTTATCCGATGAAATAAATGCGGCTGTAAACGGACCTGATTGGAAACCGGAGGAAACTAATGCAGAAAAATCGCCCCAATCAACAAATTAGCCGCTAATAATGCGGATTAATTTCCTTTATACCAGCAACATAATTTGAATACAACGCGGCTACGAATAAATAAGATGAAAGCCTGTTCATATACGTTAAGGTAGCCTGATTAATTTTTAATACGTCAGATAACTTTACTAGATCACGCTCAGCTCTCCTTGCTACAGCCCTCGTTAGGTGAAGGTAAGCCGATGCAAGCCCACCCCCAGGTATAACAAAACTTTTTAAAGGCGGCATTAGACCACCCATCCGCGTTATTCCATCTTCTAATGCCTTAATGCGATCTGCTTTGAAAGTTATTTTATCTTGACCGTTAAATGCGTAATACAGATCTGCCCCTATGGCGAATAGGTCATTCTGTATTTCTAAAAGCTCATTTTTTATCGTCTGATCGGATACGTAAATCCGGGCAACTCCTATTTGGCTATTTAGTTCATCAAGTGTACCAATCGCTTCGAAAGCAATATTGCTTTTTCTTTGCCTTTCTCCTCTCGTTATTTCGGTCGAACCATCGTCGCCCTTACCCGTATAATACATGTCGAACTCTACTGATTGTATACAAATATCTTTTATCCTTTGCGACCCGCTGAACGAGAGAGGCTAGAATTTCAGGAAAGTTAGCTGCGGTTCCTCGTCGACTAAAGTGAACTACCTCTCCCTCACGGGTGAGGCTTCCTGCTTCGACGACCGACGCCTGCCCGCATACCGCGCGGGCTTGATAGCGATCCCCACGGGCCAATCGGGCCGCACCGGCCCTACCTTTATCAATCCTTTATTCCTTATGTTTTTTGATGCGTTGTAATTCCTCTATGATAAGGCCGCAGACACCGCAGCGATATATCCGCTCTGAAGGCTTCAGGTCGCGCTTAGTGTTTCCGCGATTAGAGCAGAGCTTGGAGGTTGCTTCGAGGTCAAAAAAAGTTCAGTAATATATCGGCTTGAAGGACTCTTGGATCGCTTTGGTGGCAAGCGAAGTTCTGACCTCTTAGCCGGCCCTGAAGGGTGAAATCTTCCATTCTCTCAGAAAGCCTGCGTTTTGCGCTGACCGGCCGAAATACCTGTAAACAAAAAAAAGCGGAAAAAACTTAAGGGTTGCTAAAAACTTATAAACAGAGTGGAATACGACGTCATAATAGTTGGCGCAGCTACGACCGGAGCCGTAGCCGCTAAAAAAATAGCTGAGAAGGGATTTAAGGTATTACTGCTCGAAGCAAAGCCGAAGAGTAGAATCGGTGACAAGGCCTGCGGTGACGCAATAGGCGAAGAAGACCTAAAGAAAGCCGGAGTAAATTTACCAAAAGAAGTCATAAGGGAAAGGATACTTGGAGCCGACCTACTATCTCCTGATAAAAAAACTGTATTTAGAATTAAAGGATACGGCTATACCGTGGATAGGCTGGGCCTTGGTAAGGTTTTAGTGGAAGAAGCCGAAAGCGTAGGCGCAAAATTTATGGATAATTTCCACGTTGATTCGCTTTTATTAAACGATGGAGTAGTGCGGGGAGTAAAGGGTAAAGATGAAATCCATTCCAGAGTAGTGCTAGACGCCTCAGGAAACAAAACTAGGTTGAGGGGGCTACTACCTGATGAGTGGGGAATTGAGAAAGTAATCGAGAAAAAAGATGCGGTCGCGGCATACCGCGTAATAATTGATAACCTTAATCCTCCCTTAGAATCAGGGTACCTGAAAATATTTTTTGATCAGACAAGGTCGCCGGGCGGTTATATTTGGGCCTTCCCAGAGGGTAAACTTTCTAACGTGGGTTTAGGGGTTACCATGGTCGGAAAATACCCGAACCCCAAGTTAGCCACCCATGAATGGATAAAAAACGTGTATACCGGCACCATACTGACCGGTAGCGGTGATACCGTACCCACTAGGAGGCCTTTTGGCAATATGGTAGGTAACGGCATAGCGCTGGCAGGAGATGCGGCGGCTACTGTAAACCCAGTTACCGGCGGAGGTATAGGGAGCGGGATGCTAAGCGCGAAGCTAGTGTCAGAAAGCATAACGCAGGCATTACAAAACGTTGACGCGCCAAAAATAGATGACCTCTGGAGCTACAATGTAGTTTACATGAAAACGTATGGCATTAAGCAGGCAGCTCTAGACGTATTTCGCCGCTTCTTAATAAGACTCAACGACGACGACATAAACTTTGGCATGTCATCTGGAATAATGGATGAAAAAACCGTAACCGACGCGGCAATAACGGGTCAAGTAAAAATTAATCTAAGGAAAGAGGCAGAAATTGTCCTTAAGGGCCTAAAGAGGCCGTCCATGCTTTTGAAGATAAAGCAAATGGCCGACGACGTTAAAACTGCAATGCAAATCTATTCGGATTACCCGTCCAGTTTTCGGGAATACCCGGAATGGAATAAGAGGGCCGAGGACTTCTTTAACAACCTCCCGTATTAGCTACGCTCAGAGCTTAAACGCTAACGCGCTTATAATTTATAGTTGGCAATTTTAGATCCCTCAAAAGGCATAGTGAGAGTAGTTTTTTACGGAAGAGGGGGACAGGGCATAAAAACTGCCGGGAGGATCCTAGGCAGGAGTTTATTTACGTCTGGATTCAACGTTCAAGATTTTCCAATATACGGCGCTGAAAGAAGGGGCGCCCCAGTTTATTCTTACGTAATAACCTCGTCCGAAGAGCTCCTGGAAAGGGGACCACCAGAAAGCGTTGATCTAACGGTAATCGTGGACAAGAGCTTATTAAATTTAGTTAACCCAGAGGGAGTACTGCTTGTTAACTCCGTATTTCCGCTGGAAAACGCGATGAGCGTAGACATGAATTCATTTATCG
>ERZ1669250.861-NODE-861-length-11561-cov-2.955675_pt1 | contig 11561 bp, 9 predicted proteins | sample MGYA00579295_ERZ1669250 | MGnify/ENA primary metagenome ERZ1669250 (study PRJEB41166, sample SAMN08046056) | hot springs metagenome | biome: hot spring; feature: acid hot spring; material: thermophilic sediment; isolation source: thermophilic sediment from acid hot...
ACCCCCTCAGGCGGGGAGGAGGTCAGAGTCCAAATACCACATATGAAAGCATTATTATGGCATCATTTTCCACGGGGCTTTCGCTCCTTAACCTCTCGATGTATTAAGGGATATAAAAGCCCTGGGGATTCTGCTTCATGTTGCAAATAAATTATGTATATATCTACATATTATACGGAAAAGGATATATACGCGATCCCATGAGCCTTAATCTATGACAATGGTTGATGACGTATATAAATTAACCCAAGATGCGCTTGAATTGGTGAAATCAGCTCAAAGGCGGAGAATAATCTATAGAACGCCGCTGGTAAAGTCAGATACAATATCGGGAGCAACAGGTGGCCAAGTTTTTCTTAAACTCGAGGCCCTTCAAAAGACGGGCTCATTCAAAGCCAGAGGAGCATATAATGCCATAACTAGGATGAGTAGAGAGGGAGTCAAGCACGTGATAACAGCTTCAGCCGGCAATCATGCACAGGGCGTTGCCTATGTTGCGTCCCTCTACGGTATGAAGTCAACAATAGTGATGCCAATAATGACCCCCTGGATAAAGATAAGCAGAACCAAGAAGTATGGAGCCGATGTCATATTGCACGGAGAATCATATGCCGAAGCGGAGGCGAAGGCCATGGAATTAGCCAAGGAGTTGAAGGCGACATATGTACATGCATATAATGATCCATACATAGTGGCTGGACAGGGAACAATAGGCTGGGAAATACTGGAGGATCTGGATGAGATAGATGCTGTGGTGGTTCCAATAGGGGGCGGCGGCCTTATTTCAGGCATAGCAACGGTAATAAAGAAGAAGAAGCCGAGCGTTAAGGTAATAGGGGTTCAAAGCGAGGGAGCTCCAAGCGCTTACTTATCGCTTAAGGAAGGCAAGATAATGGGCGTTGCCAGCGTTGACACAATAGCCGAGGGAATAGCGGTTAAGCGAATAGGTGACTTAACCTTTAACTTAATGAGGGAAGTAGTCGATGATGTGGTGCTGGTCAGCGATAATGACATAGTTAATGCCATATTAGTGATAGGGGAAGCTACTAAGGTCATAGCGGAGGGAGCGGGAGCCGCGGCCGTGGCCGCATTATTGAGCGGTAAGGTAAACATAAAGGGAAATGTCGTGGCTGTAGTGAGCGGCGGTAACATAGATATGCCCATGCTTACCAAGATCATATATAAGGCATTAGCTAAGTCGAATAGGATAGTGAAGATAAGGGGATTAATACCCGATAGGCCTGGAACACTATCAATAGTGACCGGAAAAATGGGGGAGTTAGGCATAAATATAATAGATGTATTCCATGAAAGATTCAATCCAGAGATAAAGCCTAATTACGTCGAGGTAAGCTTCGTCATAGAAGTACCCCCAGAGGCCAAGGCCCTTGATGATGCATTAACGGAACTAGGCAAGTTAGGATATAAGTTCTGGACAGAGAGGTTCTAACCGAGGCGCGGATTTAATTATTCCATCTGAAGGGGAATGAGACTAAATAGGACTTGATTTAATATGAGCACTAAATTAAAGCCATTCATAGATTTTTCCGCACAATTGGCATAAGTGCTAATATGAATATAATGGCTACCACGGCCGATGCAGTATACTCCTGTAGCTGCGTGATCTGTAGGAGACCGCTTAATCTAAGGCCGCTTATTAACATTCTGGTAGCCAAGTAAGTGAAGACCCCCATCAAAAGCATTTTTATTATTGAACCCCTTACCTTAGGTAATAGGGAGGAACCAATTTGGGCCCCCAGTGATGTTCCCGCTACGGCTAGAAATGCTATAAATGGTTGAATATAGCCAAACACCCAATAAAGTGAACCACTGGCGGCTGCAGTTACACCAACTATTAGGTTGCTAGTGGCCGTAGCTGCGCTTAATGGCAATTCAAGTACCCAATAAAGCGATAATAAATTAATGGGGCCGCCCCCAATGCCTAATAGCCCAGATAATAGGCCGCCAATCATCATTAAGCCAAATGATGAGGCCTCACGGCCACGGTGAGAAGCGGGGGATGCGTTAAGCGAGCTTCTCCTCATTAGGAGGTAAATCGATGAGAACATGACGGCACTAAATACAAGGTGAAGCACGTACTCAAGACCGCTGCTAAGCACATAGTAGCAAAGTATTGAACCCAATATTGCTCCCAGCGTCGATGCTGCGGATAACTCTATTGCATATCGTTGGTTTATCATTTTTCGCCTAAGAAGCCTACTGCAGGCGCTGCAAGATGTAGCCAATGCGGAGAAGAGTCCCACGCCTGATGCGTAATTCATGGGGATTCCATACATGACTAATATGGGCACTAATATGGTTGCGCCACCGAGGCCTAGCAATGCGCCCATTAATCCAGCAGCCAAGCCACATAACATTAAGGAAATAATTAGCGCCAATAACATGATTACCGAGAGGAAAGCCATGGCTATATGCCTTTCCCACGTAAGTTTAACCATGAAGCTGAATATGCACAATATTGAGCCCCCTCCTCAACCATAATTATGGATTCCTGGAGCATATATTACTAAGAACATATATTACTAACATGTCATACTTCGGCGAGCCCCGCAATCAGTAACTAGACGCCATAGACTAGTCTTGTTGATCTCAGATCTAAGTGAGGGAACTCTCTGTATTTCACTTAGCCTTTCTTTAGATAGTCCAGAGCGTTATCCAGGTTGGTTTCTCCATGAATGACTTATAATCAGATTACATGAGGGATGAAGTGAGTAGCCCAATAATGATTTTTTGCTGATTAGTGAGGGACTAGGCTAGGCACTATTAGTAGTGCTATTAAGAGGTTAATTAATGTCACTGCCGCAAATATAGTGTACCACTTATCACGTTCAATCATGAATCTAACCATGTTGATGGCGACCATGGCTATCGGCATCAATATTAATAGAATTAAGCCTAGCAACATGAATGAAATGCCATCCCCCTCTCTGATCCCGGCAAGCATCATCCCTATACTTATTGCAGCGGTATTGACTTGAGATGATGGATCGGCTATATCCATCAATTTATGCCCCATCCCACCACCATGCATCAACACCAATGCGAGTCCCATCCCCATTATTAGGACGCTGATCACTATGCCGAGCCGAAGCAAGTTACTAGTTATATTCTCGAACTTCTCCTCGACTTCGCTTCTCTTGACGTACTGAACCCCATATATACTCAGCAAGTTATCCTCATAGATTGGGCGCCTCATCATTAGGTAGTAAAGAGATGAAATCATAACGATGGAGAAAAGGAGGGAAACTATTGTCTTATCAATAGATGAAATTGGAAGCAAGCCTTCTCTACCCAATCCACGTAAAAGCATCCTGAATCCCAGGTATGATAATATGGCCACAAAAATCCATCGTATTTGCTTATTGGTTATCCTCATCAATATGCGGGTCCCCGCTTGAGCCCCTATTAGTACTCCTATTGCTGTTGCTGCTGCTATGAATGGTTGTATGTAGCCGAAGTACCAGTATATGCTGCTTCCGGTGGCTGCCGTGACTCCAATCATGAAGTTGCTCGTCGTAGTGCTAACCTTCATGGGGAGATTCATGGCCCAATCAAGCCCCAACACCTTAAGAGCACCACTACCAATACCCAACAAACCACTAATAACACCAGCAAAAAACATGATAACCTCACCCAACCACCACCTAACACCCCAATAACGTATCCAGCCAAGATTGGGGTCGAAACAGATCCCATATAAATTAAGGGCCCTAGTGGTTGAGTCTGGTTCATGGGGTCGAGGCAGTTCACAAGTGCTGCGTTGAATTGTCGGTATTATGGAGACAAGCAATACAATGCCGAATATCGTATATATGATATACGTAATCCCATGGGTATATACGTAATTTGCAATTAATGAGCCAAGTATGGCGCCCAGAGTGGTTGCAGTTGTTAGGCTTATCCCTATCCTATCATTGGCTATCCTCTTCTTAACATAGACACTGGCCGAACCGGCCGAAGTGGCTACAGTGGATATCAAGGCGGAGCCGGAGGCGTAAGCCATCGGGATGCCTAAGAAAAGGGTTAATATGGGTGATATCACGGTGCCCCCGCCCAATCCCGCTAAGGCTCCGATTATGCCGGCAACCACTCCAGCCGCAATTATTATTAGGAATTCCCCAATATACGCCATCATCATATTAACTAATTGCTGAGCCTCCACTCATGAAAGCCTAACCAACATGCGCATTAATTAAGCCATTAATGCAAGAAATATATTTAGCATTTATTGAATAACCGTTTTATTTATGGATCAAGTGAATTGCAACATGGATTTCATTGAAATGTTCTTATTTATTGCTTACTGTTTTCAGCGAATTTATTAAAGCCACGGACGCCGTTATGGTTACCACGAAGTATATCGATAATGCATGAACCACGAATGCGGTTCCTATATAAATCAAGGCCGCCAATGCATAGTATCCCATTAATGGCTCGCCCATTATTGCCCTACTCACCAATGCTATTAGGGAGAAGATATAGATCCCCATGACTATAACCAACGCCGGTAAGTAAGAGGGGGGTGCAAGTATGCCAAGCCCCATAGCGGCTACCTCCCCCATTATTGACTGCATGAATCTATTATATATAAGTAATTGATACATTGGCTCAGATAATAGAATACTAATTACTGCGCCCACCAAGTACCCAATGAGAAGTCCACGCCTTGGCCTTACATAAATTGATAATGCCAATAATGATACTGATCCAGCAATTAACATATATATCGATGGATAGACCAAATAAGTTGATAAGTTAATGGATGGAATCAATGCGTACTCGGTGAGTATATTTATTATGTATTGATACAGCGAAATTAATTCAAGGATAAGCAGAGGCAATAAGGCAAGTGATTTAATGCTGCTCACGGCGACTTGAAGAATGGATACCGCGGTTAATATGCATAGAGCGAGGCTGGCGATTATCCATGGAGTCGATAAGTAGTACTGGGGATATAGGAAGCCCAGGGCTATGCCGCCCCAGCCCATTATGAGCGATGCGGCAAAATAGGTAAGGCGAAGCATTACTCTCCTTGATTCCCATATAACCATGGGAGCAACGACTGTCATTGCGACGACGGAAAAGGTCCCAATTAAGCCCAGCGCAGCTAAATTGGCTCCGCTGCTTGGCATGAAGGGGAAAACAGGTAATAGGAATTCCCTGAATATGTATTGAAGAAGGAAAAGAATTCCAAATGTCAGTGAATAAATGGAAAAATCATTCTTTGGGATTTTACTCATCATATTTAACTGCCTACTTTCTCCGCTTGTTTATGGAGAAGAAGGCAATCCCAATAGCCACTAATGCGATTATTATCCCTATGACGGCAACAGTTAGAACAATTGTTGGAATAGCGGATGGCGGCGTGGGTTGCTTTGGAACCAGCGTTAATGGCACGAAGTTAGCGGTTATTGATTTATCAAAACTCGTTTCCCCGGATTTACCGTACCAAACGCCGAATGCAATGTCATAAGTGCTGCCCACCGTTATATTAACTGTGTCTGGCATTGGGGACTTAAGCTGCCTCACGAACTCCAATACCCAATAACCATTTTCATACTTGGCCCCAGTGTAGCCGCTAAAGTAGCCCGGCACTGGACCTGTGGCGTTGGGATACCATATTCCACCATCGCCTATATCGAAGAGACCGCTTTGATTGGTTAATAGGTTAAGGAAGAAGCCGTGAGGAGCAGATGCAAATTGGCTGGCATCAGTTGGATTAATACCGTTATCTGCATCCCATGTAGCGTTAGTGAAGTAGCTGAAATCGGATCCCTGGGGATAAGTGACTCCCGCTATCCATTCCCAAATATTGGCTGCGCCGGAGCTTAGGGAGCCGCCGGTGTTCGGTATCGTGCCAACCACTTGACCAAGCTGGCCGCTCACTTTATACCCGGGATGAGGGCCGCCGATATTCATGCAATCCGATGGATTCTGTTGAGTGCCCATGTACCACATTATGGCGAACCTATCTGGGTAGTAATGAGTAGCGTTTGTGTAGTAACCATAGAAGTAAACTCCATTCGCTGGGCCGTAATAATACAGCACGTACTCCATGGGCCGTGGACTGCCGAATATTATTGCATAACTGCTGTTTATTATTTTGTAATGCTTATGGAAAGTGCTTGTCAATAGTTTAAGGAAGGTCATGTTCAGCGACCCCTTTGGATTATATACCATGACCCAATGACCGGGTCCAGCCACGGCATTAGCCCCTATGGTGCTTGGATTATTATCCGGCCACTTCACTAGTATGAATATGTAATCCCCATTATAGGCAGCCTTCGCCTCAACATATGGAACCAAACCCGATGTGGGGACGCCGGAGAGCGTTGGAGATAGCGTTACGTTGAACCATGGTATATTACTCCAAAAGGATTCGCTGCCTGGATTAGCTAGATTCGCTGACCCAATTACCTTGTAAGCAACTAGCCCCGAGGGGGTTTGGGCAAGAGGCACAGAGTGGAGAACAGCTAGTAAGCCCAGAAGCACAGCCGCGGATAGTATAATAAGGGCTGGTCTTATGCTTTTCCCGACCATGTGCATGTTTTAACGAAGGCATTATTAAGCATTACTTTGGTAATAATTGGGCCATTCCTTGGTAAAAATTGGTATTTATATTGGTATAAATTTGGTAAAAAACTTTTTAATAAATGAGCATAAATGGGAGCCCCTATGGGCGATGTAGATCAATCAAGGAGGACATTCCTTAAGTCCCTCGTCATAATTGCGGGAGCAAGCATGGTTATAGGCATGCTGCGCGGACTTGAAGTAATAGTACCGCCATCGGTGGGCATATCCTCATTCCCACTGCTTCAACTAGTGGATGAGAATGGGAATCCAATAAAGGCATCAGATGTTCCAGTCAATGGCCAGAAATTAGCGATGTTTAATTATCCGTTAAATAATGAGCCGAATTACTTGCTTAACCTAGGCAATGATTCTAATCAACCCGTGGAGATACCGGCGACCACGGTCTCCATACCTGCCACTGGCCAATCATATACGTTTCCGGGAGGCGTTGGGCCAAATAAGTCAATAGTGGCCTACAGCGCATTATGTGAGCACCTTGGGTGCACTTATCCTGAACTGACTTTCTATCCGCCTGGCGTCAAAGCATCAACGTTTAATGGACCAATGGATAAGGTAATACACTGCAGTTGTCATGGAAGTACATATGACCCATACAGGGGAGCGGCTGTAGTGACGGGACCCACAACTAAACCTCTTCCTGCAGTTCAATTAAAGTGGGATTCCACCACGGATTATCTATATGCAGTAACCATGATTGGGCCCACAATATATGGACACACCGATGACTTGAGCGGCGGGTCACCAATAAGTGGAAACTCCACAACGGTTAAGCTAATGAGTAATCCAGCGCTTGGGTGATGGGGCATGTCTAGGAAAAGCATTGGAGACTGGTTCGCAGAGACCTTTCATCTAAAGGATATACCGTTCATGGGAGTACCAACGTACATGTTCAGTATAGAGTATTGGCTTGGCGGCATAGCATCGGCTGCGCTTTTCTGGCAAGCATTAACCGGTCTATTAATGCTGCTATACTATCAGCCCAGCGATGCTTATGACTCGACGATGGCCATAATACACTCAGTGCCGTTCGGTTCAGTGCTTCTCTCCTCCCACCTATACGGTGCCTACATAATGATACTGGCCGTGTACATACATGGACTCCACGTTTACTTCAAGGGCGCGTACAAGAAGCCGCGGCAATTTCAATGGGTTCTCGGCGTGCTGATGTTCGCCATGGTTATGATAACGTCCTTCGTGGGGTACTCCATGACTGGGGACGTCCTAGGAACGGATGCAGTCGATGTTGGCAAGGGAATATTGGCAAGCATTCACTTATCAGCATTAACACCCATATTCTTCGGCAATGGAACAGATCTCGACCTATTCACTAGGCTATTAGGATGGCACATAATACTTGTGACCCTAGTGGTTCTGCTCTTCGCCCTTCATTTCTACTTAGCTGAACAGAATGGGTTCATGCCGGATCTGAAGGAGGCTAAATACAAGGCACCAGCAGTGCTTAGAAAGGATGATGCCAGGATAAAGCCCTGGTGGCCTAGGAACTTCATATTCATGATCGGCATAGTGACGCTGACGTGGGGAATAATACTTATGCTGCCCTCAATACTTGCATTGCCTCAGATAGTTGATAAAGTGCCCATACTATTCTCGCCATATCCAGGCCCATCCCCCACCAGCCCACAGGCAAGCCTAGTGCCTGCGTACCCGCCGTGGTTCTTCCTCTTCATGTATAAGATGGCTGATATGCCGTTCCCGCTGGCCATTGATGTATCCATGGGGGCACTGATACCTCTCGTGGTTCTCATAGTAGTGCCGTTCATTGATAGAAATGAGGAGTTACATCCATTGGATAGACCATTCTTAACGGCCTTATTCATCACTGGATTAACCTGGTTAATCGAGCTAAGCATATGGGGAGCCGGGCAGCCCGGAGTCCCCGTGAAGCCGACATGGCTGCTCTTGGTCATAATACCACCATTCATAATCTCGTTCGGAGGCATATACCTACTGCACTTCATGTGGAGAAGCATGAAGCCCAAAGTCATTAACGCCGATCCCGGAGAAAAGGCGGCAACCAGCAATGGGGTCGAGGATAGATTATTATCGATACTAGGCATAATAGTCACCGCGGTAGCCGTCATAATTCTCCTGCTATCGTTCTCGTTGAATCCCATAACGGATGGGCCATTAATAGGGCTAAGCTGGAGCGCATTACTTCTATTGTTCTCTGCCGACGTATTCATATACTTCAGATATGAGTTGAGGTAATGATGAAGGATTTATTTAATAGAGTGGCTTTCTGGAATGAAGATAACATAGGAGTAATAGTGATTAAAAATCAACCGCTTAACTTAATTGATAGCGATACCCTTAATCAATTATCATCTGCTTTAACATTAGCTTCAAGTGATGCAAGTCTTAAATGGATAATGATAAGCGGGGCCGGAGATAAATTCTTCTCGGCCGGCATTGATTGGGAAAGCTTGGGCAATGATTATGACTCAATAAGCGACTTAGTGAATGCAGTAAAGACATTCGCGTCGCTGATGATAACCATAGATAAACCCGTGATCGGCGTACTCAATGGAACCGCCGCAGGACTTGGGCTGGAGATAGCATTATTAACGGATCTATTGATAGCGCCAAGCGACGTTAAGCTATGTAACCCAGAGGGAGAAATTGGGTTACCAATGCTCCTCGGCGCACCAATTCTAATTAAGGCATTGCCTAGATTACGTGCAATCCAATTAATTAGTGGGGAGGCAATGAGCGCAGAAGAGGCGGGAAGACTTGGATTGATACATGTAGTTCTGCCTAGGGATAATTTATTTGGCGATGCTAAATCCATAATACTAAAGACGAGGATAGATAAGTATACCCGCTCATTCATTCATGAAGACATGGAGCACGTGATAAAAAACATAAATCCAAGCCTACTGGAGCCCCTGCTCTCTAAATGCCATGGAATAAGCAAGAACAACCTTGCTTCTAAGATAGGCGAAGCACGAAATAAATGCCTAGCAACCCATCCTATGAAGCAATAAGCATGCCGAAAGCAACTCCACATTCTAAAGCAAATTAAAAAATGAATAGATCCAGCATTTATGCCACTCCTCGCCGAGATCCTAATGCCCAGTTCTGAAGGATGAAGCTCAAGCATGACTTCATTGAAATTAACAAAAAATCAATCGCTTTCCGTCCCATTCAGCGTAAGTGCCTCATCTTGTTAGGCGCCCTATAGGCCTCAAACAGCATTAATCTGGTTAATCCATTATTGATGAGCCTCTTGGATATCCTAGTAATGGCGCCTCTCCTCAACGATATGAGCAGCATCTTCTTAACAATGTAGTCCTTAACATACATGCGAACCAGTATTATGCTGCCGTGCCCCGACGCAATTGATGAGGTCTCGAATGCCTTATCCATCTTCTCCAAGTTATCGGGATTCAGGTATGGAATGAATTCGCTCTCAACAATGTCCAAGTATTCATAATAATCACTGGTTAATGTGACTGAACTTAAGCCCGCGTGTCCAAGTATTAACTCGGTCACGCCGATATCCTTATCCACCTGGAATATGGCAACCCCATGAATCGTTTCCATTTACCTCCATTGCGGTGATCCCGGACTATTAAATAAAGTTTTTGCATCAATTAACCAGCTTACTTTATAAAAAACAACGAACATTACCGAGCATTGCCCTCTCATGGTTGGAATCGTTTATAATATTAATTATTGGGGGATAGAGGCGTTGAGACTTCATGCCAATCCTTGAAGTAAGGAATAGAAACCAACTATATCGGTACTGGAAGAGCCGAACAGGGTGAAGAGCCGCCGTTAAATGAGGACCTAGACCTTGAGGATTCCCATGGCTCGGAAATATGTATGTTCTCGATGAACCAAGCCGAAACCTATTTATGTAAAGGTTAATGAGTTAACTAGTGGCAACTGGATACACTAGAATCGCTAGGATTAATCTAAGTAATGGCAGTGTAACTATGGAGGATACACCTGAGTGGTTAATTAAGTCATTCATCGGCGGAAAAGGATTCGTATATGGTATATTAGGCAAGGAGTTAGAGCCCGGGATAGATGCCTTATCCCATGGAAACAAGATAGTGATAGCTGCGGGGGCATTGGCTGGACTAGCACCGGCCAGCGCGAAGACTATAGTTGGCGCAAAAAGCCCGCTTAGTAACGTGATTCACGATACAAGCGTTGGGGAGTGGTTCTCTTACATGCTTCGCGGCGCCGGCTTCGATGCGCTGATAATAGAGGGCGCGGCTGAGGAGCCCACTTACCTCTGGGTGCATGACGGTACCGTGGAAGTGAGGAGGGGAAACGAGTTGTGGGGCCTCTCAACTAGGGAAACAGTTCAAAAGGTAAGGGCATTAACAACGCTCGCTGCGTCAGTGATGGCCATAGGGCCCGGCGGCGAGAATATGGCCAGGATAGCTAATATAATAGTTGACGGCGAACGCGCCGGCGGAAGAGGAGGATTGGGGGCCGTCTTTGGCTCTAAGAAACTCAAGGCCGTGGCGACATATGGTGTGCCCAATATAGATATAGCGAATAAGGCCGAATTCATTAAGTATTCCCTTGACGTGTATAGGAAGTTCCAAACCGCAACGGAAACAATGGAGACTCGGGAATTCGGAACCACTAATTCATTAATGTATAGTGGATCGCTTGGGGTGTCCCCAGCCTTTAATTACTCTAAGCCGTTACTGGAGGAGGAAGAAGCCAAGAAGATAAGCGGAGTCACATTCAAGGAGTGGGAAATAAATTTCCCTGGGAAACCAATCAAGATAATAGGAGCTCTGTGCCCCATTAAGTGCAGTAGGTGGATACCAATACCTGGAATGGAGGATGTAGTTAAGCCAGAGTACGAGAACATTGGTCTCCTTGGAGCAGCCACTGGCGTGTTTGAGCCGGCCGTGGTTCTAAAGGCGCAGCGGCTCGCTAATGACTTAGGAATAGATTCT
>ERZ1669250.862-NODE-862-length-11554-cov-6.872859_pt1 | contig 11554 bp, 6 predicted proteins | sample MGYA00579295_ERZ1669250 | MGnify/ENA primary metagenome ERZ1669250 (study PRJEB41166, sample SAMN08046056) | hot springs metagenome | biome: hot spring; feature: acid hot spring; material: thermophilic sediment; isolation source: thermophilic sediment from acid hot...
TGCTATATCCCTATATATACTTTCCAAATATCTTAATAATCCGCAAGAGGCATTAATACAGGCAGTTAATTACACCAATGACAATGACACTACTGCTTCAATAGTTGGCGCAGCAGTAGGCGCATTATATGGAAAGGCAGCATTCAAAGAAACATGGATAACCCGTCTGTCAGGCAGGACAAGAGAAAACGACGATGGAAAAATCTTTGAGATAATAGCTAGGACAAAAGAATTTTTAAGTAATAAACAATAGGTGGGTACTATTATGCTGTTTGGCAACTTTCAAAATAAAAATGAAGAAGCAAATAAAAAATTACTTGCTTCTATCTCTAAGATTATACAGATCGTTTACTTTAATAGAGTTGTATTCCCCGAAGAGGACAAGGTAACTAAGCAAATAATAGAAAATTTCTTCAATACTCTAAACCTGCACAGCATACCTTTAAGTGAAATTTCTATAGACGGAACGAAATTAAGAGTTAATATACCTGCAGATGCATTGAAAGAATATCTTAAATGGTTAGCTACATTACCTCCTTATCAAGTATATCGTAAAGGGGCATTTGGTCTAAAGTTTAAAGGCCCAGTCAAAAATAGATACGGAATTATAATTCCCAGGTTATCTGATATCTTTCTTACGTTAACTAGTATTATATTAACTCCCAGAGTAATGCCAAAGCAAATGAAGGACTATAAATTGTTTAACTCAGCAGCAAGGAATTATGTGAAATACTTAGAAAATAAGAAGTCAAAAATGTACTTTGGTCCTGCGATAAACGATCTGGTAGATGTTTACTACCAAAATTATTTTGCTATTTTTAATGTGTTATCGAAATTAGCTGCTAACAGGATAGATTCAAAAAAAGAAGAAGAATTAAATGAACTAGTTAATGCAAAGGTAATAGAATTAGAAAACTTAAAGAAATTGGAGACAAACATTTACTATTGGCTAGATATCGGCCTTTTAGGCTAATTATTTGTGCAAAACATGGCGTTGTCCAATAATTAAATCAAAAGAGCAATAGTTTGTGCTATTTTGCTGGCTTTTTAAACCAGAAATGTGTTGTAAACAAAATGTCTTCAACAGCAATTCCTTTTCCTTCATGTTAGTACAACTTGAAAAATTCTTACAGGTATTAACGGATTAATGTTATTATCTTTCGAAATAGTGAAACTGTGCTAATTATTGGACAATCTCAGTGTGGGCTTTCAACTTAGCAATATAAGCCCCAGGAGGGGATTGAACCCTCGGCCTCCTGTTTTCTTGTTCTTGCTTAAGCTTCTTTAGAAGCTTACTTACGAGACAGGCGCTCTGCCACTGAGCTACTGGGGCACATTATATGTTTATGAACATTTTAGATAAATATAAATATATATGATAGCAAATATTTTTGTCATGGTATGATTGCATGGATGCAAGTGACAACCCAGTAAAAGGTAACCAGCAGAGCCCACAAAACAATAACCAACAGATGCCACCTATAGAGAGCTTCATTCCAGGACAGCAACAGCAACCACAGCAACCACAACAGCCGCAAGCGCAGCAGGCGCAACCCAACCAACAAGCCCAGACAAAGAGAGGATCAAAAAAGGCGTTGTATATTGGTATAGCAACAATTGCACTTGTAATCATAGGTGTGGCTATCATCTTTGAAATGCCGCATCATGTTACTACCACTTCTATTACAACATCCATTCCTGCTACGACGATAAAGCAGCCGACAATGGCGATGATAACCGGCTGCATGAATATAACCCAGCCCGGAACGTATTATCTTAGTAAAGATATAAACGTAAACTTGGCAAGCGGAAGCTGCATAGATATAAAATCGAACAACGTCAGGCTTATAGGCAATTCCAACATATTAAAAGGAAGCGGCCCTTTTGTAGGTGTGCCACCTTTTACCTATGGGATAATGGCAAAAAATGTAGACAATATAACTATCACTGGCTTCAACATAACTCAGTTTTCTTTTGGAATCTACTTTGAGAATGTAAAGGATTCGACAATAAGCAACTGCAATGCGACGAAAAATGTCATGGCAAATATATTTTTAAATGGCTCTTCATCCAACAATGTGGAGAATACCTTAGCTTCCTTTTCCTCAAGCACTTATGGAAGCATAAATATTGAAGGTGGCGGGGATAACACCTTTTTAAACGACACAATATATGGCAATGCCCACTATGGGTTCTATGTAAATTCAACCGGGAATAAATTCATAAGAGACACTTTGAACAACAACCCGCAAGATTTTGTATGTTATGGAAGTGCTGGCTTCTCTTCTTCAAATCTGTTTAGCGACGTGGCTTGCAGAAACAACTTGTATTGCAATTTTGCCTGGTGCTCTGTTTCTAACATGCCACTCAATATGAGCACAATAAGCCTTGGCAGCAATATAACGACCTGCGGCTCGATAAACCAGCCCGGCATATATACATTGAGCTCTAACCTTTCAGCTACACAGTACATGAATATGTCCAACCCCACATTTAAAACAATTCCATGCATAACCCTGAATCAGCCGAATATTGTACTTAATTGCAATGGGCATGCAATCGAAAATGGTGGATATGCAATCAGCGCAAGCTCGCCTGCGAATTACAATCAAACCATAGAGAACTGTATTCTGAAAAACAACACAGTAGGCTTGTATTTGAATGGAGTATTCTACCCAAAAATCAACAATGTAAAAGTCTTCAACAATACCTATGGCGTTTCTATAAACAACTTGAATTCAGGGACTGCATTTAATATAACAGGAAGTGGGAACAAATACGGCGTATTTGTAAATAATACGAACAGCTTTACCTTGAGCAATTTCAGCTTTGTGAATAACAATTATGGCTTGTATGTAAATACTGGAGGGAGCAACATCTACAACAAAGGAACCCTCAATGGAAACAAATACGGCGATCTTTATTGCACAGCCTTATCATACAACGTTTCGCCAAGCATGTTTACTGGGGTAGCTTGCAACCTAACCGATTGCAACTGGGGCGTATCGTGCTCAAGGCATGCCCTTCCGCCGATAAGTGTTTATCCGCTCAATAACTGCACCACAATAACTGTCCCGGGCAACTATTCACTAGCAGGTAATATAAAAGCAAAGCCAAACTGCTTCGTAATAAAAACCAGCAATGTAAGCTTGAACTGCAACAATGTGCTCATAGCGGGAAACAATGCAGGCAACGCCTTTATAGTATCTAACGTAAGCAACGTTGCTATTTCAAACTGCAGGGTAAAGAACTTTGGAACAGGCATACTTGCAAGCAACACACAATATTTGACCCTGCAGAACATTGGGATTTCGAATGTCGGATCTGGCATTTTACTAAGCAATTCGAGCTACAGCAAGGTATTAAATGTCAATTTGACGACATTCTATAAGACAGGGTATTTAATAGACAATGTGCTCAGAAGCATCATAAGCAACGACTATGCATACGATGGCACTAATGGCTCAGCTTTTGTAATAAGCAATTCCACAAGTGATTTGATCACATTCAACAATGCAACAAGCAATGCTGGCTATGGTTTCCTTATAGAAAATTCAAACAATAACAATATCTTCAACAACAGCGCCTACTCTAACAAAATAGACTATGCATGCTCTCAAAGCTCATCCGGCATATACGATGAAGTGGAGGGTGTCAACTTTGGAGGCACCAAAAACGATTGCCATTGGCTTGTAGAATTAAACAGCCAGAGCCTTGGCTTAACGCCCCTCTCACTAAGCACCTCCTCTACAATAATACTCTCGCAGGACATATTGTATAGATATGGCGACATCTTCTACAATATATATAATACAAAGAGCAGCAGCGCAAATAACACATTGATAAACTGCAACTACCATACAATATACGCCCTGAACGGCGGAACTTTTGTCAATGTTGCAAATGCAAGCAATGTAAAGATTGAAAACTGCTATATAAAGAATTTCACATATGCGATAAAAGGAGGCGGCGGAAGCTATTTGCAAGCAATAAACAATACGATAGTAAATTCCAATATAGCAGTAACGCAGAGCGGCGGGGCATACCCCAAGCTTATCAACAACACGATCCTAAATGCCTCTTATGGGCTGCTTCTAGTCAATACTAATTACGGAACAATCGAAAAGAACAATATAGCCAATACAAACATCTCAATACAGCTTGCTGGAGGAAGCGGCTACCAGATAAGCAACAACAAGGCCAACTACGGCAACATAGGCTTATACATGGTGAATTCAACAATAGATATTCTCCAAGGAAACTCCTTCTTGAACATGAGCAAATATGGAGTGATATGCACAGGCCTTGCGACAAATTCGACAAGCCTTAACAAAGACAATGGCAATAATGTCTGCTCTTCAAACTACATGTGCTACTGGCTTACCAATTCGCCTATGTGCAAGGTCTAATGCCAACTATTTTATATTTTTAATAGGGATACAACTCAATGCACAGGATAACTATAAAAGAGGTCGTTGACACACTTAAGAACTGTGTAGACCCGGAAGTAGGAATAGATGTAGTGAGCCTTGGCCTTATCTACGGCATAGAAATAGATGAGAAAAACAATATCAAGGTAAAGCTAACCATGACAAGCCCGATGTGCCCGCTTACCAGCGTAATACTTGCGGATATCCAGCTCAGGCTTGAAAATATCCCAGACGTGGGAGAGGTTGATTTGGAACTTGTTTGGGACCCGCTGTGGAGCCCTGAGATGATGACGCAGGATGTGAAGGCGAAGCTGGGCTATGCTTAGCTACATCTCAGCAAACATAGCGTCTTCGTCTGCCCTCTTGTATTCTATTATCTCGTCCTTGCTGAACCAGATGGGTATCTCCCTCTCAGCATCCTTTTTGTCGCCAGATGCGTGTACAAGGTTCCTTGTAGACCTTCCTTGAGAATCGGCAAATGCATAGGAATCGCTTGAAAGGGAGCCGCGGATGGATCCTGGGTCCGCGCTCTTTGGCTCTGTAGAGCCAAGAATTTTTCTTACGACAAATATCGCTTCGTTGCCCTCTACAACCATTGCCACAACAGGCTTGCCCGTAAGGTAATTCAGAAGAGTATTTCTCACGCGCATTCCAATTTCAAGAGGAGTCTCTTTTACAATTTTGCCATCTTTTTCATAAGAAGCCTTTGTCTTTTGGCCTACGGACTCGAGCCACTCTTTGTCTGCATAGTAGTGCTTCTCTACAAGCTCTTTGCTGGGCTTTACCATCTTTATAGCGACAATCTTAAGCCCCGCTTGCTCGAACCTTTTTATTATCTCTCCTATCAGCGCCCTATATACGCCGTCTGGCTTTATCAGCACAAGAGTTCTTTCCATAAAATCCCCGCTAACTTTAAATTAAGAGAAGTTATATAGTTATAGGAGAAAAAATTTATAATACATCCTTTTGGTGCTTGTTATGATAAGGCAGCCTATAATAGTAGTAATGGGCCATGTAGACCACGGCAAGACGACGCTTCTTGACAAGATAAGGAATACTGCCATAGCTAACAGGGAAGCAGGGGGTATTACCCAGCACATAGGGGCAAGCGAGGTGCCGATAGAGGTAATAAACAAGATATGCAGAAAAATCCTCTCCACATTCAAGGCAAAGATAACAATACCTGGCCTTCTCTTCATTGATACGCCGGGGCACGAGGCTTTCACAAATCTCAGGAAGAGGGGAGGCAGCGTTGCAGACCTTGCAATACTGGTTGTCGATGTTACCAAGAACTTTGAGCCCCAGACGTATGAGGCGATCGAGATACTCAGGCAGTACAAAACACCTTTCATTGTTGCAGCGAACAAGATAGACCTTATAACAGGATGGCGTGCAAACCCGAATGAAAGCTTTACAGAGACCATAGCGAAGCAGCAGCAAAATGTTGAGAATGAACTAGAAAACAGGATATATGAGATTATAGGCAAGCTTAGCGAGCTGGGCTTCAACAGCGAGAGGTTTGACAGGGTGAAGGACTTCCAGAGGGAAGTTGTTATAATTCCTGTGAGCGCAAAAACAGGCGAGGGCATACCAGAGCTATTGCTATATGCGGCCGGCCTTTCGCAAAAGTTTCTTGAGGCAAGGCTCAATATAGAGGTCAACGGCCCCGGAAAGGGCAGCATAATAGAGAAGAAGGAGGAGAAGGGGCTTGGGACCACAATAGACGTGGTTCTTTACAACGGCACGCTAAAGGTAAATGACAATATAGCATTTGCAACAAGCACGGGCATAGGCATATCCAAGATAAAGGCGCTGCTCAAGCCAAAGCCCCTCCAAGAGCTTAGGGAGAGTTCAAGCAAATTCTATTATGTAGAGAGCGTAAGCGCTGCATGCGGAGTAAAGATAAGCGGCACGAATCTTGAAGACGCACTTCCTGGCTCGCTCGTCATCTCTACAGATTACACGAATTATGAAAACGAGATAAAGGCTGAGATAGCAGACCTGTTTGCGACAGAGAGAAAGGGAGTCATATTGAAAGCGGATAGCATAGGCACGCTCGAAGCAGTATCAAAGCTTCTCTCCGGCATAGGGGTAAGTGTCAGCAAAAAGGGGCTCGGAAATGTGACAAAGAGGGATGTGCTCGATGCATACGCCATGCGCGCCTTAGACCCGTACAGTGCAGTGGTGCTTGCGTTTGGAGTGAAAATAGACGAAGATGCGCTCGAGGAAGCAGAGGCTACAGAAGTCAAGATAATAAACGAGAATATCATATACAAGATACTCGACGAATACAAGGATTGGCTCGAAAGCGAGAAGAAAAAAGAAAAAGAAAGGGCGGAAAAGTCGCTCACATTTCCCGGGATGATAAAGGTAATACCCAATACATGCTTCAGAATGTCGCATCCTGCGATCTTTGGGGTTGAGGTTTTGGCCGGAAGAATAAAGCCTTCTTACCTTCTTATGACAAAGAACGGCTCAATGATAGGAAGAATAAAAGAGATGCAGGACAATGGCATAACACTGCAAGAGGCAAAGAAAGGAGACAAAATAGCTATATCCATAGACGAGATAACGTTCGGCAGGCAGGTAAAGGATGATGATATTCTTTACACGCACATAAATGATGAAAATGAGAGACTTTTGAGGCAGAAGTTCAGCAATTTGCTCAGCGACGAGGAGAAGGAGCTGCTTGATGCGATATCAGCTATAAAAGAGAAGAAGCATGGCTTTTGAAAAACCGAAATATAAAAGCAAAAACCGAAATTTTTCGAGTAGTTTTAAATAAGTGTTATTTTATATAATAATCGATTTTTATGAGCAAGTTTGGAGAAACAAAGAGAAGAATCGTAGATCTGCTTAAAGAGAAGAATATGACACTTACCGAGATAAGCGAAAGGCTCAATCTTGCACCATCCACTGTATCGCAACACATACAGGAACTGGAGAATGCAGGAGTAATAAAGAAAAGCGACGAGCAGCATTCTAGAAAATGGACATACTACGAGCTCAACAAAAACCAGAACATTGCAATTGTATCGAGCGGATTAGGCAAGATGAGCATAAGTGCCGCAATTGTAATAGCTGCCATTCTAGCCATCACATTTTACTTATCGAGTGCGCCTTCGGTTGCAAGGCTTGTCTATCTTTCTCCAAATGGAACAATAAGCCCCGGCACTACTGTATTTGCAATCTCAGATGCACCCACATTATATAACATCACCTCGCTTGAGGTAAAGATAAGCGACATAGAGGTCCACAGCCTAACCACAGGCAAATGGTACAGCATAAATGTCAACAAGACATTCGACCTTATCGAGCTTAGGAATATTTCAGAGGCAATGGTTGGCGCAAGATTGCCGAATGGCACATACAATATTGCCGTGCTTAATGTAGAAGGGGCGAACGCGACGGTAAATGGGAATGTTGAGAATGTCTTCATACCAAGCAAAAAGCTCAAGCTTTTTGAGATATTCAATGTGACAAACAGCTCTGCAAACCTGATAAACTTTGACTTCAATCTTGAAGATTCATTGCATGTCACAGGAAACGGAGAGGTTATAATGATACCGGTAATAGGGGTAGGATATTATCAAAACAGGAGCGCAGTGCTCAAAAATTATATGCTCCCAAGCCAGATGTTCAGGCATAAAGTTTTCTTCGGCATGAGCGAGAACGGCACAATGCTTCAAAACAAAATGATCAATTACTGGATTGAGATTAAAAACGGCAAGCTTGTAAATGCGCCGCCCATGCCTGTAGCCATAATAAGGGAACCGCACAAGCTCAGCGTAATAATAAATGCAGGGGAGATACCAAACATGACAAATGTGACAATCAACGGCAACAACATGAGCTGCGTTGTCAAGAATGACAGGCTTGTTGTGTGCATAAGCAAGAGGACTGTCAACCCCATCAACATAACAAACGAGATTGGAAGAGATCTCGGAATTATAAACCGCTCAGAACTCAGCAACAGGACCATTATAGCCAATCCAAACTACGAGATAGCAAGGATAAGCACCTTTTATCCTAATGCGAGCAAAAGCATGCTATACTGCAATACTCCGAGCGATTGCTCGCTTATCCCTCTGACATTCTGCCAAAATAATCTTCCAGAACAGGTGGCTTGCATAAACAGCAATTACTACTCAGAATATATGCTCTATTACAACGAGATGAAATCGCATACGCCAGTAATGTGCCCCATGTTCATATTGGCTGGAAGAAGCAGTTGCGCCTGCATAAACAATACGTGCGTCTCCATTTACCATGGGCCTGTAGTCATGCCAATGAACACCCAAAAATAAAAATAGGAATGAGAAGCGAGCTTGTTTATTAGGATTTAGTAGTGGTGCGCTCACAAGTCGCCGAAGCTCCCTGCTTACACGCCCACCCTATCAAAGCCATGTACTATGGCCACCCTAAGTGTCTCGTTTCGGATGCGGCTTCGTCCTTAGATGCTTTCAGGGCTTATCCGCTTAGCGCGTGGCTACCCGGCAGTGCCAAATGACAACCGGTAAGCTAGAGGCGCCGATTTCCCGTTCCTCTCGTACTAAGGAAATCTTATCCTCTGACACTAACACCTCCAGTAGATTTTACCGTCCTGCCTCGCGGCGGACTTAACTCAGCTCATGTAGGTCTTTAATGGACGAGCAGTCCAGCCCTTGGCGGCTTCTGCACCGCCAGGATGACCTAAGCCCATATCGGTGTATCAAACGGCTGGGTCGATGTGAACTCTCACCAGCCACGAACCGGTTACCTCCAGAGTAACTTATCTGACAGCTTGGAGCCCCATTAAAAGGCTACCAAGGTTCCTTAAGCCCCTGTTTCCAGTCTGCATCCCTCGCTCTTCAGGATACAGTCAGCCCTGCATTTGCCTTTACACTTTACAGCTGGTTTCCAACCAGCCTAAGCAGAGCATTGGTCACTTTCGTTTCATTATCGAAAGCAACCGCCCAGTCTAACTACCCATCTGCAGCTGTCCTCTATCGAGTGAGTCACGTAGCAAACGTAGAGTGGTGTTACATTGTCGCTCCGCTTGGGCCGGAGCCCAAGCATCGATGCTCCCACTTACGCTATGCAGCATTCGCCACATAACAACAACAGACTGTAGTCAAGCTTCATGGAGACTTCATTTCCCACTGAGAGTACGTGGCATGTTCACCACGCAGTGAGTTCACTGGGTCCCAGGTTGGGACAGTGGGGGAGTCGTTACGCCATTCATGCAAGTCGCCTATTAAGCGACGAGGTATTACGCTACCTAAAGAGAGTCAGAGTTACTCCCGCTCTTTGCTAGGGTTTAGTTCCCTTGAAAAGGAATTTCGCTGACTAGCGGTGAGCAGGCGTCACCCACTGTACTAAGCCTTACGGCTTTGCGGTGAGTTGTGTTTTAAATAAACAGTCGCTCCCCCCTTGTAAGTGACATCTGCGCTTACCAAGCGCAGACATGGCTTGTCGAAAACTTACGCCACTAACTTGCCGATTTCCCTAACCTGAGTTCTCCCAACACACCTTGGCCTTTTCAGCCAGCAGCACTTGTACTAGTTCTAGGTACGGATTAGTATGATCGTTGTGGATTCCCTTTTCACGGGCTCAGGAATTCAGCGATTATGGTTCATTTAGCTGCTTCTCCTCATAATGAGACTCTGCAGCCATTTGCACCTCTTTTCACGCCTATCCCCAAGCGTCAGAAATCCACCTTGTGTCGCCACGCCTACATACTAAGGGTCGGAATATTAACCGACTACCCTTTTGCGCGAAGGTGATTGGCCTCGCGCTTAGGACCGCCTAACTCCCCACTGACGATCATTGCGAGGAAAACCGTGTGCTTCCGGTGTACGGGATTCTTACCCGTATTTGCTGTTACTAACACCAGGATTTTCACTGCTATACAGTCCACTTGATCTCAAGACCAAGCTTCCAGCCATATAGCACGCCCTCTTACCCGCTCTTAACGAGCGCCGAGGTATCGGTACTCAATTTAGCCCCGTCCATTTTCAGAGAACGTCTTCTCAATCGGTACGCTATTACGCGTTTTTTAAAGGGTGGCTGCTTCTGAGCCTACCTCCCGACTGTCTAAGAAAACATCCTCCTTCGATACACTCAATTGAGATTTAGGGACCTTAACCTCGGGGACCGGTCTTTCGGTCACGCAACGCTAGCTTACCCAACGTCACCGACTCCTAGGGTCTACGCAGCGCATGCATTCGGAGTTTGACTAAAAGGCGGAACCTTTCGATCCCATACCCCTTAATCGGTAGCTCTACCGCATACGCAAGCTCGCCTAAGGCTATCCTAAAGATATTTCAGAGGGGACCCGCTATTGCCATGTTCGATAGGTCTATCGCCCCTACCCGCAGCTCACCCAACAGGATATACCATGACAGGTTGCGGACCTCCATCAAGTGTAAGCTCGACTTCGTCCTAGCCGCGCGTAGATCACAATGGCTTCGGGTCGTATAAAAGTGACTAAGGCATTTTCATACCCTGCACATTTTACTGTGCATTCGCTTTCGCTGCGCCTTTCGGCTCGCCACTTCTATACACTCCCTGGCTCTTGCTTCGAGAAGAAATACACGACACTGTTCCTTGCGCATCGCTGAATGCTTTCGCATCTTCGCTTTTGCGCACCTCATTCCTTCCGCGCCGTGTCTTCTTGTAACCACCTAGTTTCAGATCTTTTCAGACCCACGCGTGTGGGCTCTTTTCAGCTTTCGCTCGCGCTACTTGTTCGCTATCGGTCTCTAGCCAATATTTAGGGTTGGGGATTAATGCCCCCATCTTCGCTCGACATATCCAAGCCGAGCTACTCTCTTGCAGCCCAACTCACATGCTTAACCTACGAGGCTGTCACTCTCTATGGCCGTTCTTTCCAAAACGTTCGGCTCACATAATGAGTCTTTTGCTGCCCACATCTCTCAGGCACTCGCGCGCCGAGATTCGGTTTGCCCTCCGCCGCGTTCACTCGCGTTACTAGCGGCATCGCTTACGCTTTCTTTTCCTGCGGGTACTAAGATATTTCAGTTCCCCGCGTATACTTGCACCACTATTCATAGTGCACGATTCGACGATCCCAGGTTCAACGGCTGACATGCGCCTACCCTGGGCTTATCGCAGCTTGCCAC
>ERZ1669250.863-NODE-863-length-11541-cov-11.949068_pt1 | contig 11541 bp, 10 predicted proteins | sample MGYA00579295_ERZ1669250 | MGnify/ENA primary metagenome ERZ1669250 (study PRJEB41166, sample SAMN08046056) | hot springs metagenome | biome: hot spring; feature: acid hot spring; material: thermophilic sediment; isolation source: thermophilic sediment from acid...
ATCAATAAGAGAATTTTTGTCGACCTGTTCTACAGGGACTAAATAAACGCTCTTAATGTAGAGCAGGACCCTTTTTACTTCATAATCCCCGGCTCTGATCATCTTCCTGCACGCATCCAACAGCGGTTCCTTTCTGTACCCCGCGTGTATTACCTCAACTCTTCCATCAGGCCAGAGCGGGACTGCTGCGTCTGCATATATTTTTTCAAGGTAAGAGTTCATCGTTCTGAAAAAATCTGGGGAAACCAGAGGCGAATCGCCTGATATTACTATCACGTTTGGGCTTTTTGCGGCTTCCGCACCCCCGCATAAACCTGCAAGAGGAGTAAACTCCTTTATACTGTCCCTGACAACTTTAATTCCAAGCCTTTTAGCAATTCTATCATAACCCTCCTTTAGCTCCTTAACCGTCATTATTGTTTCTTCTGCGCCGCTTTTTGCTGCCGCTTCAGCGACCCTTTCAAGCATGCTCTTTCCCCTGTATTCGTAAAGAAGCTTATCGCTTCCAAACCTGCTGGCCCTCCCTCCCGCCAGTATTATTACAGAAAACTGCATACGCGTATACTATGGCTTTCCTGCTAAAAACCTTTACAGCCAGTTTAACCTTATGAAAGTTAATGGGGCAAAAGCTCCCTTAAGCTTTAGATACTCAATTATGAAAATGTTTAAGCCTTCAGCGCATGACCTTTGCAAGCAATTGCATGATCCTGAAAAGGTTGCATGGATCAGAGGAAAGAAACTCTTCTCATGAGAAAACATCAGGATGCAAAAACTTATGAACCAAAGTTTAGCACGAGCAGGATCTAAGAGGAAAAGCTCACGTTAAAGCGTGGCGATAAACCAAGGAGCTCCAACCGCAAGTTTGGGGTAGTTCACGAGTTTTAAAGGATAAATCTTAGGTCTTTTAAATTATAAACATGGGAGTAGACCTCTCCCCTCTCATAGAAGAGGGTTTAAAGCAGGATATACAGCTGGATAACCTTAACGGTAAGAAGCTTTCGATAGATGCGTACAACGCAATCTACCAGTTTCTCACGACGATAAGGGGCGAAGATGGGTCCCCGCTCATGGACTCTCATGGGAGGATAACGAGCCACCTGAGCGGTCTTTTTTACAGGACCGTCAACTTTATAGAAAAGGGGCTCAAGGTCGTTTACGTCTTTGACGGAAAGCCTCCTGAGCTCAAGGCAAAGGAGATAGAAGAAAGAAGAAAGACACGGGAGGAGGCCCTGAAGATGTACGAAGAAGCCAGAGCCCAGGGCAACGAAGAGCTCATGAGGAAATACGCTACAAGGGCTGCTTTCCTTAAAAACTACATGGTAGAGGACTCAAAGACGTTGCTTGATCTGATGGGGGTGCCGTGGGTTGAAGCCCCTTCCGAAGGCGAAGCTCAGGCAGCTTACATGGCGGCCCGCGGTGTAACCTGGGGATCTGTCTCACAGGATTACGATTCCCTGCTGTTTGGTTCTCCAAGGCTCGTACGAAACCTTACTGTGTCAGGAAGGAGAAAGCTGCCGAACAAGGACGTATACGTCGAGATATCTCCTGAGATGATAGAAACAGAAAAGCTTCTGAAGTTTTATGAAATAACGAGGGAGCAGCTCGTTGACATCGGAATACTCGTGGGCACTGACTTCAACATAGGAATAAAGGGAATAGGTCCGAAGACAGCGCTCAAGCTGATAAAGAAATACGGAAAGATCGAGAACATAAAGGAGGTTCCCAACCTTTCAGAGTTTCTCCCCCAGGAAGTTCTCTCTGAGGTAAGAAAGATATTCCTGGAACCCCAGGTGAAGGATGTTCAGGGGCTTGAATGGAGGCAGCCTGATGAAGAAGGCGTGATAAAGTTTCTCTGCGATGAAAGGAACTTTTCAGTTGACAGGGTTAAGAACGCGCTTACAAGGATAAGGAAAAGACCGGCCGCGAGTTCTCTTGATCAGTGGTTTTAGTTCTAACTCTGAGCTGGTTCAGTCTCTGATAAGAGATGGCTACATAAAGAGCCAGACAGTAGCCAGAGCCTTCCTTGAAGTCGACAGGGCTGACTTCGTATGGCCCGGAAACGAAAAACTCGCATACGTTGACGAACCTCTGGTTTTGGGAGATACAGGACAGACGATCTCGGCCCCCAGCATGATCGCTATAATGCTCGAGGCGCTTGAGCTGAAAAGGTACGAGCATGTGCTTGAGATAGGAACAGGAAGCGGCTACAGCGCCGCGCTCATATCCAGGATAGTAAGCCCCGGTTCAGTTGTAACTGTAGAGCTCAGCTACAGGCTTTACCTGTTTGCCCGCAAAAACCTGGAGAGGTACAGCAACGTAATCCCGGTACTGGGTGACGGCAGCAAGGGCTTTCCGCCTTACTCAAGGGAAGAGCTTTACGATAAAGCTGTGATCATGGCTGCAGCGCAGAAAATACCGGATGAACTGCTTTCGCAGGTAAAGAATGACGGCTTTGTTCTTGCGCCAGTAGGGGGAAGGGGTTATCAGGACCTGATAAAAAAGTGGAAGAATGGAAGGGAGGAGAGCTACGGAGCCTGCATATTTGTGCCCTTAAGGTCCCTTTGAACTGCTTTTTCAGCTAACTGTCTGAGTTTTTCATGGACAACGCTCATCATCGATCATGCTGCCAGAGAAAAAATCTTGCTCCTCGCAGGAGCAGGTAATCGATTAGGGGATTCCCTAAAAATAAATCAACAACAGTGAAGATTTTTAAAAATTAACTTAAAAGTTTATTTTATCACGAATTGTAAGTACTGGGTGAGATGAACAGGACAGTTTCGGTTAACAACGGTATAATTGTTACGATGAATGATAAAAGGGAGGTTTTCAGCGGTTCAATCCTCATAGAAAACAACAGAATAGTCCAGGTTGAAAAGGGCGTTTCCAGGTTAAAGGCAGATGAAGAGATAGACGCTTCAGGCAGCATAGTTACTCCGGGTTTTATTTGTTCTCATACTCACCTTTATGGGATACTTCTGAGAGGGGCTCCGTTAAAGCTTAAACCCCCGAGCGATTTTACCCAGAACCTTCAGAGGATATGGTGGCCGATGGACGAAACCATGAACGGGGACGACGCTTACATCAGCGCGCTTACAGCTTCGCTCGAGCTTCTGAGGAGCGGAACCACAACGTTTGCAGACACGTTCTCTGGCCCTAACGCGATAAAAGGCGTGCTTGACATGATAGAGAAAGGCGTGCTTGAAGCCGGCATAAGGGGTTTCATATCTTTTGAAGCCACGCAGAGGAGAACCGACGAAGAGGGGTTTGAAGGCCTGAAAGAGAACGAGAGGTACATAAAGAAGAGCAAAGATGAAAAGATGAACGGCATGGTCAGCATCCACGCCTCTTTTACGGTTCACGACGATCTTCTGAAAGCTGGAAAAGAGCTTTCTGACAAACATTCAGTTCCGATAACAATACACACTTCAGAGGGAAAGTGGGACCTTTATCACAACCTTGAAAGGTACGGCAAGAGGACTTTTGAAAGGCTTTACGACCTCGGAATACTGGGCAAAAGAACGCTTGTAGCTCACGCCGTCCAGGTAAACGAGGATGAGCTCAGGCTAATATCCAGCACGGGAACTTCCGTAGCCCATAACGCGCTCAGCAACATGCTTAACGCTGTGGGCATAGCCCCGGTGCCTGAGATGCTCGGCATGGGTATTAACGTAAGCATAGGCAACGACGGTTACATATTTGATACGTTTGAAAACATCAGGGCAACATACCTGATACACAAGGTTAACAGGCTTGATCCCAGGGTCATGAGCTTCCAGCAGGTTCTTGAGATGAGCACCGTTAACGCTGCACATGCGCTTGGCATAGGTGACAGGCTCGGTTCGATAGAAGCTGGAAAGCTTGCCGACATAGTAATCATCAGGCCATCAGTAAGGCCTACGCCTCTTAACTCTGGCTCGGCTTACGGTTATCTCGTAAACTCGGTCAACGGCAAAGACGTCGACGCTGTAATCGTCAACGGCGAAGTCCTTCTTAAAGGCGGGAGGTTCGTAAAGGTGAACACAGAAGAGGTAAACAAAAAAGCGGAAAAAATGGTTGCAGACTACTGGAGGAGGCTCGAAAAAGCATCCGAAAAGGTAGAGGTCCTGGGCCTTTGATTGTCTATAAAATTCATAAAGGCTTTTAAGTAAGTAACTATTCTTTCAATAGGTGAGAAAAGTTGCCAGACGGAACTGTCAAGTACCTGATAAAGCTGAAGTTTACAATAGAGGGCATAGTTGAAAAGGCTGACATTATAGGCGCTATATTTGGACAGACTGAGGGCCTTTTTGGTTCAGAGCTTAACCTTAACGAGCTCCAGAAAAACTGGAAGATAGGCAGAATCGAAATAAACATGCAATCGAAGAACGACAAGGTTTTCGGCGAGATCATAATTCCATCTTCTACCGACATAGTAACAACTGCGCTGATTGCGGCCATGGTTGAAAGCGTCGAAAAGGTTGGCCCGTGCGATGCAAAGATTCAGCTTCAAGAAATACAGGACATAAGGGAAGCAAAGAGAAAACAGGTAGCCGAAAGGGCCAAGGAGATACTTAAGGAATGGTACATCAAGTCCGCAAGCGAGGGTGAAAAGATTCAGAACGAAATATACGAAGTCCTAAAGCCGTACAAGGTCCTCGAATGGGGGCCCGAAAAGCTTCCAGCCGGTCCTGAAGTGAACAACAGCGATACGATAATTCTGGTTGAGGGAAGGGCCGACGTTATAAACCTCCAGAGGGCCGGTTACTATAACACGCTGGCGCTCAACGGTGTCAAGGTACCTGAAAGCGTGGTTCAGCTCAAGGGCAAGAAGAACCTGATAGCTTTTCTTGACGGCGACAGGGGAGGGGACCTCATTCAGAAAGAGCTGGAACAGATGCTGGGCGACATACCCATATACAGGGCTCCGGCCGGCAGGGAAGTCGAAGAACTCACCCCGGCTGAAATAAAGAGCATACTCGAAGGGAAGCCAGCCAAAGAAGTCGTCCTGCCGGAGATAGATGCGTCTCTCCTTGAAAAGATAAAGTCAATATACCCGACAATAAAGGAAACGCTCGAGGCGGTAGTCCTTGATAAAGACCTTAACGAAATAGCAAGGCTTCCGATAAACGAGCTCATGTCAGCTCTTGATAAGCTGAGCGAAGGAAAGCACATAATCCTCGATGGAATAGCTACACAGAGGCTTGTTGACAGCGCAAAAAACTACGGCTTCGCCACTATCGTCGCTTTTAAACAGGCAGAAGGAATCAACGTGCCGGAAGGAATTAAAGTTTATACTTTTTCCCAGTTAGGACTGGGTTAATTTTTTGGGTAGATAAAGAAGCCCTTCATCTGGATCTCCAAGAGGAACGGCTGAACCTTCTAAGAAGAGCATCCCGAGGTAAGCTATCGTTGCGGCATCTGCTTCGTGGTCGTTCATATCATCGCTGCACCCTTTTATTCCCAGTTTTTTCAGCCCATCTATAAGTCCTTTCATGTTCTTCTTCCTCGGTATGTTAAGGACATCCTGAACGCCTCCAGGGTAAGATTCAATAACCCTGAAGCCGAGGGAGCTGAGCTTCTTCGACAGCTTTATGCCCCTTTCAGTAAGCATCCTCATAGGCCCCAGGGTAACAGGGAAGAACTTTATCCCCATCTTCCTGAGCTCAACGTCGCACGCTCTGAAGTGCGGCCCGCTCCTGTCCTCTATATCCTTCCTCCCGCGGGGTATGCTCAGAGGCGCATCGATAACTATGACGCCAGGGCCTTCTTTCAGGGCCATTTTTATTATGTCTTCGTCAGCATAAACAGTAGCGTACCTGCAGTTAAGAAGCCCGTCTAAAAGGGCTAACCCAGTTTTTCTCTTTACAGACCCCGCAAGGTCCACACCCATGCTAAGGCTGCTCGTCAGCCTTCCACCTTTTGTAAAGGCTGTGCTTTATCTCAAGAAGGTCAAGAGCTTTCCCCACTATAAAGTTGACCATGTCTTCTACGCTTTCAGGCCTGGAATAGAACCCGGGCGAAGCGGGCATGACTATGGCCCCTGCGATCGAGACCTTCAGCATGTTCATTATATCGATCGTCGATAGCGGCGTCTCCCTTATGACGAGCAGCAGCTTTTTTCTCTCCTTTAGGTTGACCATTGCAGCCCTCGTCAGCAGGTTATCAGCTATACCGTTCGCAACTGACCCCAGAGTCCGGATGCTGCAGGGAGCGACTGCCATAAAGCTGAAACCGCTCGAGCCGCTTGCCGGGGCTTCGTCTATATCATCCTCTCCGTACACCTTTTTTGAAACTTTTTTAACCCTCTGGTATGCATCTTCAAGCTCGTACTCTGATGTCTTCTTTGCCGCTTCTGTAAATATGGTGTGAACCTCAACTCCGCTCCTGTTCAGCTCTTCAGCGAGCCTTACACCGTAGATTATTCCGCTGGCTCCTGTTATTCCCAAAACTCCTTTCAATCTAATTGCTTTATAGCAAAGTGGAAATTAAACGTTTTCACTTAAAAAGGTAGCTGGCCATGAGGAGAACTACAAGGAGCCCCATGAAAACTCCGTAAAACACCCACATCATCTTCTTTTCCCTGCTCTGTGCCTTCAGATCTTTGTCCCTGCACTCCTTGCTGCAGTATATCTGCCCTTCAGGAATAGCCTTTCCGCAGACCTTGCAGTGAGAATGCGGCGGAATGTAAAGATCCTTAGCCCTTTTTCTTTTTTCCTCAGATTCGCTCAAATACGATCATAGTTCCGACCTTCTCTCCATATAAGGCTTTCTTAACTTCTGTAGTTCCTGTTCCAGTAACCAGCGTCCTGACCCTTGACCTTTCGATTATCCCTATAGAAACTTCGTCAAGAAGCTCGTATGTCCCGGCTTCAGAAGATCCCTTTATTATCTTTTTTAATCCTTCGATATCAACCTTTTCCATTAGCCTGGCATCGGGGTACTTCTTTGGATCCCTGTCAAAGACGCCTCCAGCTTTTGTTGAATTTACAAAAAGGTCAGCCCTGAGGTGCTCAGCCAAAAGTGCTGCAACCGCGTTGGTGCTGTGCCCGGGCGATAGCCCTCCAGCAACCGGTATCTTTTTCATCGCCCACGCTATATCAGCTTCTCTCAGGTCTGTTATAACCTTCGGGTAAGAATCCTTTATGCAAGATATCAGCAGCTTTGCGTTGATCCTTGTTACGTCTATCCCTATCTCGTCCAGCACATCTTCTGTTGCCCCAAGCTTCCTCCCGAGCTCTATGAGCTCCCTCGACCTTTTGCCCCCTCCAACGACAAGGGCCAGGCTGTTCCCATCCTGCACGTAACTTTCAAAAACAGACGCAAGCTCCCTTATCCTTTCTTCAGCTCCCGCTTCATCAAAAACGCTTCCTGAAATTTTAACCACTGTCTTCATCTGCTCTAGTAGAATGTATAAAAACGTTTTAAAATTAACGTTTCTGTATTTTATCAGGATAACTGATGCAACAGCAGTATGATTCGGTTGAAATTTATCGAGTTAAAAGGCTACTTAACGAGCTATCTAACGTTACGGGTCGAGGGACCGAGCTTATATCTCTTTACATACCGCCAAAGCGACCTCCTTATGATGTGATAAACCAGCTCAGGGACGAATACGGCACGGCTTCAAACATAAAGAGCGATCAGACGAGGACGCACGTTCAGGACGCCCTTACTCACATCATGCAGAAGTTGAAGCTTTACAAACAGTTCCCGGAAAACGGGCTGATAGTTTTCTGTGGGTACGTTCCATCACCCGAAAACCCGGCAAACGAGGAGCTAAAGTACTACGAGATAGTGCCCCCTAAACCAGTTCCAACCTACCTTTACAGGTGTGACGACCATTTTCATTTAGACATCTTAAAATCGCTTATAAAAGAAGAAGACCTTATAGGCGTAATATCGATAGACCTTTCTGAGGCTGGCTTCGGGATAATTTCAGGCGACAGGGTTGAAGTCATCGAAGTTATAACCAGCGGAGTTGGCAGCAAACACAGGCAGGGTGGGCAATCTGCAAGGAGGTTCGAAAGGATCAGGGAGAACGAGATAAACGACTTCTTTCACAGGGTGGCTCAGCACGCAAAAGAAATTTTTATAGATACTTACAGGGTAAAGAAGTTGATAATCAGCGGTCCAGGCATGTCCAAGGAAGACTTCTACAAGGGTGACTACCTTGATTACAGGCTGAAGCAGGCAACCATAGGTCTTGTCGATACAGGCTACGCAGGAGAAGAGGGCATAAGGGAAACGCTCGAAAGGGGTGAAGATCTGATAGAGGGTGTCAGGCTTATAGAAGAAAAGAAGATAATAGAGCGGTTTCTTTCTGAAGTTTCAAAGAAGGACGGGCTTGTTGTTTACGGGCTTCAGCCATCCATACAGGCTTTAAAAGAAGGCAACGCCGACAAAGTAATAGTATCCGAAGACATCAACACTGTAAGGCTGGAAGCGGTTTGCAAGAACTGCGGTTACACAGCTGAAAAATTTGTTAGCGGCACAGATCTTTACAAAGAAAAGGCAACTCTATCTCAGCAGGCATGTCCTGTATGCGGTAAGAGCCTCTGGAACATCAACGTTCAGGACGTTGTGGACTACGTTTCAGACCTTGCAAACCAGGTTGGCGCAAAGGTCGAGATCGTTTCTTCTCGTTCAGAGGCAGGCGTGATGTTTAAGAACTTCGGCGGCATTGCTGTGATGTTAAGGTATCAGAAAAAATGAGCATACCAACAAGATGGAATCCAGATATTGAAAAAGAGATATCCAGAGAATGGGAAGAACAGAAGCTCTACAGGTTCGTCAAGGACAGCAGGCCAGCTTACATCATAGACACTCCCCCTCCTTACGTTAACTCCCCGGTTCACATAGGCCACGCCTACACCTACGTTTACATGGACTCGATAGCCAGGTACAAAAGGATGAACGGCTACAACGTTCTCTTCCCGCTGGGCCTCGATAGAAACGGCCTGCCAATAGAGGTTCAGGTAGAAAAAGAGCTAAAGCTGAGCGTCAGGAACACTCCCAGAGAAATCTTTGTCCAGAAATGCAGGGAGAAGCTTGACGAATACTCTGAAGCTTCGAGCAGCTCTTTCAGGCTTCTTGGCATAAGCTTCAGCTCTTACGAAAAGGGATACGGGCTCGGGGATATGTACGAAACCGATGACCCGGACTTCAGAAGGCTCACCCAGGACATCTTCATAGACCTGTACAACAGGGGCCTTGTATACGAAAGCGAAAAGGTTTCAAACTACTGCCCGGACTGCAGGATCTCCCTTTCAGATGCCGAAGTTGAATATGAAGAAGAGGTTACCGGCCTTTACTATATAAAATTCAGGCTAGAGGACGGCTCTGATGTAGTAGTTGCGACGACAAGGCCAGAGCTCCTCAAAGCCTGCAAGGCCATAATCTATAACCCTGAAGACGAAAGGTACAGGAATCTTAACGGGAAGAAGGCAAAGGTCCCCCTGTTCGATCACGAGATACCTGTAATGCCCCATCCGTACGCAAAACAGGACTTCGGCACAGGCCTGGTCATGATATGCAGCTACGGCGATAGAGGTGACATGATGGTCTTTAAAGACCTAGGGCTCACCCCGACTTTCCTCATAGACGAAAACGGGCTGATGAACGAAAACGCGGGAAAGTACAGCGGCCTCAAAGTAAGGGAAGCTAGGAAAAAGATAGTGGAAGACCTAAGGAACGCGGGTTACCTGGTTAAAGAAGAAAGGATAAAGCATGAAACTCCGATATGCTGGAGAAGCAAAACGCCAATAGAGTTCATACCCAGGAAGGAGCTTTACCTCAAACAGGTTGAGTTCAGGGACGAGCTCAAGAGGCTTGCTGAACAGATGAAGTTTTACGCTCCCGAAAGCGCTGAGCTGCTCTTTCGCTGGATAGATTCTCTTACAGATGACTGGGTGATCTCCAGAAGGAGGTACTACGGGACAGAGATACCCCTGTGGTACTGCAAGAGCTGCGGTTACGTCTACGTACCCCCCAAGGGTAAATATTATGTGCCGTGGAAAGAAAAACCGCCCGTAGAGAAGTGCCCAAGGTGCGGGGGGACTGAATTTGTGGGCGAAACAAGGATCTTCGATACATGGTTCGATTCGAGCAACACGCCCCTTTACATTTCAGGTTATTCTCACGATAAAGAATTTTTTGAACAGAATTACCCGGTAAGCCTGAGGCCCCAGGGCAAAGAAATAGTCAGGAGCTGGCTCTACTTTACCCTTTTAAAGTCCTACCTTGTTACGGGCAAACCGCCTTTCAAAGACGTGTGGATCCACATGCACGTGGTGGACGAAAAGGGATACAAGATGAGCAAGAGCCTTGGTAACGTGATAGACCCCATGGACGTGATAAAGAGGTATGGTGCAGAAGCATTCAGGACATGGGTATTCCTCGAGGGCGATATAACAAAGGACGACGTAAAGTGCTCTTATGGCAGGATCGAGAGCGCGTCCAAGTTTCTTACAAAGCTGCTGAACATATCAAGGTTCACACAGCTGAACTCAAAGGAAGCCTCGTTGCCTGAAAACATGTCTTTATCAGATCGCTGGATACTCTGGGAGTTAAAATCCCTTGTGAAGAGCGTCAGAGAGCTCAACGATTCTTATTATTTTAACAAAAGCTTCACAAAGATAAGGGACTTTACGTGGTTCCTTTTTGCTGACCATTACCTTGAAATGGTCAAGCCCAGAATCTACAACCCCGAATATTCTGAAGAAGAAAAGCAATCAGCATATTTTACCATGCGCAAAGTTCTTGATGTTGTTATCCGGCTAATGTCTCCCTATATACCGTTTATAACTTACTACCTTTACAAGAGTATCTATGGAAAGAACGTTCACCTGTCATCTTACCCTGAAGAATCAGAGGTTCCGGTAAAGGAAGACCTTTCAGCCTACACTGAAAGGATCGTTGAGTTTAACCATTATGTATGGAACACCAAGAAGAGCATGGGCCTGAGCCTCAAAGACCCGATCGATCTTAAAATTCCTGAAGAACTCAAGCTTTTTGAAAAGGATCTTATAGCTATGCACAACATCAAAAGTCCAGAGAAAGATCTAAAAGCTTAAAAACACACCCGGTTAACATTTTTTGAAGCCTCGGTAGCTCAGCTGGTCAGAGCGTCGCCTTGGTAAGGCGAAGGTCGCGGGTTCAAATCCCGCCCGAGGCTTATTATTTTTATGAGTACAAAGCTACAACCAGAAAATGTGGTTTTTAGGTATGGAAGGCATAAAGCAATTTTAACTTTATGGGGTTAAGGGGGCTTAAGCTGGGTTTTTACAAAAATTTGAAAGCTTCTCATACCTGACGGAAATTAAAGAATTGCATATCCCATTGCTTGAGTGAAGCGCTCTTACAATGGCTGAAAACAAATTTTACAGGAAATGGAGTAAAAATAAGAGATCATATCAAAACCATTGTATTTTGGCTGTAATTGATGACAGGCACAGATTTGCGATTGAACGTTGAATAATATAAGAACTGCAGCTCTTTATGTTTTAAGTTCCTTTACAAGCTCAACAAGTCCTTTCTTTTTGCACTCTAAACCGTAAAGCCCTG
>ERZ1669250.864-NODE-864-length-11510-cov-5.874029_pt1 | contig 11510 bp, 8 predicted proteins | sample MGYA00579295_ERZ1669250 | MGnify/ENA primary metagenome ERZ1669250 (study PRJEB41166, sample SAMN08046056) | hot springs metagenome | biome: hot spring; feature: acid hot spring; material: thermophilic sediment; isolation source: thermophilic sediment from acid hot...
TGGGCCCAGGGAGATTTGAACTCCCGACCTTTGCCATGTGAAGGCAACGTCATAACCGCTAGACCATGGGCCCCTATATAGCTCCAACCATTATCGATGAAAATAACCCAGAGAGGAATATCCTGACAGCAAAGAATATCCCTAAACCTAAAAGGAGATAAATAGGCAAGGTAGTTATGCCATCCTTCGCATTACCTGTATTAAGAACACCACCAACAAGCGCACTCGCCGATGTTGTGATCACGACATCTATTATCGCCACAAGAAGGACAAGATTCACCGGGACCGGGACGAGGGTAAAAGATGAAAAAGCTCCCAATCCGACTGAAGGGGTTGTGACAGTCCTCGTTCCTATTGTCGATGCTACCTTATCAAGAATGCCTATCAAAAGAGAGGCAACGCCATAAAGAAGCGGGGCCGCAAATACAGAAGCGATAAAAATGAAAAGAGAGTAACTTCTTACCTGGGCTTTCATCGACCTCCTTAGAGCCTCGCTCTGCAAGAGATTATCAGCTAGATTCTCCAATGTCAGATGCAATTCTCCTCCAGACCTTATTGCATCGGAAATTATCTTTATAGTTTCTTTGAAGAATCTTGAACTTGTCTTTTCTGACATGTTCAAAAGCGCTGATCTAAAATTGTTTCCGCTCTGCACATCTATTGCCGCTTCTTTCAGTAGATTATTGAGCTTCCCAAATTGTGGTCTCATAGACTCGATGAATGAATTCTCCGGTACCATTCCGGCCCTAAGGTTGGCAGCCATCAAAAGAAGCATGTCCGGCAGTGCCTTGTCAACCTGCTCAGCCGCTCTCCCAGCTATCAAAGCAAGTATAGCTCTGACCGTGAAAAGTACGCCAAAGAAAAGCGAAGGTACCAATCCAATGAAAAGTATCCATGCGTAGTAATCAATGTATGAAAAGGCATACTGAAAAACAATAAAAGAGACGATTATCGACAAAATCAAAGACAGTAGAACGAAGGCGCCTAGAAAGGCATAAACGTTTTTTATTGACATCTGCGCATAAACTATGTTTTTCTCCATCGACAAACGAAATGTCTTTGGAACGAAAGCTGAAAGCACCATCAAAATCCCACGATTTCTCGTTTCCATGTTCAAACACCTATCGCCGGCCTCCTTGACTTAACCAAACCGACGAAGAAAACCTGAAAAACAACCAGAAATACAGGCAATATGTAAATGAAGATTATCACATTGATGTGAAGCATCGAACCAAGAATTATAAATACTGACATGCCTAGGCTTGGAAAGACTATCGCGACGAGCATAAAAGCCATTGAGAAGGGCGTCAATTCAGCTGCGTATGAGATCATATCTGACTGCTGTTTCTTAACAAGCATGTCATTTATTAAACCGAGCGTACCTGCAACATCACTCCCTGACCTCATCGCATTCGTCAATATATCTATCGATCTTCTGAAGACCTGCGAAGAGGTTCTCCTGGAAAGATTTTCGAGGGCTGTTTCTTGCGATATCCCTGATTCTATCTCCTCAACAACTATCTTGAACTCTTCAGAAACCAGACCATAGTCGCCAGCTGAAACATCGAGTATCGCATTGAAAAGAGAGACGCCAGACCTTACCTTTATCATTATATCTCTCATTGCAAAAACTAATTTCTCCTCTATCTGAGCTTGTCTCCTTCCCGCTATAAGTCTTGGATAATTGATGTAATAAAGAAAATATATAATCGGCACAATAAAAATAAAGAAGAGTGACGTGTACAAAACGACATTGTTCAATAAGCCTCTTATATAAACTTCAAAGAGGAAAAAGGAAAAGATCGCACCGATCACCAAAAACAACGTTAAAGTGACAACAAAAGCTGATGATAAGAATATGATCGGATCTATATCTTCTAGCCCTGCTTCTCTTAGAGAGACACCGATCAATGGTAAAGATTTGTGAAGCCTATATCCTATCGCTCTAAAACTCCTCGACATGGAAAGGATCTTTTCCTCGCTAAAAAAGAGCGTCGGAAGCCTACGCTGTTTTCTTCGGTATTTCATAGTCTCTGCACCGCTTGAAAGTCAAGGTCCTTTTCTACGGCATCCAAAAGTCTATCCTTGAAAATGTAATAATCATTCAATACAAGACCTATGGATTCTAAATTAGGAAGCTTATGCCTAACCATCCAGTTCAGGACCTTGAGTTTCTGATTCAAGTCGTCCTGTATCTCAGATGCGGTTAAACCTGAGTACAATTCTATCTTCGATTGAACCTTCACGGACGGTGACAAACTCTTCTCTATAGTATCCGTCCTCGCTTTCCATTGAAATAGATTGTTAACGCGTAATTCGACCTTCCCTGCGCTCATCGCTTCCTCTACCTCTGCCACCTCTAATACTCTCCTTATTCCCAACCTCCTCTGCCTGAAGGCGGTGACTATGAGATCCAAGGACGCTACTTCTATCTCCGGAAGATTTATCGGATCTGAAAGAAGTCTATTCACTATCTGCTGAGCCGTCTCTGCGTGCATCGTCGCATAAACTGAGTGACCTGTCATTAAGGCCTCGAAAAGTGTCTCCGCCTCCTCTCTTCTTCTGATTTCACCAACAACCAGCCTATCTGGCCTCATCCTTAATGAGTTAACAAGAAGATCAAGCATCGTTACCTCTCCTTTTCCTTCGGCATTTGGTTGTCTCGTAAGTAGAGGAACCCAATGAAGGAACTTCGGAAGAACGAGCTCTTCCGTATCTTCTATGGTTATTATCCTCTGATTTGGCGGGATGAAACCGATTAGAACATTCAGTAAACTTGTTTTTCCTGAAGCGGTACCACCTGTGACTATAAACGACAGTTCATATTCTATCGCCTGCCACAAGAATGCTGCTGCCTCGGCGGAGATGGTTTTATTCTGAAGGAAATCAACGAGTGTCCATGGCTCTGCACGGAATTTTCTGATATCTATCGTATTCCCCTTGGTTGATATCGGAAATAAAGTAGCATTTACCCTGTCTCCATTTAGAAGCTGAGCATCCAAAAGAGGATTGAGTATAGTGATCTGCCTTCCAACACGACGCGCTATCTGTTCCGCATAGTTCTCTATTTTTTCTTCTTCATCTATTCTAAGGTTAGTTTCAAGCCAGCCGAACTTCCTGTGGTAAACAAGCACATTCGTTTTTGAGTTATTGACGACTATATCCTCAAGATTGTCATCCGAATCTATAACTTCTATCTCTCCAAGACCGAACATCTCATGGAAGAGAGTGCCAGCAAGACTCCTGTATGTTTCCTCTGTTAAATTGGGAAGAAGCGACTGAAGCTTGGTTATCACCAGATCCAAAAACTCTTGTTTCTGCTGATCTGTCCCGCCGGTTGATAGCTGCTGTATTTTCTCCGGTATTTCTCTTATTAACTCGATCCTCAATGACTTCAATAACGCGTATGTTCCTTCATCTATATTAGGCAGATTAACAAAATACTGAGGGACAGACATGCCTGGCACCCTTCTTATTATCACATCGGCGACTATCCCATCCGATTCAAGGGTGTACTGACTCAACACTGTTTCCCCTTCCATCAATAATATCTAATAATCAGTGCATTATAAACATTTATCGAGGGAGCAACGGATGCTCTGCCTGGTTGAGCTACGGACGCATGCGTCCGAGGGGATTTGAACCCCCAACCAACCGGTTAAAAGCTTCATCTGCCCCCTCTATGCTTTATCTAAAGGCTGCCGCTATTAAAACGTTAAAGTATTTATTGAAAGACTTCATTATACTCACAATCGCTTTACTTTTTGGAGAAAATAACATGGTAGATTTCACATGGATGACTGGAGGAAAGCAAGGGAGTGGAATAGATGCTGCGCTGGAGATGTTCTCGAAAATCATGATAAAGCACGGCTACAAAACCTTTGGATACAGAGAATATTTTTCAAATATAAAAGGGATGCACAGTTTCTTCATTGTCAGAGTATCTGAAAAAGAGATACGGTCCTTTGAGTCCTATGCTGATTTTGCGGTCTTCTTTGACAATGAATCTGTCTTTGGTGAGAAAAACCAGCATGGAGAAACGATACATGAAGGTCATATAAGAGATATAAAGTCAAATGGAACGTTGATAATAGACAAGAAAATTGATAAATCAAAGATCAACAGGAATGACATCAACATAATAACAATAGATTTTGATTCGATAATAAAATCTGCGGCACAGAAGATGAATGTAAGTTTGCCAGAGGCTGAGATAACAAAGAATGTTGTAGCGGTTGTATCATCAGCTTACCTTTTATCCATAGAAAAGGAAGAACTTATAGAATCCATAAGCTCAACCTTTAGGAACAAACCACAAAAAGTCATCGATCTCAACCTTGCTGTAGCCGATCTGACATATGAATCAATGAAAAATGAAAAACAGATAATGAAATTGGATAAATTGCAAAACGAATCACTTTACATAGAGGGCACAACAGCAGCAGCGATAGGCAAATCCATAGCTGGCTGCAAAATACAGGTTTATTACCCTATTACGCCTGCAAGCGACGAAAGCACTTTCTTAGAGGCTCACCCAGAATTGGGTATACGCGTGATCCAACCTGAAAGTGAACTTGCGGTTATAGGTATAGTGGCGGGCGCATCCCTTGCTGGAGTAAGGGCTGCAACATCGACGTCGGGTCCTGGCTTTGCGCTGATGACTGAAACTGTGTCGTACGCGGGGATGACAGAAACTCCGCTTGTCATAGTTGACCATCAAAGAGGCGCGCCGGCAACCGGGCTGCCAACAAGAACAGAGCAGGGAGATCTTCTATTTGCGATACATCAAGGTCATGGAGACTTCGACAGAATAGTTCTTTCTCCAGGAACGATAGAGCAGATGATAAAAACAACGGCCGATGCCTTCAATTATGCAGAACGATATCAACTGCCAGTCATTGTGCTTGGCGATAAATTCATCGCTCAAACATCAAAAAGCCTGAAGAAAGATGCACTTAACGAAATTATAGATACATACCGAGTTGACAGAGGCTTGCTCGTTGAGCATGACCCTTCTAAGGGCGAATACAAACGTTATTTACTCACAAACAACGGCATATCTCCACGTATAAAGCTCGGCGACCCAAACGCAGTAATGTATGTTGCTGGCGATGAGCATGACGAATATGGCCATGTTCTTGAAGAACCAAACAATAGAAATAAGATGATGGAAAAGAGAAACAAGAAGAAGGAATTGATACTTTCTGAGCTGAAGCGGGATGAGAAGTATGAGATTTACAACGATCCAGGAAAAGCAGATTTGCTGATAGTAACCTGGGGGAGTTCGATAGGTCCTGTGATCGATGCAATTAAGGAGGATGAAGCAGCATTGCAAATAAAACTCATTCAGCCGTATCCTAAGGAGACTGTAGAACTCCTCAAAAACGCAAAGAAAACGGTGATAGTTGAACAAAATATCGGTGCGCAATTAAAGCAGCACATATCTTCACAAACTGGATTCATGATCGAAAATGAAATTTTGAAGTATAATGGAAGACCCATCAGATGCGATGAACTAAGAGAGGCCATCGATAGGATAAAGAATGGAGAAAAGAAGGTGATTTTAAATGGCTATTAGTCTAAAAGATCTTGATTCGCACGAGCTCAATGACTGGTGCCCTGGTTGTGGGGATGCAGGCATACTTCTGGCTGTTAAAAATGCGATAATAAATTCTGGCGTTGACCCACATAAGACGGTAATCATATCCGGAATAGGTTGCTCATCAAAGCTTCCTCACTTCGTCAATGTAAATGGCATACACACTCTCCATGGAAGGCCAATACCTTTTGCTGAAGGAGTAAAAATAGCGAATCCTGAGCTAACTGTTCTTATAGACAGCGGTGATGGTGATACATACGGGATCGGGGTTGGACATTTCATAAGCGCTGCAAGAAGAAACGTCGACATAAAACTCTTTGTCCACGATAATGGAGTTTATGCTCTGACAAAAGGGCAAGCTAGCCCGACGCTGCCAGAAGGAACGAAAGTCAAGGGCATCGCACTCCCAAATATAAATAGTCCGATAGATCCTCTCATCCTCGCAATAGCTGCAGGATATACTTTCGTCGCAAGGACGCAAAGCTACAATGTTAAGGAACAAACTGATTTGATGGTCAAGGCGATAAGACACAAAGGTATAGCGTTGATAGATATAATGCAAGGTTGCCCATCTTACAATGAAGAATATACTTCCTCATCTTGGTTTTCGCAACATCTCATTCCTCTTGACAGCAACTACGATCCAGTGGTTCACAATCCATTGGATGAAAAAGAAGTTATGGAAAAGAAACTTCAAGCGATTAAAATCTTATTGGAAGAGAAATCCGACAAAATGCATACAGGTTTATTTTTCCAGTGGGAAAACCCGGATAATTTTGAGAAAAGGTTGATGGACAGGGGATTAGAGTCGCCTATCCAGCAAGAGATCTGCAATAAGGACGGAAAACCGACCGTCGATCTAACAAAAGTCGTGCAGACGCTTGAAGTCTGAAACTATGAACAAGAAAGGGTTTGAAGCTGCATTTTCAAAGTTCTCTTTTCTGATAGAAAAGTATCCTGTTGAAGTCTTTCTGCTGGAAATTTTTGCTGCCGCTACAGTGATGGACTCTTTGAGGATCGCCTTGTTCCTGATCCTTGGAGGGGCGGTAGCGGGGGGACTTTCTGAATCCGCCAAGGCACTTTTCAAGGAAAAAAGGCCTGAGGCGGCCACCAAGAGAAGCTTCTATAGAAAGACATTTCGACTTAACAGACGAAGTTTCCCCTCCTCACATTCAGCGATAGCTATATTCTTTCCAACGTTTTTATTTGGAACGGGGCTTTTCTTTCCATTATTGGCGGTTGGCATCCTTATAGCCTACAGTAGGATCTATATAAAATCGCACTACCTGACTGATGTTTTAGCCGGTGCGCTCATAGGAGTGATCGTTGGAATAATATTAAAGATAGTTTAAGATGATTTTATCGAGGGTGTCGATGTGGGCAACATGAAATGCGGAGATATCTCCTCCTTTCATAATCTTCAATAAGTCAACAATTATTTCAGCGTCATTCACATTGTCCGGTACAACATCTATTACCTTGCTGAAAGGCGTCTCAAGTAACTTGGCCAGTGAAAGAAGGTCGTGCATAAAGACAATATAAACCCTCTTATCTCTTATGAGCAAACCATTTTCATCCTCATCAAATCTGAGATTGTTTCTCCTTAAAACAGTCTTTGCGAGTTTTCTCAGTAATAAAGACATAAATTCACTTCTGCTGAGAACCTTCGGCATCTGCCTAAATTCTCTGTTGTTTTCTATCGGTTTCGGGTCTCCATAGAGGAGTTTCATTACTCTTTCCTTTTTATCTTCATTCACATAAAGAAATTTTGCCTCTCTGTTCTCATCTAATTTTATCTTGACCTCGTATATCAAATCATCATGAAATAATTCATTCCTAAAAAGTAGAAAACCATCCCTGTTTATACTCCCCGATAAATTCTTAATGTGCTGACTAATATTCGCAAATGGGTTATCCAAGAGCTCTTTAATGAAAATGGCTGTCCTCTCCTCTGAATCAGAATACCTTATGAAAGAGAAAAGTTCTTTATGCTGCAGATTTTTCATCTCTAGAATGCTCTGGTCTATGCCTTTATCCAAAACAACGTTATCTGCCTTCATGACCTCCAAAGAGGAAACAGAAGGGGAAACGACTAAAAATTCTCCCACGCCCAACGACCTAATTTTATCCTGCGCCTCCTGAAGGGCAGAAGAATCTATTATTGAACCCAGCTCATTGACAAGGTTTGTTCTCCCTATGAACTTCGTATTTGTGTTCTCTATTGCCGTTGAAAGAAGCGAAGATACTTGCTGATCTGCAAAAACAAAACCGATCCCAAACTCTCTTGCTTTGGCTATTATGGTGTGAAGGAGGGGAATCCCCATCTCTTTACTCATTTCTTGATTCACATCAAGGAGAGAATGCGCATCATCTATCACAACAACTTTCTGAAGTTTGTTTCTATGATTTGAGTTCATGTTGAGAAAATATAGAAAAGAAAGAAAATAAGAGGCGACAAATTTCTGTTCAGCAAGACCTAACTTATCTATACCTAAGATGAGATTCTTGTCCGCAAATTTATCAAGTAAAAGGCCATGATTACAGTCAAGAAAACTATTTGACGAAGTGAGAGCTCTCAAACGATTAAGGACAACGGTGCTGTACTCGTTTGGTTTAACCTGAAGTTCTATAAACTTGGACAAATCGCTCAATGAAGGAGAATACTCATGTTTCCATTGCGAATAGAGAGATAAGAGCGATAAGAGAAGAAAATCTCTGCTGCCTATAAGCAAAGAGAAAGAATGAGCAAAGAAATCGGCTACATGAACCGCCCACTCTTTCAGGTCTACATTTGGAGGAGCCTCTAACGGATTTATCTTTATTTTCCTGACATCCACACAAAAAGTGTCCTTATTAAGCGCGAGACTCCAATAATCTCTCTTTATATCAAAAACCAGAAAGTTGATGTTCTTCTTGATCAGCTCCCTTAGCATGGCTGCAACCAATGTTGTTTTACCGTGGCCAACAGAGCCTGTGATCAAAATATTCCTATTAAAATCTTTTGAGGATAGGAAAAAATCACTATTGCCTATTTTACCGATTCGCATGTCGGCATCTTCACTTCTTATTGCCGTCGTCCCTTGATTGACAGAAATAAGCGCCCTTCTCTTTAAATCAAAAAGCTCTTTTTGAATCTGCGAAAGTATGAACTCTCCCATCTGCCTGTCATATGTTTTCGCGTACCTGTCAACTAAGCTCCTCAGCTTTGATAAGTCTGCCTTTCCATTATAAAGATTCATTTCCTCAACTATTTGCGAAAGCTTATCCAGATCCATAAATTAAATATCGTATATGAAACTAGCGAGTCTGATGAAATTATCTCCATCCATCGTCGTCTCATAACGCAGAAAGTTTGGAAAGCCAAGCCTTATGAAACCAAGCGATCTGAGTTTTTCCAGACTTTTGCTGACAAGACCTCTGCTAACTTTCAAAGTCTTTGTCATTCTCCAAAAAGGCACTCCTTTTGAAACCGCTACAAGCACAGCAATCTCTGCTTCGCTCAGAATACCCACTTCTTCCCTGATACAATTCTTACACAAAGGAGGGTCTATATCGAGTGCATGTTTGCTGCATATTGCACCACCACATCTCGAGCAGAAAACAATATCACTAAGATCATTTATTACGTGCCTACCATTTACACACATAGGATAAGTGCGCATCTTCAGCACGCTTCCATTCGGTAAAGATACATTCTTGTATTCGCCGAGGGAATGAGGATCTACAAGCACGTGCTCCTGATCCGTTACAACATCCATTTGACTTTCATCAGGATCTTGTTTGACTTCCTCACTCCGCCTCTTCAATTCGGCGACTTCTTCATTAAGCTTGTATATCAAGTCATATAATTTATCAAGATCTTTGTCTTCCATAATCAAATCAAAGAGGAAATTGAAGATGATAACTTGTAGAAAAACCCACTCAATATGGAGAATATAGATCCTCCTTGTGTCTGCCCTGAGGAGAGGTTGCCTTTGTTTGAACTGTTGTTTGATGGGGCTGTGGTGAAAGTCTTCATTAGATCCTGTGGTAGAAAAACGATCCTAATGCGTTGCTTCCCCTCTATCAAAGTAACGTTTTCTGCGGTGTTGTTTTCGGGCCCAAAGAAATATGTGACTGTTGATCCATTCTGTGTGATATTAAGAAGGCCTTTGGTGTTTTTCATGTCGAGGCTATAATTCCCGTACAAAACCGGATCAGATGTTTTATTGACCAGTTTTTGGGTCATATTAATTTCATAACTTAAATTATTCATTAGAGAGTTCAAAGTATTCTCGTTACTTATTGTAATATTGTTACCATTTTCTATAGTCTCGTAAATTGAATTTAGATCAGAGCTTAATCCTCCAACATACTTATTGATAGCTGAAATCTGCGCGGAATTTGCATCAATATTTGAATTTAACCCGTTGAGATAATTGTTTAGAGCAGACACATTCAAAGAATTTTGAGCCTGAGAACTGGCTATTTGGAGGACAGATCTATCTAAAGAGGCAATCTCATTGTACAATGTTTTATTAATGCTGGCTTCGCTTTTGTAATCTGTTGAATTTATGGAATAAAGAAGATCATTCATGTCAATTTCATTATCATTCATAATCGACTGAATTTTCTCAAGACTCTCATTCATGTATAAAATCTTAGATGAAAGATCATTTAAGAGTGAATCAAGCTTCGACATATTCTTGGCCTCTGTTTGCTCAGTTGAATTGAGTGTAAATGCGTTATCTGAAGAGATATTTTTAATAGTCTTAAATAAGAGAAAACTTTCATTAAAACTTTTTGAGACGTTCTCATCTATTTGATTGATCAATAAATTTTCATCAGAGATGTTTTTTATCAAATTAGAAAACTTATTCAATAAACTGCTTGAAATATTGCTGCTTATATTAGAAAGTTTACTCTTCAGAACGTTCTCAAGTGAAGTCAGATTGATAGTCTCATTATAGATAAGAGTTTTATTGTTAAAAACAGTATTTTTATAAACGTTATTTGTTGTTTTATTGTTATAAATAGTTTTACTTGGAAGGAAGAAATCTATCAAAATGGTTTTATTATTTGATGCCTCACCTGCGCTTGGATAAGGATAGTAGATGCTCCCGTTGAGGTCTACAATATTAACATTAAATATACTACTATTCGATGAAAAATTAAGTATAATAGTTGGGCTATCGAAAATGAATGACTTGCCTCCATAATTGATCGACCAAGTTGTATTATAAGGTAAACCCTCTTCTTTGATAGTAAAGTTTTCATGTGAATTTTCAGTGATGTTATTCTCACTATTTGTAGTAAGATTTAACCCTAATTCTGATAACTTTTTAGTAGATACATTAAAGAAAAACACTTGTCCAGATCCGCCTTGTGTAATGAAAGAAGAGCCTGGATAGGCATACTTTATCGCTGAAACATTTATTGACCCCGGATTATATGTCTTGTTAGCTATCACCTCAACACATCCCGAGCCGCCACCTCCACCTAAACCATCATACTCATATCCATAATGTCTGATCTCTGACACCGAATAAGGATCAAACGCCTGGCCTTGATCATAAATAGTTCCATTATTGTAAAACTTGTCGGCTATTATAACCAAACCAGACATTCCAAAACCGCCCGGGAATGTTGTTGAGATTGTATTAAGATTGTAGAAAAAGGCGCCGCCACCCGCCCCAGCAAGAAGAGAATAATTCAACACATAAGTTGTTGGCTTCAATGGAGACTTCATACCTTGCGTAAAGGACCCGCTAGAAAGCTGGCCGGCACCACCCGCTGCTACTGTGCTCCCACCGTAGAAGCTTATCGATCCGGACGATGCGTAACCTTCTCCTCCAGCTCCCGAACCGCAATATGAATGAAAATATGAAGTCCCGTTTCCCAATGAATTGTTTGTGGATGCTTCATATTGATA
>ERZ1669250.865-NODE-865-length-11498-cov-4.072271_pt1 | contig 11498 bp, 19 predicted proteins | sample MGYA00579295_ERZ1669250 | MGnify/ENA primary metagenome ERZ1669250 (study PRJEB41166, sample SAMN08046056) | hot springs metagenome | biome: hot spring; feature: acid hot spring; material: thermophilic sediment; isolation source: thermophilic sediment from acid...
CTTCCGGATCCTTCCCCAGATTGCCCAACAGAATCACCTTGTTCACTCCAGCCATTTCCTTCTCCTTTGCTTGACAAGACACACCAAAAACGATGCGGAATATCCCACACCTCTCTCAAACCGCGTCCCTTCTTCCGGAGTCTAACAACCGTGCTACAAATCTCTGTGCAGAGGGATCCATGCCGCCGAAACCGATGGAAACCACACCCCCTCGCTCCACAGCAAGGCAAGCATCTTTCGGTCCAAAATACTCCGGGGGCTCCAGTTCATAACCATTGCTGCGATTGCTTCCATTCACGATCCCAGACAGCACCTTGGGATACGCAGGAACCTCCCCACGTCCGCGATACGCGCGATAACGCTCCTGAAATTCTTTTGCGACAAACGGCCACTCTTTCACGTTCTTCTGACCAAAGGAGATCCATCCTCCCATGTCGTGCACAACGCGATGGATGATCGGGTCTGAGAACACAATGTCCCGGTAGGTCCCGACCCGTTGCAACCCGTCCTCCAGAAGACTCCAGGCCCGCGCTGCGGAATCTTGAGTCGTCCCCTCGATCATGCGAACGATATCCGCAATCTTCGGCATGAATTGCCCAGAGTCTGGGTTCGACAGATGCCGATGGATGGCGACCTCGATGGCCTCGATATCGTATTTACGAAGAGCTTGCCAATAGATATCGATAACGCCTGCACTGATCTCACGGTTGTAGTACTCCCCCAAGACCAACATGACCGTCCCGAACCGCTGCTTTTTTTGGGTTTCAATGCTCATTGGATGACCTCCTTCTCAAGCCACTGCTGGACAGCCATGGCCGTTCTCTGGCCTGGACGACTTAACCCGGCGAATGCATGGGTTGGAGAAGGTTTCCCAGATGGGCCGGTGTCCCGTGGCCCAACCACGGGGACTGCTGCCGCTTCCCATTGATCCTTCCAACGTTCCTGATTCAGATACGTCGACGGGTTTGGCAGGTAGCCGCTCTGCCACTTGCGATCTCTCTGCAGTCGTGCGCGAACATCGGCGATGATCTCATCAGCAACACGATCCAACTTCATTGATCGCCATTTCTGCATCGCAGGCTTCTTGCCAACCTTCGACGGATAGATCTCCCAGAACTCGTCGAAGCGCGCAGATGGTGACGCGTCTCCATCGGGGATCGGTGACTTCCCATCCTCAACGCTTTCTACATAATGTCTTGAATTGTCTGCAAACAATCCTGCACCGACAGGTGCAGATGGTTCCCTTGCCGACCCGACTGGTAACGGCTCGGTAACGTTACCATCGGCGTTACCGGTAACGCTTTTGTGTTTTTCTTTATCTCCTTCTCTATCTTTATCTCTATCTATACCGTTACCAGTTAACGGTACTTCCGTTACCGGTAACGTTACCTCTGGCGTTAGCGGTAGCGTTACCTCACGCGTTACCGGCGTTACCACCTCAGACTTGGCCTGTACTGAAAGGGCAGCGCCCTCACCGGATTTACCCACCCTGGCAAGCTCACGTTGGCGCTCTTTGAAACGCCGTTGCCGACGGCGATTGCTCTCCCTTTCCTTTTCGATCTCGCCATCGTGTGGCTTGCCTTGGGTTCCTGTATCCAGCATCCCCAAAACCGTGTCGGCCACGGTCGGATGGTACAGGCGCCCGTCTGAACGCAAAGTCCAACCGTAGAGGATCATGTCTCGGCTCTTCTTCCATCGCTTGCTTCGCGGATCGAACCCGGCCATTCTTGCCAACACGACATCGTCGTTTGGCAAGCTGCCTGCGGGCAGCTGGTGGACGCTTTTGGTCCATAGAAGAAAGGCAGCTCCCAATTCTTCGTGAGTAGCCTTGTGGACAAAATCCGAATTGAGCAGGCTCATGATGTCCATCTTGAACCAGCGCATGGACTGCAGGTTAGTGTGCTCCGGTATCGGAGGGGGAACGTCTGATGAGCCTTCGAGGAACGGTGTTGATGCAGTCATCTGATTTCTCCAGATTTTTCAGCTACCACCAACGAACGCTTGCTTCCGTAATTTTCACAGGCAAACCCAAAACCAACGTGATGGAGGCATTGCCGTTCATAACGGCACCCCATCATCCATTGCCACTCGGGCTAGAACGCGCAGGGCACGCAAGTGCTCCGCCTTGATGACGGTCGTCTCGCCGTCACCCAGGTACTCCGGCTGGATCTCCAGGAAGGCAAAAAGGTCGCATATCTGGTCCATCTTGAGTCCGCCTTCACCCGCCAAGAAACGGGAAAGCGCAGACTCGTGTATACCGATTGCATCGGCAGATTGGCGCTGACCTTTCTGCGCGATGGCCCGTAGTATGAGGGATTGCATTCGTTGGCTTGCTGTGGTGCTCAATTCACACCTCGCTTGCAAAAACAATCAAAAGTGGACCACCGATATTCATCGCACTTGCGCGTCGTTCTGGGCATTCTGGACGCATGAAAGGTCGTGGAATGGAGAACCCAAGATGCAAGGCAAGAGAGAAGAGACCCGACGGTATGTGCAAATGCAGCTGGCCGATCAGTATCCCGATCTGGGGATGCGCACAACGGCGAGGGCGCGTGCACGGCGGCAGGAAGCCGATCCGTTCCAATCCGCCGGGGTCGATGCCAGCCGAGAGCGTGAGCATGACCGACGGCACGCAAGAGACTCATGGGCAGGATTCCGCGGGATCGGCGGGCGCATCCGATGAGTGCTTCGATGGAGAGCTATCGCCATCCAGGAGGGGGATGGGGCCGAAGATGTCGGGGCGCAGATCCTCTCGAGTAACGAAGCCGTTGGTATGCAACTCGATTGCTGCCGCTAGTTTAGGGCCAATCTGCCCAACAGACATCGCCTTTCGAAGATAGCCAATGGTAGTCCCGCAACGCCTGCAAAAGTCATGGCGTTCATGAAGAGGTAGGGCATTGAAGTACGACCGCAGCTTGTCCATGCGAGCAACATTACTCTTGGAGTAATCAATCGTCAAGCAACGATACCTTTGGGGGCGTTTACCGAAAGGGTAACATCTTGGACAATATTGGAATGAAAAGCGCTGAAGATGTGAGAGCAGAGAACCTGGAACGGCTTTTGTCCATGGTTCCTGGCCGACTTATTAAGAACTTGGCTGACCGGATAGGAAAGTCACCTAGCCAAGTCAGCAGATGGTTGCCAGGTAACAAGAATCAGAAGGCAATCAGCTCAGAGTCTGCCCGCGAGATCGAGAAAGCCTTCAATCTACCGACGAACTGGTTGGATCAAGATAGGAGTGGTTCACCAAGCGGAGCGTCGCTTGATCTGGCGGATTCAGCAGTCATTTCTTTCTATCGGGACGATGATCCTGTGCTTGACGAAGAATTTGAGGTGCCATCTGTCAATGTTCGAGTTGGGGCTGGAAACAGGATACATACAGATCCGATTGTTGTTGAAAGAAGATTCAGATATCTTCGTGAATGGGCCATAAGGTATGGATTAAGAATAGAAAAACTTATTAGGTATAGGGTTCAGGGAACAAGCATGGAGCCTGTTATCCAGGACGGATCATGGATTACTGTTGAGCTAGACCCACCTTGTATCAAAGATGGGAGGCCCTATCTTATAAGGTCTGGAGACCAGATTATGGTAAAATACTTATGGCGCAGACCCGACGGCGGGGTGATCATACGGTCGCATAACCCATCTGATCCTGACATCGTTGTTCCTGTGTCGGAAATTGAGCATGTATCAGTAATCGGTGAAGTTGTAGAGAGCTCCACGATGTGGAGAAAGCCTGTAGTATCGTAGAAACACCCTGGGGGTATTGCGCCTGCATTACTCTTGGAGTAATTTACCCATGAAGCCGCCCACCCCCCGGCGGTTTGATGGGAGACAGTCATGCAACCTGCCACACTGCGTCCTCAACTGGGACGCGCCCCACATCGGATCAATACTTCACATGAGATCCGGGTGGACGTCGCCTACGTCGATGGCGCCACCCTATCCTTTCTCTTCCCCCGTTCTGTCCGTATCAGCGATCTGAACGCCAGCATTCGTCGTGCCGGACGGGTTCAGAAGGTTACGCTGTGATGAGCCGCGTCTTGATTTCTGCACCCATCGGGCAAGACCCGGATCAAAAAAGCCGCATGGAAGATCGGCTCTGCCGCATTTTACTCTTTGCCCCGGCTGGCGCTTACCTCTTCCGCAGCGACCGTCGTATGGGGGTGGCCGTTGACGACTCCACCAAGGCATCAGCGCCCAAGGTTTGCTTGTGGGACGAGGTGCGCTGATGGGCATTTCCTGCCACTGCGGAGAATCCGAGAACCTAGGGTGGTACTTCGATGTTCACGATCATCCAGAGGTTTTGTCCACCAGACGGTCGCGGCGATGTGTTTCCTGTCGAACCCATCTCCGTGTCGGCGATTCCGTGTATCGCATCACTCGTTTCCGGTCGCCCAAGTCCTGGGTGGAAGAACGGATCTATGGTGACGAAGTCGATCTTGCCCTCTGGTTCTTCTGCCCTTCCTGCTTCGCCATCTGGAGTGCACTGGATCGCCTGAACGTTTGCGTTGACCTGGGGCAGGACAATTTGCGGGGTTGCCTCAACGAACTCAATGCCCTGTACGCACCGAAAGGTTTCTTCCTGAAGGTTTCCTCCCTTCCGGAAATCTACGCTTCAGCCTAAGGAGAAAATGCATGGCTCGCAACGTCCTCAGTGTCAAAGATCAGCTGCTGAACCCGAACTTTCTCAAGTCGTTGCAGGAGATCCTACCCAGTACCTTTTCTCCGGAGCGGATGGTGCGCTTGGCTTTGTCCAGCATGGCCGAGAATGACCGGCTCATGCAATGCGATATCAAAAGCATCCGTTTCGGTATCGTCGAAGCGGCACGGTTGGGTCTTGAGATCGGCGGTCCTTTGGGGCAGGCCTATCTGACCCCGCGCAAGGGACGGGCCGTGCTGGTCCTCGGATATCGCGGCATGGTCGATATCGCGATTCGCACTGGTCTGGTCAACGCCATTATGGCCGAAGTCGTACGGGAGGGGGACAAGTTTTCTTTCGAGTACGGCACCCAGCGCAAGCTCCGGCACATCCCGGTGGGTGACCCAGACACCCCCGTCTCCCACGCTTATGCCATCGCGGACATGCCGGGCGGTACCCAGATCTTCCATGTGTTGTCCCGAAAGGAAATCGATCGCATTCGCTCTCGCGGGGACGCGGGCAGCAAGTCGCCCTGGGTTACCGATTTTGCGGAGATGGCCCGGAAAACGGCCTTGCGCAATCTGTTCAAATTCCTGCCGACCACGCCGGCCGTTCGTGAAGCGTTCTATCGGCATGTGGAGACGGAGGAAGCTGCGGCGGTCCATGTGGATGCGCAGTCGGATCAGGTTATCGATGGCGAAGTCATCGATCCCGAGACCGGGGAAATTATCGATGCCACAAGGGAGGTTGCGTGATGGATTCCCGCGCCGCGGCCAGGTCCTTCTCCGATGTGTCGGCTCTGGTAAAGCACGCTCCGTTACCGATCTATGGCTATTGCCGGTTGCACGGCGGGCGATTGTTGGCCAGCAATGGGGTGACCGATATCGATCTTCCATTCGGAGAGTCCGATGGCAATGTGCTGATCCCTGCGCAGGAAATGGCAACCCTGTACAAGACCCTGATTCGGGCTGGCGAAGCCGTGCGTTGGGAATGCGATGGAGACCGCGTCCATGTCTCGCACACCTATGGCGACGTTTGGCTGCAGGGACTTCCCGCGGATCGTTATCCGGCCGCCACGGATCTGGAGGTACTTCCAGACCCCTTGGCCGAATACGATGTGAAGGCCTTTCTCTCGGCATTGCGCCTGGCGGACCGCATTCTGGGTACACGAACTGGATTGCATTGCGATCCCAATTTCGAAGGGGCCTTTCTCGAGGTGTACGAGGACGGTTTCTCTCTGGTCGCCATGGGTGGCCCGAGCCTTGTCGCATATCGTCACCAAGAGGGCGATCAGCCCGTCTGGTCCGGGATATTGCCTCGAGCAACGGTTGGATTTCTGGTCAAGCGTCTTTCCGCTTCATTGCCGGATGCTGATAAGGTCGTGTTCTCTGGATCGTCGGTCGGTGCGCGTTTCAGCTTTGCCGACGAGCATATCAGTACGCGGCTTATTGAGGGTACCTATCCAGATTGGCGAAAGATTCTGGCCGTTCGCAATGAGTTGCCAGCGAATGTCGCTGTGGATCCGTTTATTCAGGTTCTAGAGCTGTGCGCCATTGGCAGTGCGTTGTTGCATCTTATCCCGGTGCACTTGAGTTTTTCCAGACGGCGCTTGGACATTTCAACGGAGCATGAATATGGGTCGACCCAACAGTCGTTGCCCACGGAGTATCAGGGTGGGCGCCTGACCCTGTTGGTCAACGGAAAGCTCCTGTTGGATCTGGCAAAGGCGCTGTCTGAAGCCACCGAAGGTGAAGCGATCCGTATCTTGCACGATGGATCCCCGCATCGTGCTCTGCGGCTGATATCGGAAGATGAGAAGGTTCTGTGTGTCCTGATGCCCCTGCGGGATGCTGGCGAATCGCCGTCCAAAGAGGAGGAAAGCTCGTGAAGAAGCTTTTGTGGATTTCGATTATGGCGCTGGGAGGATGCGCTGCCGTATCCCCTACATCTCCGGCGCCTGTGACGTCGCTGCATACGACGAAGATTGCCCGGGTGAATCGGATACCGTCCACTCCAAAACTGGCTCCATCGGAGGCTTGTGTGGCCGTTCGTGGTCAGGCGCAGGCGTATCTACGTGCCACGATCGCTCTGGACAAAGATCGAGCGGATCGGTGCCTGAAAAAGGGATCGGGCTGTTGGGATACGCTCGCGAACCTGTTGCAGTCTCAGGCGGATGGCCTGAGTACCCTGGCAGCCGATCAGTGCGCCGAGTCAAGGACCTTGGTGCGCTTGGGTCGATCGTATTTGCGGGAGTCCAGTCGGGTAGCTCGGTCGTGCGCCTTGGTCGGGATTCCGCAGTGTTTTCATGGTGCGGCGGCCGCCCAGGCAAAAACCCTGAGGGCCGAGCTTCGTTCCGTCGTAGGGGGCCATCAATGAGCGCGCCGATCGTAGCCCTGGATCTGGACGGCGTACTGCTAGATTTCGAGTCCACCTGGCGTCGGTGCGCCGAATGGACTCTGCGTCGGTCCGTGGTCGCGATTTGCGACGATTACCCATTGGAAGACCGTTTTTGCCTGTCCCGGCGCGAGATCGATCGGGTGTGGGATGCCTTCCATCGCGATGGTTGGTGGGAGCGGATTTCGCTCTATGGGGATGCCTGGGACACCGTGGAGCATCTGGAGGACCTGGGGTGCAGCCTGTGGGCAGTCACCAATGTGGACGCCCGTCATCTCCATGCTCGGGCCGTTTCCCTGGAAGGGATTATCCCGTCGGGGCGCATCATCACCTTGGGGCCAGAAGCTACGCCCGCACAACGCGCGAACGTACTCCGGGATCTGGGAGCTTCGGCTTTCCTAGACGATCGGAGCGATCACGTCAACGCCGCCCTGCCCTATGTACCCATCTCCGTACTGATGCACCGCGGATATCGCGGTATGCCGGAGCCGGAACCCGGGGTGACGGTCATCGACGATTTGCGCGATTTCCCAGTAGTTCTGGAGAATTTTTTGGTGGCGGCGGCATGAACGGGTCTCGGATGCGCCACCTCTGGATATCCCTGGTGTTTCTGTCTTGGGCCTGTCCAGCATTGGCGGCGAACGCTCCCCATGCTGGGGGCGCCACCAGCCATCGAGTCGCCATGCAACGCATCGCTCAGGATATGGCGATAGCGCCCAAGTTGAGTTATGTCTGGGATCGTCCTTACTGTCTACGATATCGCAGCGCGCATCCCGATCTTCTGATTCTGGGAGACTCTATTTTCGACGGTTGGTCGGGTTATCTCCTGCACGTCTTTCCTGGGGCGATCGTCGATGCTCGGGTAGGTCGGCAGTTTGCTTCGGCCATCCCGATTTACCAAAAGCTGCTCGCCTATCCCGGCGTTAGGGCGGTTCGCACGGTGGCGGTGGAGCTGGGAACGAATGGCCCGGTGACTCCCGAGCAGGTCTACCAATTCCTGCATCTGGCCAGCCCCAAGCGGCGGGTGGTATTCATTGTGCCCCAAGTGCCGCGCCCGTGGGCGCACGAAGTGCAGAGTCTCTACGATCGGTTGCCCCAAAGGTATCCCAACGTCCGGCTGGAATACTGGAATCGCTTGAGCACCCTGCCCGATGGTCGGGAGAACCCGGCGTACTTCTGGGGGGATGGGGTACATCCCAGCTGGGCGGGCATACAGGTTCTGGTTTCTGGGCTTCGGAAGGTTTTACAACAGGAGGATCGTTCGTGATATCGAGAAAAGTGGCGCAATGGACAACGCTGAGCGCCCTGGGCGGATTTTTCGTGTTGGGCGCGATATCCCTGACTAGTTCCTTTGCCTCGGCCATGGCGCAAACAGCAAGCCCGACCCATGCGTCGAATGGCTCGTATGCGACTCTCGTGCAGAAGTTGAGCCACGGCGAGGTGCGCCTGTTGAACACTTTCCCTGGGCCCGATGGCCTTACGGGTCTCGTAGTGGAGCCCTCCTATGGTCCAGGCCACAAGGACATCGCCTGGGGCCTGGATGGGAAGGCCTTGATTCCGGGTCCTGTCCTGAACGCCCAGGGGCAAAACCTCACCCTGTTGGCGATGCAGGCGCAACATCTTGTGCCGAAGCCATTGGCCTCTGGCGTGCTCGCGAAGCGGATGCTGGAAGCTCCGGGCTTTACCGTCGGGACGAAAGGCCCGCTCTTCACCGTCTTTCTCGATCCCAACTGCATCTTCTGTCACCGTTTCTGGGATGATGCCTATCCCCTGGCGGAGTCCGGCAAGATTCGCTTCAAGGTGGTGCCCGTGGGCTTTCTGAAGCCTTCCAGCCTGCCGAAGGCGGTGACCATCCTCATGCAAAAGGATCCCGCTCAGGCTTGGGCGCAAAACGAGACGAAGTTTGACGTGGCCAACGAAGAAGGGGGTATCGTGCCGGCTAAGACGCTGGATCCGAAGATCGTTCAGGAGGTGGTCGCAAACACGAAGCTGCTGGCGAAGTCCGGTGAGGTGGCCACGCCGACCATCGTGGCCTGCGTGAATGGTCAGAAGGCCCCGCAGGTTTTTCACGGTATGGCCCTTGGGATGCTCCAGGATTTGGCCAAGGGACGGTCTCTGACAGGCACGGGGACCTGCGAAGGATGAGTCGTATAGCCCTCCATCATCTTCCCACGGCCTTACGGGAGCAGATTCGCGCCGAGCACGGCTTGAAGCGGGAACCCAGAACACGGAAAGGCAGCCTTTCTCCCTATGCAGACTGCCTTGGAAGTGCCCTGGAAAAGCAGTTTCCTGGGCGGGTACAGCGCGAGTATCGGCCGCTGGAGCGCCGCCGATACCGCATTGACTTCGCTTTCCCTGACGAAAAGCTGGCCATCGAGTTCGACGGCTATCGGCACCATGGGTTTTCTCGCGAGGGCTTTCGCAAAGGGCTGGAGCGACAAAACCTCTTGGTGATGGCCGGATGGCGGGTCTTGCGCTATTCCCTCACAGACGTACGGGACCGGCTGGACGCGGTCCTGGAAGAAATAGGAAGGAGCCTGAATGACTAGAACAAATCTTGCCGTATCCCTGGTCGCCGGATCGGCGGATCCCCAAGGCGGGATCATAAAAACCCCGACGGCAGTGGATGTGTCCATCGTGATTCCCAACGCCATACTAGCCGGTCTTTTGGTTGTGCCAGAGAAATCGGATCCGGCGCAATCCGGGGTAGGTGTCGAGTGGCTGGACGACCAGCATGTGGTTTTGTTGGCCACCAACCGGAATCTGCTCGTGGCCCACCGAGTGCCGCAGGTGAGCCATTGGTTTCCGCCATTCTTCGTCCCATCGGATCTCTTACGGTTTCGTCCAAAGCCCTTGGATCGGGGTGCGTGTCGGATACGTCTGCAGCATGGATGGGTCGTGATCCGGGAGCATAGCGCCCCGAATCGGTTCCCGGAGCATCTGTGTCATTGGCGAGGCTTGTTGACTGTGGGATCTGACCAAGAGGACGGGACGCCACAGTTCGATTTGACCGTGCTCGAAAAGTTACGGGCAGCACGCCTGTTGTTAACCGGAGATCCACGAACGCGCATGCGTTGCAGGCCCGATGGCCCCTGCATTGATGTGTTCCACGAGGACGCCTTTGCTGTGGTGATGCGGGCAGAGACGCAGACCGAAATGGTATTGCCAGACTGGATAAGGTGGGCCTAGGGATGTCAAGAAACCATCTACAAAGCAATCTTTCTTCTGCGACCTTGCAGAAGACCTACACTCGCCAGGAGCTTTGCGCCGTCCTGCATATCAGTGAAAGCACGCTGCGGCGCAGGGAACTCGAGGGACTACCCTTCATATTGGTTGGTCGCCGAACAAAGCGGTATGATCTCGAGGAAGTGAAAAAGTGGCTGAAAGAGGTGGGGTCTTGTCCATCTGGGTTGACAAGGACGGTCGTCGACACGTCGGCGTTATGGTCAATGGCAAACGCGTTCACCGAAGAATGCCGGAAGGTGCGACTGCGCGTGATGCCAAGCGACTGGAAGCAGAGCTCTTAGGGGCAATCGAGAAACAGAAGCCAGCGATCCCTGGGGATCCGCCCATGACCGCCATTTTGGGCGTGTATATGGAGCACCTCAAGAATTTACGAAGCCCGGATACCGCCAAATATCATGCGGCCCGCATGGGGCCCTGGATATCCAAATACCGTGCGAGTGATGCCAGAGCGTGTGCCGCACACATGGTAATGGATATGCAAGGACACTACGCTCCAGCGACGATCAATCGGAGCTTGGGAATCCTAAAAAAAGCGTTGTCCTTGGCCTGGGATCTGGGATTGATCCCAGAGAATTATGGCATGCAAGTAAAACGCCTGCCGGAACACAATGAGCGCCATGTGTACCTCAGCATAGAACAGGTACAGAAGCTGTCGGATTATGCCAGCGAGCCAGTTGCCGCGGCGATATGGTTTGCCTTGCTGACCGGATGCCGCCGAGGTGAGATCGTCAAGCTGAAGCGCGAGGATATCGGAGCAGACACCATCACCATTCAGAGTGGCAACACCAAGACCCAGAAGACCAGAACGATCCCGATCGTTTCCTCACTGCGTCCGTGGCTGGAGTTCTTCCCCCTTACCATAAACGTTGAGGGCTTGAAGTCTGGATTTCGTCGCGCGAGGGAAAGCGCCGGCATGCCGTGGTTGCACTTCCACGACCTACGGCACTCTTGTGCATCGATACTGCTCGCATCGGGCGCCGACATGCTGACTATCAGCCGCATCCTGGGGCACACAAGCATCAAGACTACCGAGCGTTACACCCACCTGCAGACGCATGCCCAGAAGGTGGCCCTCGAGGGAGCTTTTGCCGGAATTACACCGAAGATTACACCGAAAGGTCGTGGCCGTGTATCGGGATGATTCTAAGTCTTTGTTTTATTTGGTGGGCGGTGCAGGGTTCGAACCTGCGACCCCTGCCGTGTGAAGGCAGTG